>JAAUYI010227725.1_pt1 | contig 14954 bp, 16 predicted proteins | sample 7278041 | NCBI WGS metagenome assembly JAAUYI01 (sample SAMN14350216, study PRJNA611818) | marine sediment metagenome | isolation source: surface marine sediment (0.6m) | place: French Polynesia: Moorea | collected 2018-08
AATTATGTAAAAGGCCAAGGTGATCAAAGGTACAAAGTAATTCATAAAGATCATCAGTTGTCTTTGTTTTAGGAACTCAATACCCCGTAGCTTGCTGCGGGGTTATTTATACAAGTACGTACTATTTTGTATGGTAGTTACAAAAAATATACTATTAAAGGAAAGCAATGTCTTTAGACTATAAAAAACCTTATGGCTGCTCAGTAGAGGCCACTTTGGCGGTGATTGGTGGGCGGTGGAAACCAATTATCATTTTTCACCTTCTCGAAAATGAAGTGCTGCGCTTTGGCGAACTCAAAAAATCCATTCCTGGTGTTACACAGCGCATGTTGACCAACCAATTACGTGAGCTGGAAAATAATGGGGTCATTCACCGCGAAGTTTATGCCGAAGTCCCGCCGCGCGTCGAATATAGCCTGACAGAATACGGACGATCCCTCAAACCTATCATGCTTTCTATGCGCGATTGGGGCGCGAAGCACATGCAGATAAAACCCGCTAATAATGAACTAAAAATACTGCCCGCTAATAAAACCGAGCGTCATGGCTACCACCAGTAAAGCCCCAACAAGCTTAGGCTGCGCAGAAAGCGGCAAGTCAAACCAGCGGCAGATAAAGCCGATCAAAAGTCCAAGAACAATTCCGATAACAGCACTTAGATCAATCATCTTTCATCTCCCCTGTTGATCCACCGCAATTATGTTTTTGAGTCTGCGGGCGATGTGCTCAAATATATTTGTCAGTCAGGATGTAACCGCTTGTCATCGCTACAACTAGAAGCGCGCCGATCAGGACAGGCGGCGCGAGAACGGGAATATTGAGGAATGCGCAGCCAAAGCCGATTGCAAACCCCATAGCCAAGCCGATAATCATTTTACTATTCATGCTTTTCCCTTTTCCCTTTCAAAAATCATCACAGTAAACATCACCAGAGCCGCCAGAAGGAGCGCTGTTAGTCCGAAAAGTATTGCTGCAATCGCCGCCAGAACACACCCCGCTAAGAATGATACAATCATCCACAAACCCGGCAGTGCTTTTGCTTCCTTGCCCTGCTGCATCGGTGTTTGCCGCAAGATATATTTTTCCGTGAGATTGGCTGTTGTGTTCATGACCGTGCCCGTCATCACGGTCGTCATAGGGCCGGGTAGAAAATGGTGGATGGTATTTTGAATGCCGAGTGCAATGACCACAATCATGGTTACTGTAATATTAAGCCAATCATTTTGAGCAAAAGATAATACTGCCGCAATCATCAACAGAGCAGTCATCGCCCAGAGCAGGCTTTTGTAACAGGTATCGCCTTTGCTCTTATGTAGTTTGTGATATAGCAGCGTTCCCAAAATAACGGCTAGAACAAAAAACGGAAAGGTCAAAATTTTGATATAATCATGGGATTCAATACCTTGTGCAATCGCGGCAGCAAACAAAACAAAGTTACCCGTAACATGGGCGGAAAATACTCCGCCCATCGCGATAAAGGTTACAGTATCGCAGTATCCAGCGACAAAAGTCAGGGCGTTCTTGGTCAGAAATTTCATTACGTGTTACGTTCCTTCTTCCGAAAGATACACATCTGTAAGCATCCCCGCATAGCCCCAATTTTCCAGCTTCACTTCGTCAATTACAATGTGAATATGTTCAGGCTTTTTGCCAAGCGTATTCACAAGGCTATCGGTGATATCCCTAACGATTTTGGCTTTTTCTTCACGGCTTGCATCTTCGATGATTTGTACATTCACATATAGCATTTTACTATCCTTTACGCTGCTGCAAAGCAGGAGCAACCAAGGGCACCCCAAAAAGCTTTCTTGGCTTTTTCCTCAATCGGCAGCGGTGTTGTCCAGGCAATGCCGTGATCATGGCCATGGACGTTACAGGTATTAGAACAGCCGCAGGATGATGCCGCCACCATCGCAAGCGATGTTTCTGCGCCGCCAATACCAGATTCAGCTTTTTGGTAATGGCCGCCAAACTCATTAACAGGTGACCAATCCGGCATAACAGGCGGTAGAGGTGGATTGTGGTTTGAAAATTCCTTATCGGCATAAACAATCTTACCGCCGACAACAGTCATTACCGATGAGAGGTCTTTGATTTCTTCTTCGGCAATGCTCATCATATCAGAAGACAAAACAGCCAAATCGGCATATTCGCCCGGCGCAATCGCACCCTTCGACTCTTGCTCACCCGAGAACCAGCTTGACCCTTTAGTCCAGAGATAAAGCGCGGTTTCCCGATCCAGCTTGTTATTATCATCATACATCGCCATACCTCCGAGCGTTTTACCAGAAATCATCCAATAGAGCGAAACGAACGGATTGTAAGACGCTACGCGGGTTGCATCCGTCCCGCCACCTACAGGTACACCAGCGGCTAACATTTTCTTAATCGGCGGTGTGGCTTTGGCAGCATCCGCGCCATAACGATCAACGAAATATTCACCCTGAAAGGCCATGCGGTGCTGGACGGCAATGCCGCCACATAAAGCCTTCACACGCTCGATATTACGATCTGAAATTGTTTCCGCGTGGTCGATAATAAAACGCAGGCCTTTAAACGGTATATCGTGGTTCACACGTTCAAACACTGTCAGGAAGCGCTCAATCGTTTCATCGTAAGTGGCATGAATACGGAAGGGCCAGCGGTTTTCAACAAGAACGCGGACAATCGCTTCCAGCTCCTCTTCCATCACTGGCTCAGGAGTTGGGCGCGGCTCAAGAAAATTTTCAAAATCTGCTGCCGACCAAGTCAGGTTTTCTCCCGCACCGTTCATCCGCAGAAAATCATCGCCATGGCCGGGCTTCACCATCCCCGTCCAGCGTTTATAATCTTCAAGCTCTTCCCCTTTCTTCTGCGCGAATAGGTTATAGGCCACACGCACGGTCATATCGTCATTATCATGCAGTTTCTGGACAATCTTATAATCATCAGGATAATTCTGTCCCCCTCCACCGGCATCAATCACGGAGGTAATCCCTAGACGGTTCATTTCCCGCATGTAATGACGAGAAGAATTATAAGCATACTCATCTGGCAGTTTCGGCCCGCGTGCGAGGGTTGAATATAAAATCAAAGCAGATGGCTTTGCAACCAGCAAGCCTGTCGGATTACCGCTCGAATCTTTTTCAATTACACCGCCAGGAGGGTTTGGCGTATCTTTATCAATACCCAGAACACGCAAAGCCGCCTGATTAAGAAGCGCTTGTCCGTAAAGATGCAGGATAAAGACCGGTGTATCTGGCGATGCTTTGTTGATTTCTGCTAAAGTTGGCATGCGGCGCTCTTCAAATTGAAACTCGCTCCAGCCGCCAACCACGCGCACCCATTGCGGCGCAGGTGTCCGCTCGGCTTGTTTTTTGAGCATATCAAGCGCAATCGCCAGAGACGGTACGCCTTCCCAACGAAGCTCCATATTATAATTCAGCCCACCACGGATCAGATGCGTGTGCGAGTCATTCAGGCCCGGGATCACGCGGCGTTTATTGAGATCAACAACCTTTGTGCTTTCTTTTGCCAGCTTCATAATATCGGCATCCGATCCCGTTGCAAGAATGCGGCCTTCAACCATCGCTACAGCTGTGACTTCTTTTTTCTTGGGATCAAGGGTTGTAATCTTGCCATTTCGCAAAATTAAATCAGGGGTAATATTTTGCGCCATTGCCGCACCTCCTAAAAATGGGAAAAATTTGTTGATTGCGATTCCGGCTGCGCCAAGCGCAATTGCCTGCATTAATGTTCGCCGTGTTTTATCAATCATAAAAAGCCTCTCAAATGAAGACGGGCAAATCTTTAGTTTGCCCGTCTTACAGATATCCTAAGTTACAGTTTTTTCTTCTAAATATATGACCCTTGCCAACATTGCGATATTGCCAGTTAAAAGAATACCAACCAGCCATAAAAACGGCTTCATACCAAGTGCCCTTGCCTTTGGCAAAAGTAAGAACCACGCAAGACCAAAGCCTATTAAAAGATCAAACCAAATCTGGTTTCCCCAGAGGGTTTTGGTATGTTCGGCGATAACGCCTGTAAGACCTTCCTGCCAGACCGTATAAACCGAAAAGATGAAAAACAGAAAAGACACAGCCGCCGGAAAAAGCCAAGCTTTCGTGAAAAGTTTTTTATTGGTGAAGTTCGTTACCAGTAAAAAGATGATAAGAAAAGCAAGTGATATTATCGGCAATATGTCTGTCAGTTCCATTTTTACGTCCTTTCAATCTGAATTTATGCAGCTTCTTTAGAGCCTGCTGGAGGGTTGACCTTATGAGGGAATTTTGCACGTTGAGAAGCTTTATGAACATGCGTGTAGGCATAATCTACGCCCATGCCGTAAGCGCCAAAATATTTCTGCACAATCGCAATCGTACCGTCATAGGTTTCCTTACGGCTCCAATCACGCTGTAATTCAAGCAAAAGTTGGCAGGATGTAATGCTGTCCGCACCATGTTTTTCCATCCTGCGGACAGCCGAATCATGAGCTTCAACTGATGTGCCTCCAGAAGCGTCAGCAACAATAATAACTTCGTAACCCTCATCCAGAGCACAAATTGCAGGGAACAAAAGGCAGGCTTCCGTCCAAAGGGCGGCCATAACCAGTTTTTTCTTTCCTGTTTTCTTGATGGCGTCGATAAAACCTTTATCTTCCCATGAGTTCATAGATGTGCGTTCAATCGGATCTTTTCCGATGATATCCATCAATTCCGGCCAGATATAACCGGAAAACGCATCTGTCTCCACGGCGGTCAAAACTGTTGGAACATTAAAATGTTTGGCGGTTTCCGCCATGGCCAATGTATTGTTTTTCAAAAGCTGACGGTCAATATTGGCAACGCCAAAGCTCATTTGCGGTTGATGGTCTATAAATACAAAAGTACAATTATCTGGGGTAAGTAGTTTTTCGGTGGCTGCAGACATGATCTTTCCTTTCGTTGATTATGAATTAAAATTAGTCGGAACAAGCTCCGCTAATTTGATTCGGGCCGCAACCCAAGAAAACACAATGATTTGCAGAAAAAATCTGTCTTCTTATGTTGTATCAAGCCTTTATCATGAAAAACATTATAAAGGCTTATTCACAAATATAGTAGGATTCTTTTTCGAAATATCGCTATAATTTATGAAATATTGATACAAATTGCGTTTACGCTATCGTTGCTGTGTTCGACGGAACTTTGCAGGCGTCTGCCCAATATATTTAGAAAAATTTGTACTGAAATAATCTTGAGAAAAAAAGCCTAAATCTGACGCAATACCAGCGATTGGCTTCTCAGAATTTACAAGCATGTCCTTAGCTTTCTCCAGTCGCTGCACCATATGAAACCGTGTCGCCGACATACCAATCGTTTTTTTAAACATACGAAAAAAGTGAAATTGGCTCATGTCGCCAGCTTGGGCGATTTCCTCAACCGATAAGTTGCGCTCAATATTATTAAAGATAAAATTCACTGCATCACGGATTTTGGCGCAGGGAATTTGTTCCAAATCATTAAACAAAATTTCGCGTTTATGCTCAATAGCATAGGTCTGATGAACGTAATGAGTAACCAAGTCGAGCGATGAGCGATAAAAACTTTCTGCTTTTTCTCCATGTTGGAGGATCGTTTGCCTTAGACCAAGAGCAATATTGTGGATGAAATCGTCCTTAATCCCAAAAATTTCCTGTAAATTTACTTCTTCAGATTCATATAAACCTCCAATAACACTACAAACAGTTTTTGGTTAGATATGAAGATTTATAAAATGTGCTTTGTTCACCCAGTTGAAGCGATGTTCAAGCATAGGAGGAATAATACAAACACGGCCTGCCGCAAATTTTTTGCTCATATGTTCCATCTTCCTGTGCCCACGCTACCTCGCATGAACTATGTTCAGGAGATATTGTAATCTGTAAATCGTTATGAGCATGAAGACCAGCATCATAATGCTTCATATCTGTAAAGCGAATATGATCCGGCGATACTTTTAAATCAATATTAGTCATGACAACAAAAATACATTAATTGCGTAATTAGCATGATAGACTTGCAAGTACCTTAATCGACTACATAAGTATTATAAATCTTTAATTTATATTTTTAAATGAGCATAAAAGTTAAACCAGTACTTTTCATTCATAAAAACCCATATTCAGATAGAAAAGCCTCAGCGAAAGTTTTTCACTCAGCAAGAAAAAAGAAAAGAGGAGAAAACTTTCGAAGCAGATTTGTGCCGCCTTTCAACAAATCTATTTCAAAAGCTTTAGATTTCCTTGGTTTTAGATTAAAGAAATTAGGCCAAGTTGAGCAAGAGAAAAACACACAAATAAAAAAAATAAGATATTTCGAAAATATAGACTTTAGTAAAGATCGACTAATGCTTTTCTTTTTGAAAGAAGCACTTCGAAATAAACGGAAATGGTCAGGTTATATATCATTAAGCGGATGTAATTTAGGAAATGTAAGTTTTGATGGGCTTCCTTTGTCAAGAATTGATTTTTCAGCTGCTAATTTAGAGGGTGCTTTTTTTAGGGGGCTCTAAGTTTAGTAACTGTAATTTTGCCGGATTAGACCTAAGAAAAGCTAACTTTGATAAAGCAGAATTTCATGAAGGCTGTAATCTATCTAACGTTATTCTTCCGAGAGAGGAATTTATATTTGACTCATTAACTAGCCGAGATGGTCAACTCAATTTAACAAACGTAGATTTTGAGGAAAGAGACTTGTCAGGGCAACATATGAGAGACGCTAATCTATCAGGTACTAACCTATCTAGTGCAATTATTAAGGGTGTAGATTTTTCTTTTTCAATTTTTAAAGATACTTTATTGCCTAAAGATTTGACAGATGTATGTTTATCTCATTCTGAGGGATTTTTTCCTTATCCGGGTTTGAGGGAATCTGTTATTAAAGGCTTAGATCTGCGGGAGGTTGAGTTTCATATAAATAACTTGCCTCTTGATTGGTCTGGAATAAAGCTTTACAGAGCAAACCTTGAAGGAGAAGATTTGTCAAAACATACTTTAATTGGAAGTTACTTCGACAACTGTAATTTTAAAAACACTGAATTACCATTGAACTTACGGGATGTATATTTTCGAGGAAAGTTTGATAGCTTATTTAGTTGTGATTTGTCAGATAAAGACTTTTCTCAATCTATTCTTGTAGGAGTTGAAATTCAAAATGTCGTTTTACCATCTTCTCCAGATAAAATTCCTAAAACCATAGAACAAATTGCCAATACTTCTAATCCAAATGACTGTATAAATTTTTTATTAAATGCTCTTGAAGTAGAGAAACAATTTGATAACCACAGACTGTTAATAAAAAATCTTGAAACAGAAAATGTAAAGGAACATTTTAACAATTTGATTGACTCTTTTTGGCAAGGAGAAATTGAAAAACCAAGCTCTTTATTTAAGCTATTTGAGGGGTTTTACACTCAAGCAGATGCTAGTGGAAATAAGGTTTTTCCCAATGCATCTGCTGCAATAAATAAACTTGATGATGATCCGGTTAAACAAATCGTTCAAATTTCAGATAAAAACAAAAGAAAACACTGTTTAAATGGTTTGAAACTCATTGGGCAGATGCCACAGGATATAAGAGAATTCTGGAAAGAAAATATTCTAAAGCCTTTGGGTAATAATCCTAGGGCTAATGTTGTTTCTGCTCTAGAGTCACTTGGCTCAATTAATTCAATAATTCGTGTATTTTCTCAAGATGAGCTAGAAAACTTTATAAAGAATTATCTTTCAAACACATCTTTAACACAAAGTGTTAGGTATCCTTCAAATTTAATTATTGCGGATAATATTCATGATTCTCTAAAGATTCCAATGGAAGCCATAGAGGAGCTTGCCCGAATTGCAAATCTTGATATCTCAGACATTAAAATTAAGAAACTAAGGAATGCTTTACCTAATTTGATAAATGAAAGAATTACCCACTCTACAAACTTAGTTTCTGATTTAGATGATTTTGTTTCCAAGTATGGACTCCAACTGAGTGAAAATGGACGAACTAGGTTTTTCAATAATAATTTGAGTGAGATTCTGCAAACATTTTCTAAAAATGTATTGCCATACGCTCTGAATAATTCAAGTTTTCTTCAAAAAATATTAAGTCGCGGAGAAATAAATAAAATCCAATCTTTACCAGTAGAAGATTTGGAAAAGCTCTTTAGGCTTTTTGCATACTTGAAGGTAACAAATGAAGAGGGACAAAAACTATTACTTTCGTTAATAAAAAAGAAATTGAATTCAAGCTTTCCGATTCAGGATGTTAATAAAATCTTACTTGATAATTTTGATGAAAGATTTAAGGGCCAATATGGAAATCAAACTAGTAACAAAACCTGGTCAGAATATATGAAAGAGTTTTATCCATCTTTCAAGGAGAGTGGTACCAGGAAAGATTTTTCTTACTCGTTAGAAGATTCAAACATAAGTTTTTCGACTGTAACTGATACCTTGGAAATTATGAATATGACTGATGGTTTGCAAAGTTATGCTTGTACAGAGTTGGGATTACAAAATGAAAGCTTTCAACTTGGTACTGTAGCAGCCTATGAAAACGGCTTGTTATATGTTTACGATGAGAAAGGCAACAAAATAGCAGCATTATTATTCAAAGCACTTCCATCTGGAATAGATATTTCAAGACCTTATTGGTTCAATAAAACGGCAGAGCACGAAAGAGAAATTAATTCTTTAAGCAAGGATCTAGCTTCTGAACTCTTTAAGCATATGGGAATGATGGCGAAAACTGATAAAAGAGATCTTTTGCGACGAAACACAACAAACCATTTCCAGGCAGGAGAATCCGAAGAGATAGGTGGTATTCAGGGTTACAATGAAAAGGGAACAATTTGGCGCCTCGAAGAAATTCTTTATAATCTCAATACTAATTAAGTTGTATATTCAGCGTTGATTTTCACATAGTCATAAGTTAAATCACAGCCCCAAGCTTTTGTTGAAATGTCTGTGTTGCCTTCTAAGTCAAGCTCTACTTTTATTTCGTTATTTTCTTTAATGGCTTGAGACAGTTTTATTAAATCAACTTCTTGAACTTTACCTTTGAATATTAAATTTTCTTCCAAAATTTTTAGACTAATCTTCTCTATATCCACTGAGCCATTCTGTCCAGCAGCAGAAACTATCCTTCCCCAATTGGGATCTGCTCCGAAAATAGCTGATTTAACTAAAGATGATGAAGCAATTCCTTTAGCAATTTTCGCAGCTTCCTTTTCTGTTTGAGCACCTCGAACTGACACTTCAATCAACTTAGTTGCTCCCTCTCCATCAGAAACTATTTGTTTAGCTAAATTCATACAAACATCATTGAGTGCATCTCGAAATTCTTGTAAATTTACCTCTTCATTGGAAGCTCCATTAGCTAGCAGAATGACCATATCATTGGTGCTGGTATCCCCATCAACCGATATTTGATTGAAAGATTTAGCATTTGCAGCGTTAAGGCACTCCTGTAGATCATCTTGTCCTATTGAAGCATCAGTAACAATGAAAGCTAACATTGTTGCCATATCAGGATGTATCATTCCAGAACCTTTGGCTATTCCAACTATTTTGCAACCATTAAGTTCTTTTTCATAAGTCTTTATTTTGGTATCAGTTGTAAGAATAGATTCGGCAAAATCAATATAACTAGAATCAAATTTTGCTTTGAGGGTTTGGAGAGAACTGCAGATTAAATGAGAATCCAGTGAGCGGCCAATCACGCCGGTACTTGCAGTCAAAATGTTTTCCACTTCTAAATTCAACTCAGCGGCAACATGGTTTTTAATGTGTTTTACAGCCTCACTACCTTCTGTACCAGTACAAGCATTAGCATTACCCGAGTTAACTACAATACAATTAACTTCTGGTGATGAGAGCAAAACGTTTTTGTTATCTATAACACAGTGGGCTTTAACAGAATTTTGAGTGAAGACAGCTGCATACTTACAAGGCTGGTCTGAAAAGATTACCCCTAAATCTTTTTGGGAAGAATCTTTTTTTATACCTGAGTGCATTCCTACTGACAGAAATTTACGTGGAAGCATCTTTACACCTTCAATTTAACTGTTAACTTTGCCATCTAATTTTATTTTTAATTTTTATTTGCTAATTCGAAATCTTCTCCCAAGTAATATTTTCGTGCAAGCTCATTTTGAGCAATGTCTTCTGCAGAACCATTTATTAGCACATTACCCTCCTGGATTATATAAGCTCTATCCGTTATAGAAAGCGTTGCTCTGGGGTTGTGATCCGTTAGGAGTACTCCTATATTTCTTCTCTTTATCAAAGCTCTTACTATCTTTTGCAATTCCTGGATCGCGATTGGATCCACTCCAGTAAAAGGCTCATCCAATAATAAATAAGTTGGCTCTTCGGATAAGGCTCTTGCAATTTCTACCCTTCTTCTTTCTCCTCCGGAGAGACTAATTCCTCGGCTCTTTCTAAGATGAGAAATATCAAATTCATTCAAAAGAGCGGTTAATCTTTTTTCTTGTTCATCTAGTGAAATTCCGGCGAGTTCCCAAGCTAGTTTGATATTTTCTTCTACCGTTAATTTGCGGTATACAGAAGGTTCTTGGACTAAATAGCTAATTCCGAGTCTTGCTCTATCATGAATGGGTTTTTGATTTAATAGCTGATCGTTCAAAACCACATTGCCGGAATCTGGTTTAACTAAGCCAACGACCATATCGAAGGAGGTTGTCTTACCGGCTCCATTGGGACCTAGTAAACCAACTATCTCTCCTCTCCCAACTTGAAAACTCACTTCCTTGACTACTGTCCTTAGCCCATAAGTTTTCTTTAAATTTTCAGCAACTAGCATAAGCGATTATTTTATAGTAAATGTAAATCGGTACAGTCCAAAACAAAAATTAATTGGAGATATTAGATCTTGAACTTGAATTTTTAGTCATTCACACAATTAGTAGAGCTTCATTGGAGCTTTTCTAAAAATATTGGCTGATCGATAATACCAATTTTCGAGGAATTTCGAATACAAATGGTGGATATAAATAATGTTTCTTTCTCTTAAAATGATTAATTAATCTACTGAATTGTGAATTGTAATTTCTTATGGTTGAAAAGTTTCAAAATATTATTGGTGGTACTCATAAAGAAAGCTTATCCAAAGAAACCTTCGAAAAAAGTAATCCCGCTAATATTAGTGAATCTCTGGGTAAATTTCCAAAATCGAGTAAAAGAGATCTCAATTTGGCAGTTGAAATGGCAGTTGATGCCTTTCCAAATTGGAAAAATACACCAGCACCTAAAAGAGCAGAGATCTTGTGGCGTGCGGCTTCGATTACAATTCAAAGAAAAGAAGAACTCTCTCAAATTTTGTGTAAAGAAACCGGTAAACCAATAACTGAGGCAAGAGGAGAAATTCAAGAAGTTATTGATACTTACTTATTCTTTGCAGGGGAGGGCCGCAGAATTTATGGGATAACTGGCCAAAGTGAATTGCCGAATAAATCAATTACAACAATTCGCCAACCAATAGGCATTTCTGGAATGATTACGGCTTGGAACTTTCCCGCAGCGGTTCCGAGCTGGAAAGTGGCTCCCGCGTTAATATCAGGGAACTGCGTGATTGTAAAACCATCCCATCAAGCACCGTTGTCTGGTTACCATTTAATAAAAATACTTTATGAGTCTGGATTACCTCAAGGAGTTGCGAGTTTATTATTTGGAGATGGAAGTTTAGGAGAAGCGATTTCAGAACATCCAGATATAAAAGTGGTGAGCATAACTGGCTCAGTGGAAGTTGGAAGAAAAGTTTATGAAACCTGTGGGCGTCTTCTGAAAAAGTGTGCACTTGAACTTGGAGGAAAAAATGCAATTGTAGTTTTGGACGATGCTAATCCCGAATTGGCAATTGATGGAATTCTATGGGGAGCTTTTGGTACTGCTGGTCAACGCTGCACTTCCACGAGCAGATTAATAATTCAGAAATCTAGATGGTCTCACAATTTCATTCAAGAACTGAGCAAAAAAGTACAAAGATTACAAATTGGAAACGGATTCAAAGAGCACACACAAGTTGGGCCTTTAATTTCCGCCTCCCATCGTGAATTAGTTCATGGGTTTGTTCAAAGAGCAGTGAAAGAAGGAGCAAGCGTATTAACTGGTGGGAAACACTTATCTGAAGGTGAGCATAGCAAAGGATATTTTTATGAACCGACTATTCTTACCGGAGTTACTCCGAATATGGAAATTGCAAAGACTGAGGCTTTTGGTCCAGTGCTATCAGTTATAGAAGTTGCTGATTTCCAAGAGGCTCTTAAAGTGGCAAATGGTGTCGAGTATGGCCTTTCTTTATCGGTTTATACAAGAGACATAAACTTAGCAATGCAGGCTTCACAGGAATTTGAGGCCGGAATAGTTTATATTAATGCTCCTACAATAGGTGCTGAATGTGGCGGGGCTGCAGCTTTTGGAGGTTGGAAGAATACTGGTAATGGAAGTCGAGAAGGAGGAGTTTTAGCTCTAGACACTTACACTCAATATAAAACTATCTACACAGATTATTCTGATAAGTTGCAAAAAGCCCAGATTGACTAACTTGTCCAATTACCTTTTTCGACTAATTTTCCGCTTCTGGATCTCCGATTGAAGCATCTTCTATTTTCTCCCAGATTGCGTCTGGATATTTGTAAAATTTAAATTCAAGTAGATTGTGGAAGGGATCTTCAATAAACATTGTTCTGTGCTCCGTTTGCTTGCCAATGAATCTGGTTTTAGGCTTTTCTAGAAAATTTATGTTTGCATTCTTAATTTTTTTCTCCATTTCATCAAAATCTTCTTCGTTAGTAAAAATCAGGCCCAAATGTCTAGGATAAATACTTCCTTGTGGTTTCAGTTCGTTTTTAGTGACGTGGGCAACTAGTTGGTGTCCATAAAAGTTTAAAATTATTGAAGCCGCTGTTTCTCTCCCCGAATCGGCCCCGAGTTTATCAACGTAAAAACTTTTGGTGGCTGCTATATCTTTGACTGGAAAAGCTGCATGAAAAATAATTGAATTGTTTATATTAGGATTCATAATTTCAAACCTCGTAATTAAGTACTAAAATTTCCATCTTGTCACTACGATTGACTTCATTGATAGTTTTGGTAATTAATTCTTTATCCAAAGGATTCTCAATAACTCTTATATATTCTTTGTAACCAGCTAAAACAACACTCAGCAGTTGGTTCGGTATATCTTGTCCGCCGGTAGCACCAGCCTTGCAGTTATTAAAAATAACAACTTTAATTGGAATATTTCTTTGAAAAGCCTCAATTAACCCTAAATGACCTGCTGAAATGAAAGCAAAATCACCAGTTAAAGACCAAGAGTTTTTATTTCCGGCTAAGTAACTACCAACAGCTAAGGGAATACTGCAACCAAGATAAGTTACTACATCAATGCAATTATACGGTTCAAGCGCAAACATACTTGCTGTACTTGCATCTCCTGTTACGAAAACTTCCTTTAAATTCTTGAATTCATCAAAAAATACACTGTATTTTTCTATATAGTTTTTTTGCAGCTGGTTTAATTTAATGGATCCTAAACTAGTTTTTTGTGGAATTATTTTTTGCCACTCACAATTATTTAGTTTGCTGTGCATCACTTTATATAAATGTTCTGCAGTAAAAGGACAAACAATATGTTTATAAGGATCTCTTGAATATTTATTCTGGGTTTGTGCAAGTGAAGATACAGTTTGTTCGGTTTGTTTATCTATTTCTCTGCTATCAATTAAGAGGAAATACGGTAATTGCTTTTCTTCTGATAATTGATAAGCAGAGGTAATATCCTCGGTAATAGTTCCTGGTGAAGTTTTTATATAAGGCACCTGTGAACCTTTTAGGAGAGGTTCTATGTCTAAGATATTATCTGAATGATGTCCATCCGGATCATCAAGTAGTAAGGTTACAAAACCAGCTGTTGTTCCTGAATATAAAGAGTGGATAATACTGTTTGCCGCTTTTTCAAAACCGTGAGTTTTTATTATGCATGTGGCTCTTTTCCCAGCTAAAGAAGAACCATGTGCAATTGTATAAGCGACCTCCTCGTTAAAGGATATGTGTAAGTCTTGATGCAGTAATTGATTACAAGAAATAAAAATCTCGTTTGCACCGTGTCCTGGAACATACGTTGTTACTTCTACACCTAGCTCTTTTAATTGATTTGCAATTAACTGGGAAATTGTTCGAGCTCGACTTTTAACAGTAGATGTTTTTCCACTCATCAATTTATAAGTTTTAGTTTTATATTTATTATTGCCAAATTCTGTACTAATTGTTTGACTCATTCAATACAAAGAATAAAATGATTATAAATTCTTAATTTTTGTTATTAAACTTTGTCTTTCAGAAAACTTTGAAGAAAAGAGGCATTAATGACAAAAAAGCGTATTTCAAAGTTGCACAACTTCTTCTTTGTTCTGGCGTTGGTAGCACCAACAACCTTGAAGGTGATCATTTACCATACCTATGGCTTGCATATAGGCATAGATAATTGTTGATCCAACAAACTTCATTCCTCTTTTTTTAAGATCTTTAGATAAATTATCACTTTCGATGGTTTTGACTGGAACATCCTCAAAATTTTGCCAATGATTAATAATTGGTTTTCCTTGAACGAATCGCCACAAATAATTATCAAAGGTTTGAAACTCTTCTTGAATTCTTTTGAAGACTATTGCATTGTTTCTTGTCGAGTAAATCTTTAAGCGATTACGAATGATTTGAGGATTATGAAGCAAAGCCTCAAGCTCTTCATCTGCCATCTTTGCGACTTTATCAGGATCGAAATTGTGAAAAGCCTCTAAATATCCTTCACGTTTTTTTAGAATTGTTTCCCAACTCATACTAAGATGCAATCAATAGTCAACATACATCCAAGAGAAATGGCAGATTGAAGCTACTTTTTCATGATTCATTTCTAAATCCAAACAAGCCTCAATAAGCCTTTGCT
>JAAUYI010095386.1_pt1 | contig 14952 bp, 13 predicted proteins | sample 7278041 | NCBI WGS metagenome assembly JAAUYI01 (sample SAMN14350216, study PRJNA611818) | marine sediment metagenome | isolation source: surface marine sediment (0.6m) | place: French Polynesia: Moorea | collected 2018-08
CCATTTTTCTTTTTCTATACTTTTGACTTGTTCGGTCAAAAATAAGTTTTAAGGTAAGCCATGAATGCCTTGAACAACCTGTGCTTAAGAACCCCAGTAAATCTATGATTTACTGGTCTACAATTACTGGGGGTCAGAATCCCCCAGGAACATTGAGCCTTCTTCCGCTCAAACCTTCTTCCTTCTTCCTTCTTCCTTCTTCAATCATCAGGCTAGGTAAAAGATCCCCGACTTCTGAATCAATATCCGCACATCGTAGCGATTCCTAGGATAGAAGTCGGGGATCGTTCGCACCCGCGACTCATCAAACAATGCAGCAAATAACTACTTACTTAGCCTAAACATTAAATTATTATAAAAAATTGACATCTAATCGCAGTACATTATACCTATTGCTGCTAATCTGGAAGCAGCAACTAAATTTGTAATTTCTGACACAAGTTAAATCCAAGAAAGATTTAATAATAAACACATAGTGCTTTGTATAAAAACAGATATTAACTCCAGCAATCATCAAGACTATCTGGAGAAAATTTTTTATGAACCATGACCCTTTTATAGTTCCACCAGGTAAAAAGATTTGTTTAGCAAAAGATTACGATCCCGCCTATAAAGACAATTACCATCAAAAATCTGATGCGGTAGAAAAATTGCAGGCAGGTATTAACAAATTAGCTAAATATCAAGACACTCTTTATGCTCAAAATACCTATGCCTTATTAATTATATTTCAGGCAATGGATGCAGCAGGTAAAGATAGCACCATCAAACACGTCATGTCTGGTGTGAATCCCCAGGGGTGTCAGGTATTTAACTTCAAAGCCCCCAGCGCAGAAGAACTGGATCATGATTATTTATGGCGAACAGCAAAAGCTTTGCCGGAAAGAGGTCGGATTGGCATTTTTAACCGTTCTTACTATGAGGAAGTGTTAGCAGTTAGAGTACATCCAGAACTGTTACAGAAGCAACAATTGCCCCATTTCCCCAATGATAATCAAATTTGGAAGCAAAGATTTGAAGAAATAAATAACTTTGAAAAATATCTGGTAAACAATGGTATAATTGTTCTCAAGTTTTTTTTGAATGTATCGAAAGAAGAACAGAAAAAACGTTTCTTAAAAAGAATTGAATTACCAGAAAAGCATTGGAAATTTTCCTTAAGTGATGTCCATGCGAGATCCTTTTGGAATGACTACATGGAAGCCTATGAAGATGTTTTTAAACATACAAGTACAGCTTGGGCACCTTGGTATATTATTCCGGCAGATCGCAAATGGTTTACCCGTTTGGTGGTTGCGGATATTATTTGCACCAAGTTAAAAGAATTAAATTTACAATATCCAAAAGTCAGCGCAGAACACAAGGAGCAATTATTACTAGCCAAAGCGATGTTAGAGGAAGAGGATTAAATTTAGGCTAATTTTAATTAAATCCTCACAAGTTTCTCAGATTTGTAGCCTAACCTCAATATATCTCCACAGGAGGGGTAACGAATATGGAACCCAGGAAACTTGCACAATTCATGAACTTTTTACAGGAAGATTTAGCAATTCCGGCAACGGATTTACAACTTGCCTTGCGCCATCCCGAACAAACTCCTGGTTTGTTACCGATGATTCTGTGGCAGTACGGGTTGGTAACGTTAAGCCAGTTGGATAGTATTTTTGACTGGTTGCAGGGGAGTAATTAAATTTAATTCCTAATTAATATCAATATGCAAAAACGTCTTGGCATTCTGACTAGTGGTGGTGATTGTCCTGGACTGAATACAGCGATCAGGGCAGTGGTGAATCATGCTACCCTAACCTATGATTGGAAAGTGGTAGGTATACCCTATGCTACAAGGGGGTTACGGGAAAGAAAATCTGTTGTACTGGCAGTACATGGGTTAGACCTTCATGGTATTGATCCTTTACTTTGTATGGGTGGCACTATCCTTGGCAGCATTAATAAGGGTGATACTTTAGATAATATAGATGAAGTTTTATCTGGTTACAAAGCTTTAGAATTAGATGCTTTGATTGGGATTGGTGGAGATGGTAGTTTGGCAATTTTTCACCAATTGCAACTTCAAGGTAATTGGCAGTTAATCGCTATTCCTAAGACCATTGATAATGATGTGGCACTGACAGAAAGGGTGGTGGGGTTTGATACAGCGGTTAATACTATTGTTGAGGCCATAAATCGCTTGACTTTTACCGCAGCCAGCCATGATCGGGTGATGATTATTGAAGTCATGGGAAGGAGCGTGGGTCATTTGGCACTACAAGCGGGAATTGCTGGTGGTGCGGATATAATTTTGATTCCGGAGATACCCTACTCTATTGAGGGGATTTACCAACACATAGCAGAATTAAGACAACGCTTCTGGCGTAGATTTGCCATTATTGTGGTAGCGGAAGGCGCTCAAATTGCCACAGATTCACAGATTTATAGTAAGTGCGAACAACTTAACTGTGGTATGGGTAAGTATATTGCTGAGGAAATGCGACACCATAGCAATCAGCAAATAGATATTAGAGTTTCGGTTTTAGGGCATATTCAACGGGGTGGTATTCCTTCAGCAAGCGATCGCTTAATTGCATCAGCTTTCGGTAAAGCGGCGGTGGATTTGGTCGCAGAGGAAAAATCTGATTTAATGGTAGCTTGGCAAAATGGGGAAGTAGTACCCATTGCCTTAGAATCAGTTTTGCAAAAAAGTCCTCAGGGGGTAGATCCTGATGGTTTTTTGGTACAAACTGCCCGTTCTTTGGGTATTTATGTGGGAGAACTAGATGCTCCCCACCCACAAGGGGGAAGTAATATCGTATCCGGTTAAAAACTTATGATTAAGACCGCAGGGGTGCAGGGGGAGAAAGAGGTTTAAGATTTTTGCACCATGTCCTAAATGATGGGTGTTTCTGACAATTTTATACCTATAAAGGCAGATACACTACACACTAGGACGTGGTATTATTGTAGACCCAGCAAGAGGCTGAAGGCTAAAAGTTCGGGTTCATCTACCATTTTCTTAAGTTATATACTTATTTATTTATTTATTGAATCCGGAATAATTAATTTTGTTTTTTGGCGATCGCTTAATGGATCAATCCATCTGTAAGCGATCGCTAACTTATATCGGCAAATATCAGGGGATTAGGAAAGCTTCGCTGTAGCTTGTAATTCAGGACTGTTATATTTCTTATGAATGATTAATGATTTAGGACTGCTATAGTTATACTGAGCATTTCGGGAGCATTCCAAATGCTAATAAATCATCTATCCAATACCCTAGAAGGTTATCGCTACACGGTCAAAGCCCATCTACCCTTCACCGAACGTCTTCGACGAACATGGCTACAAAATTATCTTAGCCCATCTTCATGGGCTTGATTTGTGTAGCCTCTGGGCTTTAGCTTGTTAGCAGAGCGGCAGGAAGTGCGGGCTTTTTCAAAAATAGGGATGCTCCTAGCATTTCTGTAGGATATCAAAAATGTTATCTAGAAAATTTCCGTATATATTAAGAGGAGGTGACTGTAATGATGATATGTGCTCATCAAATAAATAATTATATGTAGGACTTACGCAACTGGCATATTTTTTCTGTAGGGGAGGCAAAATGCGGTGTAGATTTTCTGCCCGCATTATTGCCGTTGCGTGACAGCGCGAAAATATTTGAACATAGCAATAAGACTTATAACATCACGCACCAACCACCGATTGTGACAATTGCGTAAGTCCTGATATGAAAAGCTTTCGTATAAGAACATATTTCATAGTTCAACCACTTAGGTTATGGTTGGTATATGACCAACAAGTTACCTATTCGTGTCTAGTTCACGATGTTAATACAACTTCATAAAGGTGGATACCTAAATTGCTATAAACTACGCAGCAACATTCATACTGGTTATAATCCTGAGAGGAATCTGTTTAAGCCTATGGCTACTCGTGAAGAAATTGCAGAAAAAATTGCCGATCTTTTTGACAACATTGATCGTCAAATTGAAGATGATGTTAGTAAGCTAATCCGCAACTCAGGTATATTTAAACAATATAATGCAGAGGAGATTGCAGAGGGTTTTGCATATTATTTAAAGAGTAAATCTAGGACCTCTGGTGAACTTTCTGCAGAACACAGAGCACTTGCATCAAACGTTTCTAATCTGTCTGCTGATCTTCAGATACTTAAGAAAGTTCCTCAAGACATTGATGAATTAAAACAAGGTATTGCTAACTTAGAAAATTCCGTCAACAACATGAGGATTGAGTATGATGCCTCCATCGCTTCGATAAAAGTTAGCGTTGATTCTGTTAGAAATAGCGCAGAGCTTCTTACAAGCTCTGTGACTACAATTCGACAAAATATTGACAGACTAACAACAAATGATAGTGTTGAGTTGCTTCTTAGCAAAACAAAAGAATCATTAGTTTCTAAGAATGACTTAGATGACAAGATATCTGATTTGACGACTAATATTCAACAAAATATTTCTGGACTAGCAACAAATGATAATATTAAGTCGCTTCTTGCCGAAACAAAAGAATCATTAGTTTCTAAAGATGATTTAGATGAAAAGATAGCTAATTTGACGACAAATGATAGTGTTAAGTTGCTTCTTAATGAAACAAAAGAATCATTAGTTTCTAAGAATTATTTAGATGAAAAAATAGCTAATTTGAATAATCAAATCCAAGAAGCAAAGAATACGAGATGGATTCAGTTTTTTTTCAGCATGGGAGGTATGTTATTGGGATTCTTAGCCGTTATAGTGGCTATTTTTTTAGCTATTCCTTCACTACAAAATACTTCAAAAAATTCAACCTCTAGTTCAACTGAACAGCCTACTAAAAGTCAACCTTCTCCAAGCAAGACAAATTAAACCAAGTTCCTCACAGTCAATATCTTCTTAGTGGATATGCAAAGGTTACTCTCTGGTGCTGAACACGAATGTTAAACTGATAAAGCAAGGAATTAGCGATCGCTCGCTTTTAATCTCAAGGCTCAATCCCCTCATCCCGCAGCCGTTTTTCCAATTCTTCTAACCGCTTTAAAGCAACTTCCTTAGCCTGTCGCTCTTGTTCTTTGGCTTGCCGCTCTTGCTCAACTAACTCGGTTCCCCACAGCAATAAATTACCCCCTTCATCCCACCAGCGCAACCAATAACCTTCCCGATTCTCTCGCTTTCCTTGCCACACACCTATAAATAGCTCCATTTGGGGAAGCCAATAACGGTTATTCTCATCAGGCGCACCTAAATCATATTTCCCCGATTCATCCAAGCGATGCACTTCTAAAGAACCGCTTTCTGGCTCAAAAATAATATAATTGGGTACTTGAAGAATTTGCTCGTAGAAAAACCACTTTCCGGGGGGATGGGTACGTTTACTAGAATATTCACTACCCTCAGCATCCGAGAGAAATTCCATTACCACCACTGGAATATCGCCCTGTCGGTGGGGGGTATAGCTACGTTTAACTTCCCCTCTAGGCACAGTAATTTTGGGTATGTAAGCCCAATCAGGGGCTTTGACGACAATTTTGTCATTTACAGTCGCGCAGATGCCGTAATTGGTAGTAGCTAGGGCTGTTGACGGTAGTTTTCCCGCCAGTTCTAAACTTTCGGTGAGTGCAGCAGCCAAGGGTGGTTGATTGACATTATCCACTGGTTCATCGTCTAAAACGAAGTCTTCTGGCAGGAGTTCCCAAGTAACATTATAAGGATGAGCAGTAGCAATCATAGCAACCACCATAAATGAGGGCTAAATCTTAGTATAACGAAGCTGTTTGCCAGTCATACAATTTTAGATTTTAGATTTTGGTAGGACTTACGCAACTGGCATATTTTTTCTGTAGGGGAGGCAAAATGCGGTGTAGATTTTCTGCCCGCATTATTGCCGTTGCGTGAAGTTGCGAGAATATTTGAACGTAGCAATCAGACTTGTAACATCACGCACCAATGATCGATTGTGACAATTGCGTAAGTCCTGTTTGGATTGTGGATTTTAGATTGACCCTACATATAAATTTGGAGGAAGCATCCCAATTTGGAGAGTGCTGAGGATACCAAAATTTACTGGGCGGACGAATTTAAATTAACATTGATAATTTTTGCAGTTTAGTAAAAAGAAACAAATAATAATTTATCATTGATTTTGTTTTAAACCTGCTTCAATATCAGGATACGCTTCTTCATCGTAACCAGATTCATCAGCCACCCATTCATCGACAAGCCCTATCACCTTGTCTAATGAATTGTCTTTTTCATTGATAATAGGTTCTTCCCGAAGGTTAGGGGTGTAGATATGACAATCAACTGATACTGGGAAAGATTTAATTGATGTAGAAGCTTTATAACTACGGGACGGTATTATACCTGAAGAGAAAAATGTAGACTTAGAGCTAAAGTTATAAGTACGACCACTCTTAAAGCTTAAGAATGTTGCTTTTCGTTGAATCAACGCATCAACTTTCTCCCTAATCTCTAGCAATTCTTGATGAGAAAGGGAATCTAATTGTTGAACAATAGTGTTGAACGTTGAAGTTTTAAGCATTTTACCACAAGGAACTGCTTTTTCTTTATGCTATCCCAAATTATTTATTAGCCGCAACAAGCATTGAAGGTTCTTATTCTCGCCAAATATCGCCACACAGCATGGTATTACCAGACTAGATTTGTCGCATTTTGGAATGCAAGCTAGCTTGCATTCTAACATAAGGCAAAGAATTCGTAGTATTTGTCGTAATACATCATGAACAAGAAAGAACCAGCAGAATATCTAGGTGTAAGCGTCCGTGCCTTAGAGTCATTGACAAAATTGGAAATAGGGACTAAGGAAGATATATTTTCATATTCCCACACACATATCTTGCACCAATGAAGTGGAAGGGTAAGATGGGCAGTGGTCACCCTAGGAAATTTTCTCAATCATTTTGTGGTGCAAGATGGGAATATACCTATCTCTAGATCATCAGGTTGTTATGCAAATTCATAGTTCCTCCAATTCTTTGAGTGATACTCTTCGTCAACGCAGGCAAAAATTAGGCAAATTGATTGATTTTCCGGCAATTATCTGGTCAGGAAATAGGGCTTCCCGTAACTTCCCCGCCAATAGATTTCCTTTCCGTGCCAGCAGTCATTTTCTTTACTTTGCAGGACTTCCCTTAAGTAATGCTGCTATTCGTCTAGAAGGAGAAAAACTGGAACTATTTATTGACGATCCTAAACCTGATAGTGCCCTCTGGCATGGGGAAATGCCCAAACGCGAGGAAATTGCCCAAATGATAGGGGCAAATGAGGCTTATCCTCTAACAGAATTGGAATCACGCTCATTTGGTGCAGCTACCATTTCTGTCCAAGATCCGGCTACCTGGACTCAACAGTCACAATTGTTAGGTCGATGGATACTACCCCAAAACCCACCCCAAGGGATTGATTTGGAATTAGCCAAAGCCATTGTCTCCTTACGTCTCACCCATGACCAAGGAGCGTTAACTGAGCTACAAAAAGCTGCTAATGTCAGTATAGAGGCTCATCTGGTTGGGATGAGGGCGGCGAAATCAGCCCGTACAGAAGCAGAAGTGAGGGCAGCAATGGAAAGTATTATTATTGCCCATAATATGACCACTTCCTATAACAGTATTGTTACGACCCACGGTGAAATTTTACACAATGAAAAATACCATCATTCCTTACAACCAGGGGATTTAATTCTAGCGGATGTGGGTGCAGAGACGGAGATGGGATGGGCCGCAGATATTACCCGTACATTTCCTGTGAGTGGTAAATTTTCATCTACCCAGAGAGATATTTATGATGTGGTATTGGCAGCACATGATGTTTGTATTGATAAAATTCGCCCAGGGGTAGAGTACCGAGATATCCATATGCTTGCCTGTATCACCTTGGCTGAGGGATTGGTAGATTTGGGTATTTTAAAGGGGAATGGGGCAGATTTAGTGGAAAGGGATGTGCATTCTGTCTTTTTCCCCCACGGTGTGGGACATTTGTTAGGTTTAGATGTCCATGATATGGAAGACTTGGGGGATTTAGCCGGGTATGAAGAGGGAAGAAGTAGGAGCGATCGCTTTGGTTTGGGATATTTGCGTTTAAGTCGTCCCTTGCGATCGGGAATGTTGGTAACAATTGAGCCTGGGTTTTATCAAGTGCCAGCAATTTTAAATACTGCTCGCTCCAGATATCAATACCTGGTTGATTGGGAACGGTTGGAACAGTTTGCTGATGTACGTGGTATCCGCACTGAAGATGATGTTTTAGTTACAGATACGGGAAGAGAAGTATTGACAGCAGCATTACCAACAGATGGCTCGGCTGTCGAAAATATAGTTAGCGGCGAGGGGTGAGGGAGTCATGGAGTGAGGGAGTACCTGAATTTAGAATTTAGAATTTAGAATTTAGAATTATTTTTCTGAATTCTGCATTCTGCATTCTGAATTCTTCACTCCTTCCCTCCTTCCCTCCTTCCCTCCATCAACTAACAACTAACAACTAACAACTAACAACTAACAACCTTCACTCCTTGTCTTAAAAATCCAAGCTCGGCCAATCTAGTTGGCGATAATACTTAGTCATATCGTCAAATTTACGTAATTCAGCACGTTTAACTTCAATTTCAGGAGAATCAGTTATCCATTCTTGATTTAATTGTGACAACATACTACTGAAGCGATCGCGATCTAAATCAGTAGGTATTTCACCAAAATAACCCAATGTCACATGGGCAGTGAAATAATACTGCTGTTCAATTCCCAATGCCATTAATTGGGGATTTTGATAGATAATTCGGCGCAGGCTGAGAATCTGCTCGTAGCTGCTTTTATCTCGGGGAACTAAACAAACTCCTACGGCTCTGGGCATCACCATTAGTCCAAACATTTGCCAACGGATAGAATCACCAGAGGTGAATGATTGTTGATATTGCTGAAAAATCTCCCTAAAACAAGATTGTAACTTGTCGTCATAGTCTGGAATTTGTTGGCAGGCATCGAGGAAATTACTTTCCCAAATCAAATCTGCCAGGGTGAGGTGAAAACTATCGGGTGGTAGAGCTACAATTAAATTATCAGATATAGATAATTTTAATAGTTGCTGTTGGTAATCTTGTAACTTTTTGTAGAAAGCCGAGTTATATGAATCTTCTTCCCAGGGAGGAGTAATGATGGTGTAACCGGGAAATGGTGCAGCTTGTCTAATTCCCTTGGGTGTGGGTTGAAATTTGGTAGATTCCTGAATGTGTTGAATTTGCGATGTATAAGCTTCTGGTAACGTCATACGCGCTACCCGATTTAGGTAGATTTGATAATTGTCGTCCAATCTTCTTAGCCTCCCACTGTTACTCGATCATTTTAAGCAGAATCACTCACATTAAAGCAATCATTTGCCGACTATCTGGGATTTTAAATGTGATCAACTCCTTAGCCCTTGAGCGGGCGGCTGCGCCAACGGGAGAGGGAACAGGCAACAGGGAAGATTGAGGGTGCCCCCATTGGGTTTGAGTCCCCCGCCACTTAGCGGTATGGGTTGGTGGTGGGTTCAATTCCCCACCACACTCATCCGGTGTTCCCTATTAAGAGTTAAGAGTTGCCTGGAAAAAAATTTTCGGTATTCTTTCACCAATACAAGAGTAATTTTAGCGTTCTTAATTTGCTAGTATGCCAATTTACGTTTACTGGGGTGAAGATGAATTTGCCATGGAACAAGCTGTGATAGCATTGCGCGATCGCATCATAGATCCTTCATGGACAAGTTTCAACTACCATACCTTTCCTCCTGATGGTGCTGATGCGATTATCCAAGGGTTAAATCAAGCCATGACTCCACCATTTGGTATGGGGGGACGTTTAGTATGGCTGGTTAACACCACCCTTTGTCACCAATGTCCAGAAAATGTCTTGTCAGAGTTACAACGTACCTTAGGAGCAATTCCTGAAAACTCATGTTTATTACTTACCAATCGTAATAAACCGGACGAACGCCTAAAATCCACTAAACTATTAAAAAAGTTTGCCACAAAATTCCAAGACTTCTCCTTGATTCCTCCTTGGAAAACAGATTTACTGGCAAAAGCTGTACAGCAAGCTGCTCAAACCGTGGGTGTCAAACTAACAGCGAAAAGTGTAAATTTTTTGACAGAATGTGTAGGAAATGATACACGTCTACTATACAATGAGCTAGAGAAATTGCGGCTTTATGCTGGAGGTAAAAATCAACCACAAGATGTAGATGTGCTGGCACGTTTAGTTCGTAATACTACACACAATAGCTTGAAGTTGGCAACAGCAATTAGAACTGGCGATACCCCTAAATCCTTGGCTTTATTAGCCGATCTTTTGGATGCATCGGAACCAGCTTTAAAAATAGTTGCCACATTAATTGGACAATTTCGTACTTGGTTATGGGTAAAAATTATGATGGAAAGTGGAGAACGAGATCGACAAGCGATCGCTAAAGCAGCAGAAGTTGCTAACCCCAAACGCATTTATTTTTTACAGCAAGAAGTTCAATCCCTTTCCGTACCACAACTAGCATCTACCTTACCCTTACTTTTACAATTAGAAGTTAGTCTCAAACAAGGAGCCAACGAAGCATCTGTGTTCAAAACAAAAGTGGTAGAACTTTGTCAAGTATGCCGAATAACTTGACAATAAATATCAAGTTTATATGGACACAGATATTTCTGGAACTTATCCTTCATAAAATAGTTCAATTTTATTAACAAGTTTTAACTAACAGTTGTTTTCCACACAGACTATGAAGAAATCACCCCTACTATCTAACCTACACCAGATGCTTTACAAATCCTCATTGTTTGCCTTCATTACTGCCACAAGTTTAGCTGGTACGACTTTAGTTTTCAACTCTAAAGCTGAAGCTCAAAGTATACGCGTACCTACCACCACAGAAATCAGAAATTATGCCGACGTATTATTAAAAATGGAGCCTCAGCGACAAAGAGCTTTTGAGGAAATCAAAAAAACGCTGCCTAACCGTCGAGGTGGTGTTCCCACGATAGTTTGTAATGATAACAATAGTATTAATGGTCTACCCGGCAGAGCTAGAAGTATTGCCGTTAGATTCTGCCAGCGTTATCAACGAATAGTTGAAGATAATGATATGGATATTGACCGCTTCAATGAGATTACCGAATCACTCACAAATAATGATGAATTGAAGAATAGTATTTACGAGCGTTTGCTAGAAATCCAAAACCAATAATCATTCATTAATATTACCTGTAGAGTTACATCTATTTAGGTATAGATAATTGCTTCTGATTTGATTAAATATATAAATCTTCAGGTGCATATACAATTACGTTGACTTTGCGAAAATTCCTATTTTTAAATCATATATTGGGTTTATGTTCAGATATTCATAAAAACATAAATTATTTGATCCACTCAGTGAATTGGGGTAAGAAGAGAAAAGGTACTGCTAGGCAATGTTTCTGGGAAACAGAACCATTACCTACCCCCAATTGGCAATTTATAATTAAAATAAGGTAACTGTTGACTGGAAGAAGAGTGATGACATTGCAAGACTTGCAAAAGCAGGCATTGGAATTACCAATTAACGATCGCTGGCGTTTAGTTCAATCTCTGTTAAAATCAATTCAACAAGAAACCCTGTCCTCTATTTCTCCAGGCTCAACCATAAAGACTTTGAAGGATCTCCATCCTTGGACTCAAAGTCTGGTTGGTGCAATCCAGCTAGGAGCAGAAAACCCCACGGAATCCTATGTGGATTATCTAGAAGAGAAATACCGTTGAAACGGGTACTGTTTGATAGTAACAAGTGCAGCTGCGATCGCAACTACTGAATTAGCAAAAGCGATCGCTCAAAATTGATTATCCACTGGTAAACTAAAAATATCAAGTCCAGTCATAATTTACATAGTTTTGGCGGCGTGCAATGCAACCGGGAGCAAAGCGAATCTACCAACCTGTCACGCCCATACAATCAGGGTTAAATAACTTTTTGGTATGCGGATTGGGTAGTTTAGGTCAGTATTGTGCCAAAATCCTGAAAGAATTTGATGTTAATGTCAGGGCAATAGATAAAATAGCCCCCGGAAATTGGGAAATTCCCGAATTACCAGATTTATTAGATACCTTGGTAATTGGTGATTGTCGCCAAACTCAAGTTTTAGAAAGAGCCAAGGTTAAGCTGTGTCAGGTAATTTTGTTAGTAACTGATGACGAACAGGTAAATATTCAAGCAGCTTTTGCAGCCCGGTTACTTAACCCCCAAATTCGTTTAGTCATTCGTTCTGGCAAACAAAACCTCAATCAACTATTAAGTCAAAATTTAGGTAACTTCGTCGCCTTTGAACCCAGTCAATTAGCTGCTAATGCTTTTGCTCTGGCAGCTTTAGGCAATGAAACTCTGGCTTGTTTCTCCCTAGATAATGAGTTGATTCAGGTAATACAGCGACAAATTCAACCAGGGGAGTTGTGGTATTATCAACGCCATATTTTTGAACTCAATACACACCTGCGTCGAGTTTTAAACTATTACCCTGCCAATACAGATCCCCAAATCACTAGCGAATTTTATCAATGGCATCCCCAACAGCAATTACAAGGGGGTGATACCCTGGTTTACATTGAGAGGGGTAAGGATTTAGCAATTCAAAAACCCGCAGTTACGGCTAACTCCCAACGTCGTCACCTCTCTTGGAAAAAAATTATCCGCCACCTTTCTTGGCATAGTTGCAAACAAAAACTGATTCAGTTTTGGCAAAGGATAGATTTACATCCTTCTCTACGGATAGTTATAGTGTGTGGCGTAACTATATCTTGCCTAGGGATTACGGGTATCTTGATATATTTGCTCTCCTATCCAGGAGTGAATTTAATAGATGCTTTTCATACCACAGCCAGCTTACTTTTAGGTGGATATGGGGATGTATTTGGTGGAGTAAAGTTAAACGAACCAATCCCTTTATGGTTGCATTTGTTTAGTTTGGGGTTAGCCTTAGTAGGAACCGCTTTGATTGGTGTAATGTATGCACTGTTCACAGAAAATCTCTTAAGTGCTAGATTCCAGTTCTTAACCCGTCGTCCATCAATTCCCAAACAAAATCATGTTGTTGTGATTGGTTTAGGGCGTTTAGGTCAAGGTATAGCCAGTTTTTTACAAGAATTCAAACAACCATTGGTAGGAATTGACAATCGTCAACTAGATCAGCACATTCTACCACAGATGCCATTGATTATAGGTGAGTCAATCAATGCCTTGAGTAAAGTTAACCTGAATCATGCTAGAAGCATAATCGTGGCAACTAACAACCAAATGATTAATCTAGAGATTGGTTTAATTGCCCACAATGCTAGTCCCCAAGCAGGGTTAGTAATCCGGATGTTGGATCGGAATTTTAGTGAAACTTTGGGGCAATTGTTACCTTTTGCCAAAGTGTTATGTACAGAGGTGTTAGCGGCGGAAGCCTTCGTTGCTGCCGCTTTTGGGGAGAATATTCTCCACTTGTTCCATGCTCACAACCAGACTGTATTGGTGACAGAATATAATATTGCCGCCGATGATACTTTAAATAAATTACTGTTGGCCGATGTGGCATATGGCTATGGGGTAGTGCCTATTTTGTATCAAAAGTCAAGCCAACAAATATCTAAGTGGATGCCCTCTGATGATATTAAATTAAAAGTAGGCGATCGCCTGGTAGTATTAGCAAATATCGAAGGTTTAAAACGGATTGAACAGGGTAAATTAGCTTTCCGTCCTTGGCTACTCAAGGTCGAAAAAGCGAACGCCATCCATTCCTCATTTGAGGGAGCAAGAACCATAGCCCGCATTTCTGGATGTCCCCTAGCTATGGCGAGTAAGGTAATGGAAGAGTTACCAGCAATTTTACCCAAGCCTTTATATAATCATCAAGCCCAGCGTTTAGTGCGCGAATTAGCTCAGGTAAGGGTTACAGCGCACTTGTTACCTTATGGGTGATTCACCGGACATCATATCAATCCAAAATCTAAAATCTAAAATTGAATGACAATGAGATGATAACCTGATGACCATATTTAGTTGAGGTTAATCCCATGGTTTGGCAGCGTCCAGATGGCCGTAAATCCGATCAACTACGTCCTATTACCTTTGAGCAAGGGTTTACCAATTTTGCTCCCGGCTCCGTCTTAGCAAAATGTGGCAATACCCAAGTACTTTGCACAGTGAGCATTGAGGAGAGAGTACCCAGATTTTTATTAGATAGTGGTAAAGGTTGGTTAACTGCCGAGTATCGGATGTTGCCATCAGCTACCCAGCAGCGACAGCAAAGGGAATTATTAAAACTATCTGGAAGAACCCAAGAGATTCAGCGATTAATTGGACGTAGTTTGAGAGCAGCAATAGATTTTGAAGTACTGGGAGAACGAACCCTGACAGTGGATGCAGATGTATTGCAAGCAGATGCAGGAACTCGAACCACAGCAATTACAGGTGGATTTGTTGCCCTAGCGGGGGCAATTGAGCGATTATTACACCAAGGTATTTTAGAGCGATCGCCCCTCATTGGACAAATAGCAGCGATTTCCGTGGGTTTATTAGATGGAGAACCCTATTTAGATTTAAACTATGACGAAGATGTGGCTGCGGATGTAGATTTTAATGTGGTGATGAATCAGCAATTAGGCATTATTGAAGTGCAGGGAACCGCAGAAGAGGGTAGTTTCACTCGTTCCCAATTAAATCAACTTCTAGACTACGCAGAAAAAGGCATTCAAGAATTATTATTAGCCCAACAAGCAGCTATGAAAGAATGGAAAGATTATATCGCCAAGGGGTAAAAGTAGGGAACATCCACCAACTTTTTTCAACAGTGATTTGCTCAATATCGCCGTGCCCACACACCGTATTATTGTCAGTGATTATATCTGCTCAAACAAACATCCCCCCATGCGCTCGTAGGGGCACGGCATCCACCAACTTTTTTCAACAG
>JAAUYI010038455.1_pt1 | contig 14932 bp, 8 predicted proteins | sample 7278041 | NCBI WGS metagenome assembly JAAUYI01 (sample SAMN14350216, study PRJNA611818) | marine sediment metagenome | isolation source: surface marine sediment (0.6m) | place: French Polynesia: Moorea | collected 2018-08
CGAGATCGGCGACGCTCGACACCTGGATGGTGTCGAGAATCTGTGCGGTCGCCGTTCCGGCGCCGGACTGCGCCATCGCCGGCGCGCTCAACAGCATGAGCAAAAGCAGGGTGCCGGCAAAAGAGATACGTCGAATATTCGAATACATTGCGGTTTCTCCATATAGATTTTTGGGTTGCCATCGGTTTCGTGGCTCAGGTCTCGAAGCTCCATGTCAACTGGACGACCTGATGACAGCGGAGGTGGTATCCAGGTGGTCGGAGAGCCGGCCTTGACGCGGCGATCATTGCTATACATCTCCATCCCTCAAGACAGTCGACCCAGAGAACTCGGGCTCGACTCAAATCGCCATCATGTCGGCTGCGCCGAGATGGCGTTATCCATTCAGACTTCTCAAATTAATGTTTCGACAAGCCTCCTTTGACAGACACCGCAACGCCGCGCAGACGACGGCGGCCTGGAGACGGGTATGCATCGTCGGCTTCGTCTCCAGCTCCAACGCCTTTCTAGACACCGATCCGGGCACGAGGGGGGACATGTCGGCCAAGAAAACTCTGGGACCGACATCGGCTGTTCGCTGCCTTTGTACCCCCTTTGGCGAAGAAATGCGTCTAAGAAGAGCGAACCACAAAAGGTGGTAGATTGGCTGCAAATGAGCTAATGTCCAACGGTAGTATCTGGTGCCGGAAGCAGCACCGCGAAAACGTAGCGGATCTCCGATGGCGAGTGTGAGCTATATGGCGAGTGTGAGCTATATTGACTTCGATCTTCGGATCAGCCGTGCTGCCGGTGGCTATCAGGCTCACGTGAGCTCGCCGGCGGGGCAGACGGCCGTGGAGTTTCCGGCGCCTTTCGAGGAACTGGAGGTGGAGAACTTTCGGCTCCGCCTCGGTCGTCCTCGACGACGGCTGCGTCGGATCGCGCCACCGGAAACCGAAGCTGCCCGCGGTTTCGGTGGCCGCTTGTTCGATGCCGTCTTCCGCGGCGAGGTGCGAGCACTCTACCGCGCCAGCCGGGAGCTGGCTCGTGACCGCGACCTGGGGCTGCGCATCCGCTTGGCGCTGACCGAGGTCCCCGAGCTCGCCGACCTACCCTGGGAGTATCTCTATGACCGGGACCGGCAGCGCTTCCCGGCTCTGTCGGTCAAGACTCCCCTGGTGCGCTGGCTCGACCTGCCCGAGCCCGCTACCCCGCTGACGGTAAAGCCTCCCCTGAGGGTTCTGGTGCTGCTTTCGAGCCCGCGAGACTTCGAGCCACTCGAGGTCGAGGACGAGTGGCAAAAGTTGCGCGAGGCCCTGGGCGAAATGATCTCCTCCGGCGCGATCGAGCTGTTGCGACTGCCCGAAGCCAACTTGGCGACCCTGCAGAGGGAACTGCGGCGCCGCGAACACCACGTCTTTCACTTCATAGGCCACGGCGGCTTCGACGACGACGCCGAAGATGGCCTGCTGATTCTCGAAGACGGAGAGGGCGCGGGGCACCCGATCAGTGGCCAGCACCTGGGAACCCTGTTGCACGATCACCCCTCCCTCAGGTTGGCGGTCCTCAATGCCTGCGAGGGGGCCCGCGCCTCGGCCGTTGATCCGTTCACCGGTACCGCCCAGGGGCTACTCCGCGAAGGACTGCCGGCCGCGGTCGCCATGCAGATGGCGGTAACGGACGAGAGCGCCTTCGCCTTCGCCGACGAGCTCTACCGGGCGCTCGCAGACGGCTACCCGGTGGACGCTTGCGTCAGCGAGGCGCGCAAGGCCCTGGACATCGAGGAGAACATCGAATGGGGCATCCCGGTCCTCTACATGCGCGCACCCGACGGCCGCCTGTTCGAGATCGAGCCATCGGCGAAGAGCTCGATCACGCCCGGGGCGGTACCGGCGCCCCGCCTGGAGTCGCCCACCGGCACTGTGCCTCCCGAATCACCTTTCTACGTCGAGCGGCCCGGCGACCACATCGCCACCGAGGTCATCGGACACCAAGGCGTCACGATCACCATCAAGGCCCCTCGGCAGATGGGCAAGAGCTCGTTGTTGGTACGTACCGCCGAGGTCGCGCGCCGCGCGGGCAAACGCGTCGCCTTTCTCGATTTCCAACTCTTCGAACGCGCCGTCCTCGGCGACGCCGGCTCGTTCTTTCGCCAGTTCGCTGCCTTGCTCAGCGACGAGCTGGACCTGGCAGATCGGGTAGACGAATACTGGTCCAAGCCCCTGGGCAACAGCCAGATCTGCACCCGCTATGTCTCGCGACACCTCTTGAAAGGCGCCGGAGGGCCGTTGGTGCTGGTTCTCGACGAAGTCGAGAGCCTCTTCCAGAGCGACTTCCGTACCGACTTCTTCAGCATGCTGCGGGCCTGGCACAACCTCAGATCCACCAAGCCGCTATGGCGAGACCTCGACCTGGTCCTGGTGACTTCGACCGAGCCTTATCAACTGATCGAGGACCTGAACATCTCACCGTTCAACGTCGGGGAAACCATCGAATTAGAGGACTTCACCGCCGAGCAGGTCGCCGACCTCAACCGCCGCCACAATTCGCCTCTGAGCCCCGGAGAATCGGCCCGCCTGAGCGACTTCGTCCACGGCCACCCTTACCTGGTGCGCCAGGCCCTGTACCGGGTGGCGATCGGCCAGGTGACGCCCGATGAGTTGTTTCGCCAGGCGAGTGAAGACGACGGGCCTTTCGGTTCGCACCTCCGCCATCACCTCTTTCGCCTCGAGCGCAAACCGGAGTTGGTGCGCGGCATGAAGCAAGCGATTCACCAACAGTCCTGTGCCAACGAGGAGGTCTACTTCCGGCTTCATGCCGCAGGGCTGGTGCGCCGGGAGGGCGGCCGGGTGCTGCCTCGCTGTCCGCTCTATGCCGAATTCTTCAGCGAGCGTCTCGATGACTGACGCCATCCTCTACACCGTCGGCGGCACAGTTCAGGCGAGCGGCGGCGTCTATCTACGCCGCCGGGCCGACGACGAGCTCCTGGAGCTGTGCCGCGACGGGGTCCACGCCCATGTCTTGACGTCGCGCCAGATGGGCAAGTCGAGCCTGATGGTGAACACCGCCCAGGCTCTGAGCGCCGAGGGCACTCACTGCGTGATCCTCGACCTCAGCCAGCTGGGCACCCGGCTCGAAGCAGAGGCGTGGTACCTGGGAATCTTGACCACGGTCGAAGAAGAGCTCGAGCTCGAGACCGACGCCATCGGGTGGTGGCGTGAGCGCGCGCACCTGGGACCGAGTCAACGGCTGACCCAGTTCTTCGAAGAAGTGGTGATGCCGGAGGTCGACGGACGGGTGGTGGTGTTCGTCGACGAGATCGACACCACCTTGAGCCTCGACTTCGCCGACGACTTTTTCGCTGCGGTGCGTTATCTGCACAACTCCCGCTCGCGGGTGCCGGAGCTCGCCCACCTATCCTTCGTGCTGATCGGCGTCGCCACTCCCGGTGAGCTGATCCAGGACCCGGAACGAACCCCGTTCAACATCGGCGAGCGGGTCGAGCTCACCGACTTCACGCTGGAAGAGGCCTTACCCCTGGCGCGGGGCCTGAACCCGCAGCCCGAAGCGGCGCGGCAGATCCTCGCCTGGGCTCTGGAGTGGACCGGCGGCCACCCCTATCTCACCCAGCGACTGTGCCGGGCGATCGCTGGCGAGGACCATGAAGCCTGGTCTCGGCCACAGGTCGAGGAAACGGTGGCACACACGTTTTTCGGCGAACGCGGCGAGCGGGATCACAATCTGCAATTCGTGCGCGCCATGTTGCTGCGCCGGGCCGCCGATCCGGTCAAAGTGCTGCGCGTCTACCGCGACGTCCGGCGCGGCCGGCAGTCGGTGCGCGACGATCCACGGTCGCCGACCCTCTCCCATCTCAAGCTCTCCGGCCTGGTGCGGCACGAGCGCGGACGGCTCGAGGTGCGCAATCCCATCTACCGCCGGGTGTTCGACCTCTCCTGGGTGAAAACCAACTGGCCGGTGCCGTGGTTGCGCCGACTGCAGCCGGCGGTGCTGAGATTGTCGATGGTCTCGATCGTTCTGCTGTCAGTCGTGGTCGGCCTGCTCTACCGCCAGCTCAAGGAACAGGAGAGAGCCCGGCGCGAGACCGAAGAGCAGGTGCGAACGATCCTCTTGCTGGAGGATGTGGAAACCGATCTCCAGAGGGCCCAGCTCGCGCGCGACCTTGCCGAGGAGGAACTGCGACAATTCCGCCAGGCTCTGGCCGCCGAAATCGAAGATCTTCGGTCGGCGCTGAAAGCGGCTATCGAGGGCGACGAGCGACGGTTCGAGCAACGTCGGATCGAGGACCTCGAGGAGATGAAACCGGCGGAGATGGTCGCCCTCCTCAGCGAGTTGCGAAAGCCCTCCCGGCCGGAGTCCTCGGAACGACCTCGCTCGCGACCGGCTGCCGCCGATCTCGAAGGCCTTGCCGGCGCCATCCCGTATCTCGGATCGGGCACAGACCTGGAGACGGCTCTCGAAGCCCTCGAGACCTCCACACGGTCCGACGACCCGGAGGAGGACCTGGAGCTGCTGCTGTCCTCTGAATCGTCGCTGAACCTGTGGCTTCTCGACGCGGCGAGCGGCAGCAGCCGAGCATTGAGCCGTCAAGGCGGCTATACCAGCGCCAAGCTCTCCGCTGACGGCCGCCAGATCAGCTTCCTTCGCAATGGGCGCCTGGGGATCATGGCAGCCTCGGGGGGCGACGAGACATTCCTTGGGGAGAACGACGACTACCTCGCCATCCTTGGCTGGAATTCTGAAAAGGGAGACTACCTGCTCCTCACCCGCAATCGCCAGCTGTACCGTCTATTTCGCATCGGCGACCGTCTGCCGAGACTGCCGGTGCGCGACTCCAAAGTCGAACGCTATCGGCTCGTGACGTTCCTGCGGCTAGCCGCTACCTCGACCGACGGTCGTTGGCTTTACGGATTCGAGAACGCCGGCAATACCTGGCAGGTACTGGAAGATTCGCCGGACTACGACGAACCGAAACGGCTGGCCGAGATTCCGGGCAGCTTCCTCAATCCACGGTGGTCAGACGATGGCCGCACCGTCGTTTTCGTGAGCGACCGGACCCACCCGTAAGATGCTTTTGCACTGACCTCTTGATTTCATTGATTCGAATAGCGCCACCTACCGTCCGATGCTGACTCTACCGGGAGAGAAACCATGCCATGCTCTGCGATCCGATGGACCCGATGGACCCGATGGACCCGACGGATGCTCGCCGCGACGGCGGTCGTCCTTTCTCTCGTGCCGGCAAGTTTCCTAAGGGCACAGAACCCAGCGAGCTTTTCCGGCCGATGGAACTCGGACTTTGGCGTCTTGGAGATGGAGCAGGAAGGTTCGAAGGTCCGGGGAACCTATCCAGCCCTCGAGGGCACGATCTCCGGCACGCTGTCGGGTGATCGTCTCGATTTCCAATGGCAGGACCCGACCTACGGTGAAGGATGGGGCTTCTTTCGCATGCAGCCCGACGGTCAGACCTTGCGCGGCAAGTGGGGCGTTACCGGCGATTCACAGGCACGCGGCCAGTGGAACGCGAGTCGCATTCGAGAAGCGCCGCCGGCCGGCGTCCCCAGCTATTGGCGGGTGGAAGGTACCAGCTACAACGCGGGCACGCTGATCGGCAAAGCGACCCTCTACGTTGACGGGCGGCAGGTAGAGGGTCGCCTGGAAGGCGCCTATCAGAAAGACATCGGAGGCGGGCCTGATGAGCTGGCGGTCGTCAACCAATTGAGAGGCACCGTGAACGACGGCGTCTACCTGCTCGAGTGGCGCAATCCGCTGGACGGCTCCAGCGGAACCATGGAGTTGCGTCCGGTAGAGGAGGCGTCGAAAGGGGAGACCTTGACCGGTCAGTGGGAGGCCCACAATGGGATCGGGCAGGGCTCGATCAAGCTCACCAAACACGTCGGGCGGCTGGCGGACCTGGGTCCGGACGTCGCGGATCGATTGGCCGGCCAAACGCGGCTGCGGGAAGCGGCCCGCCTATCTCGCCAGTCACTCTATCGTGAGGCCATCGAGCAGTATCGCCAAGCGATCGAGTTGTTCGAGCGAAGCCAGTTGGTCGAGAAGCTCGCCATGGCCTACTACGGTCAAGGTTTTGCCCAGATGTCGATCGGCAGGTACGACCAGGCGCGGCAGAGCTTCCAAGCGGTGCTCCACCTCGGACCTGGAATCGACGAGACCACCCAGGTGCTGGCTCAAAGCGGTCTCAATCAGCTCGAGTTGATGTTTACCGACGATCCAGAAAAGTTGCTGCAAAGCCTACAAGAGCGGCCCAGTCAGGACGCGGAGCCTGAGCCTGAGAAGACCCTGGCGAGCGTGCTCCTAGACCTCAAGTGGTCGGGAATCGAGGCGCTCACCGCCGGCAAAACCGAATGTGGTGCGCGATTGCTGGAACTCGCACTGGAGCTGGCAGATGCACGAACCTGGGACGCGCGGACCTCCGCCCAACGTGGCCAGATCGCCGAAGAGTGTGGCGTCGAGATTCCGCAACAGGGTTTCCGCCACCAAGAGCCCGAAGAGCTCTCACAGGCCGCCGTCGAGAGTGAGCGCATCGAACGAGCCAACCTGCTCCGTTTCCTCGGCCGGGCTCATCTCCAGCTGGCCAGCTTTGCCGAGAGCCGCGACTTCACAGAACAGGCACTGGACCTCTGGCGCCGGCTCGGGAGCCGCGAAAACGAGGCCCAGGAATTGATCCACCTCGCCTTCCTCGCCGAGCACCTCGGCCAGGCCCAGCGGGCTGAAGAGTCGTTCCGCCAGGCGCTCACCATCCAAGAGCTGATCGACTCGCCCGCGCGCTGGTTCACCTACTATCGTCTAGCGCGGCTCTATCAGCACCAGGAGCGCTCTGCCCTCGCCCTCGAGACCTACGAGCACTGCCTGGTGGAGCTCGAGCGCCTGCGTACCCTTCAGGACGTCGAACGAACCCGCATCCGCTACTTGTGGTTGCAGGAAGCGCTGGCAACCGCAAAAACTCGCCCGATCGAGCACTATCTGGAGTATCTCTTCGAGCTGGATCGCGAAACGCATAGTTTCAGAGCGCTGGTGATTGCCGAACGGGCGCGCTCGCGGGTCCTCGCCGACCTGATGGCCAACGATCGCCCCGACCGCTATCTGCGAACCCTGATCGAGCTGGTGGAAGATGCATCGCCGGGAGCTGGCCGGCTGCTGGCGAAACAGGTCCCGGCGCTGGGGGCGGCCGCTATCCGCGGCCTGGCGAAATCCGGGGACGCGGCCTATCTCATCTACTTCATGGGCCGAGAACGAGCTTACGCCTGGGCGTTGCGGAGAGACGGCACGCTGCGCTGGTTCGAGCTGCCGGCCAAACCCGAGACCCTCTCCAAGCTGGTGAGCACAGTCCGCCAAGGCATGGACCCAGCCACGCCCATCCCGTTCCGAGACGCGCTGAGAGCCCTGTACGCGGCTCTCGTGGAGCCACTCTGGCCCTTTCTGGGCGAGCTCGAAGAACCCCGACAAATCACCGTCGTGCCCCACGGGGTTCTGCACTCGCTCCCCTTCATCGGGTTGCTGCAAGGCGATGCCTACCCCCTGCTCGACCCTGTCGTCGCCTATGCCCCCAGCCTGACCGTTGCCAACGAGCTGGGGTCGGGCGCAGTCAGCGGTGATGACCGCATCCTGCTGATCGGCCAGCCTCAAGGCACGGAGGACCTGAAGAACGCCCGCCGAGAAGTCGAGGATATCTCGACGCTGTTCGCCGATCGCAATCTCTTGCTCACCGGCGAGGAAGCCACCATCGACCGGATCCTAGCCGCGGTCGGCGACTACGACATCCTCCACTTCGCCACCCACGGTAGGTCGCTCACCGAATCGACGAAGGCCGGTGACCAGGAACCAGCCCCGGAAGAGCGCGACTTCTTCTTACAACTGGCGGGTGATCAGAAGCTGGGTCGGGAGGAGCTCGATAGCATCGACATCGATGCCAGGTTGGTGGTGCTCAGCGCCTGCCAGACCCAGGTCGGGCAACGCCTGGCAGGAGACGAGCTGATGAGCCTCGCGCGCTCGTTTCTTGCCTCCGGCGCCTCGGCGGTGCTCGCAACCCTATGGCGAGTGGAAGACGCCGAGACCCAGAGCATCATTCTGGACTTCTACCGTCATCTCGTCGCTGGCCGCAGTCCGGCAGAGTCGCTGCGGCAAGCCCAGCTCGACTATCTGCACCAAGCGGAGACCCCCTTGGCGCGGCGTCCCTACTTCTGGGCACCCTTCATCCTGATCGGACACCACGCCAGCTTACCCACGGACTCGTGAGCTACAGCCGAAGCTTCACCGCCGGATCGCCCAGTACCAGGAAGTTGCGGGCGTCGTTGCGCGCGGTCCACAGCCCCGTAAGCCGCTTGTCGTCGACCTTTTTGCCCAAGCGCGAGCCCTCCAGCAACGTACCGAGCTCGGTAGCCAGCTCGGCGTACCGCTGGTTGAAGAACTCCATGGCCCAACCCACGCGCTGGCCGGCCATCAGGCGCCCGAGGGCGCTCTCGAAGACGCCGCGATGGGCTTCGAGGTGAGGCCACTTGAAGGAGTAGCTCCAGGCCTGGTCGACGTGGCCCACCACCGCCAGGGCTCCGCCATCAGGATGGGCCAAGAACCGCTGTGGCAGGGGGGAGAGGAAAGGCTCGGCGGCAAACACCTTGCGCTCGCCTTTCTCCAGGTGGGCGAAGTCGCTGGAACGCGGGGTGCCGGCGCTGAAGCAAGCAAAATGGAAGGTGATCGAGCCGGCGACGTTGGCGCCGGCGCCCAGGTCCTCGGCACTGAAGTATTGATCCTCGCCGACGCGCTTGCCGCGCCAAGCCACGGGCCCGGGCCAATCCTGGCATAGCAACGCTCCTTGATGCGGCTCCTGGCGCGGATTGCCCCTGGGAAAGCTCATACCGTGGCTGGCGGTGAACAGCAGCTGGGGCGAGGTCTCTGCGTACAATTCGGCCGACAGACGATCCTTGGTCGCGTCGCCGTCCAGGACGGTATCGACCGTCCATGCAGGGTACTCTTGCTTCAAATCCTCGGCCAGCGGTTCTGCCAGAAAGTCGGCGCTCAGCCGAGTGGCGCGGTCGTCGGGGTTCCTGACCGCGAAAAAGAGCGCGCGCGGCCGGGGCTCCGACGGTCCCTGCTCCGCCGCGACCACGCTGCGCGCGTATCGGGCGTATTCCTCCGGAGTCTCAAAGTGGAGACGTCCCACGGCATATTGAATGTCGAGCTGATACTGGAGCTCGTACGGGATCTCCGCCGGACTCGCCACCAGCAGCAGGTAATAAGGCACCCGCTCTGGGTCGGCGGGGCCGGGCATGGCACCGAGACGTTCAAGAAAACTGAGCTTCGAGTCCCCCGGCTGGTAGCCTTGCTCGCCGACGAACTGCCTGAAGTAGTGCTCCTTGTCTTTCGCCGCCTGGCGCTGGCGAAGCTCGATCAGCGGAGCGAGGGCCTCGCGGATTCTAGGATCTGCGTCGCGGGCAAAGACGATGCCCCAGCCGGTCTCGGCCAGGTTGTTGGGATCCACTCCCTCTTTGGGACCTCGATCCCTGTAGGAGCGAGCGTAACGCCTCACCCACCAACCCAACTCTCGCAACAGCGACGCGTTGCGCGGGCCGCGACGGATGGCACCGGCGAGCTCCGCGGGTGTCAGCGGTGCCAGCAGGTACTCGCCGCGGGTACCGTCGATACCGTTGGAGACCAGCCGCCTCGCGTCCATCTCTTCTCTTATCCGCTCGATCGGCGCCGCGGCGGCCGGTGGCTCGAAATCGGCCACCAGCCGCCACAGTCGGGGTCAATCGACTCCGTCGGGATCCGGCCCCGGGTATCCGGTACCCGAGCTATCGTCCTCTTCAGTCATTTCAGGATCCGGGCCCTCTAAACTCTCCGGTGCTTCGGAGTCGCTCTCGGCCATGTCAGCGAAGAGCCAGGGACGAACAGATGGATCGGTTCTAAGGGGCATTGTTCCTCCTTCCCAAACAAAAACGGTTCATAGAGTTTCCCACGGGGCAAAGGCCCCTGGGAAGTTAGCCGTCGATGTTCCTCCGGCCTCAGTCTGTCTAGACACGAGACCCATGTTCCTGGGGGACAAGTCAGCTTATCACCCTATCTCCACAACCCCTGGAGCACAAAGCCAGCCCAATGCTGAGGCTCGCGCCAGCGCGCGTCAGCCAACATCGAGAGCTGGGCGGACCGCAACGCCGCTGCCGGGGAGAGCTCTTCGATCAGCAGCCCGCGATAAAACTGCTCCATCAGCTCCGCGGTCGCGCGGTCACGAACGCTCCACAGACTGACCATCACCCGGCGAGCTCCGGCGACCATGAATGCGCGCGTCAGATTGGCCATGCCCTCGCCCCGGAGCTGTCGCCCCAGGGCCGTCTGACAAGCGCTCAGGACGACCAACTCCGCCGGTAGCCTCAGATTGTAGATGTCGTGCGCCCTGAGGAATCCCTCCACCGGCCGACCTCGCTCGTCGAGCAGCGACAGGACGACACCCGACAGCTCCGGGTGCTCGGTATCGAGCACGCCGTGGGTGGCGAAATGTACCCACTCATAATCGGCCAGCACGCCGTCCAGTATCGACTGCCGGCGGGCCGAAAAATCCATCGCCACAAAGGTCTTCCCCTCCGGTCTCAGGGCGAGGATCGCCTCTGCCTCCAGCCGGGAGAAGGGCAGGCGCTCGTAAGGCTCGAGCTCGGCCCTGGACGCCAGCGCCCGCCGATCGACGTCGGGGATCCCGGGGGCTGGACGGACGGCAACCAGCCGGGAATCGTCTGCCCGAAAGACCGGATCGGCCACCACCGCCAGAAGGCCCGAGCGTTCGCCTCGGGGTGAGGGAGATGCCTGTAGGGCGACAAGCACAGAAGCCGAAGGCAACGCGACGATCTCGTGACGCACCACCAACGGCGCGGCCTCCCCGTCCCCACGCTGGCGGGGATCCGGAAGGGCGGCAAAGGGCACGTATTGCAGGGAGCCGTCACCGACGATCAGCAGCCGCTGGTCGCCCAGTCGATCGGCCACCGGAGTCAGCAGGATCTCGCTGAGCTCCGCGGCGGCCAGCCGGGCGGGTCCCCGGCTGCGGCGACCGGGGCTGGCCATCAGCTCGTGGACCCGCCGCGCGACTGCGGCGATGGTGCTCCGCTCCGGCAGGACATAGCTGGCGAGCGACTCCGGAGTCAGCAGCCAGAGAAAGCTGCGCTGCTCTCCCAGAGAGTAGCTCAGCAACACCGTGTGCCGATCGAGACACTGCCGGCGGATTTCTTCAACCGACGCCACTTGCGGCTCAGCCAACGCGGTGTAGCGGGGGCTGGCCAGACGGACCTCCTCGCGGACCTTTCGATACTCGGCAAGTGCCGAGCGCAGCTCACGGTTGGCGATCTCGACTTTCTCTGGCGACGCGCCGGTGGCCAGCAGCCGAGCACGCTGGCGCTCCTTCGTGTTGAGCTCTCGTTGCCGAGCTTGTTGCCGTTCCCAGAGCTCTCCGGAGGCTCCCGCTCGGATCTCGCCGCGAGCTTCGGCCAGGGTCTCGAGCAAGCCCCGAGCGCGCCGGCGTTCCGCGGCTTCGAACGCCAACCGGTCGTAGCCGGCGTCGGGATGCTCGTGGTGGAGGTCCATGAGAATCGCAATGTGCAGCTCGTAGTAGTCCTGCCTCGATGCGAAGAATGAAGCGCGCAGGTCGGCGTTGGCCGACATCGAACGAACCGACTCCACACGCTGCAAGGCGGCCTCGATGCTGTCTCGAGCCGCTCCCAGCTCGCCCCGCAGATGGAAGACCCAAGCCATGCCGTAGAAGACTGTGGCCTGCCCTCCACGATCCTGGAGGCGCTCGAAGAGCGGCAGGCCTCGGCGGTACTCTTCGAGTGCCGCGTCGAGCTCGCCGAGGCTGATCCAAGCCCGTGCCAGGCCGGCCCTGGCCTCTGCCTCCCGAGGCAGATCTCCGGCCGTACTGAGGATCGCGACCGCCTGCTGGTATGAACCCCGGGCCGCTTCCACCTCGCCGCTTTCCCACAGGGCGTGGCCGAGGCCGGTCAAGGTCACCGCCTCCCCGACCTCGTCACCGAGCTCGCGCCTAAGCTCTAGAGCCTGCTCGTAGAGCTCGTGAGCTTGAGCCAGCTCGCTGAGCTTCAAGTGCGCGGTGGCGATGCTGTTGACGGTGGCCGCTTCGCTGCGCAGGTCCTCGGCCCGACGCTTCAGCAGCAGGGCCTGGCGAAAGGCGTCGAGCGCCGGCCGCGGCTTGTCCATTGCCAGGTAGACCTGGCCCAGGTTGTGGAGGATGCGCGCTTCGCTTCGAATGTCCCCTAGCCCGCGCCGCAAAGCCAAGGCTTGCTGATAAGCCTCGAGAGCTTGGCGAAACTCGCCCACCGACTTGTGGTTCAAGGCGAGATTGTTGAGGGCGCTCGCCGCACAGCCGCGATCGCCGGCGTCATGGCAGAGCTCCTGGGCCCGCCGGTTCGCGTCGAGGGCGAGCTCGACCTCTCCGGAAACGCGGTAGATCCGGCCGAGACGGAGCCACAGATGAGTTCGCCGCCAATGCTCGTCGGCGTCCTCGAGGAGTGGCAGGGCTTGCTCGTACAGCGCCCGAGCCTCGGAAAGACGACCGGCCCGCTGATCGATCCAGCCGAGTCGGCCGAGAGCTTCGCCGCGGCCGACGGAGTCCGCGAGCTCGCGCCACAGGTCGAGGGCCTCGAGGTATTTCTCCCGGGCCTTCGAGAAGGAATCCTCGCTCCCCTGCCGCCTCAGTGCCTCCCCCTCGGCGAAGCGGCGCTCCGCCTTGACCCGCAGGACGTCGCGGGACGTCGCCGGAAGCAGCGGAGCAACTGCCAATCGATAGCTACCGCCGATCTCTTGCCCGGGAGCACGCACCTCCAGACGGTAGTCGCCGTTAGCCCCAGCGATCGCGGACAAGACCTCCGGCCCTCGAGCGCCCCCCAGGCTGTCGATCTCGGGGAAGAGCTCACCGCCCGGTCCAACCAGGCGCAGCACCACGTCGATCCCCCGCTGTTCGACCGTGATGCGCAGATGTTGACCGGTTTCTAGATCGATCCGATAGGCGTGAGCTTCGCCGCCGGCCAACGACGCGTCGAGGACCTCACCTGGGGCCGGCATCGCTGAGGGTCGAGCGACCGGCACAGTGACGCCTGGCCCACGGGTCACCGAAGATCGCTCGGCTGCCGAGGACGGAACCTCGGGCGAGTCGCGCGGCCAAAGACCGTAGCCCACAGCGCTGGCAACGACGCCGATCGCTAGAATCGGCAACAGAGTCGGTCGCGAAAGCATGCCTCAGCCGGCCGGATCGATGGATGAGGCGTCGATGACCTCGAAGCCGTAGCTCGCCAGCAGATGTTCCTGCTCCGCCTCCAGGCCGAGGATACGGATTCGGTAGCGCCCCGGCGGCAGGAAGCCTCGACGCAGGGTCAGGACAAAGTTGCCCTCAGAACCTCGACGCAGGCCGTCGCGGCGCCAGCGAACCCTGGCGTCTTCCGCCAACGAGTCGAGGATCTCGACCCGATAATCGGAGAACGTCTCCGGGCGATTCAGATTCAGGATCAGAACGACCTGGTCCGCTTCCGGCGGCACCACGACGCGCTCGAATTGCCCGCTCTCGCGCAACCGGTCGCCGTCGGCGAAAAGATCACCCAGGTGGGCGTTGATCTGGGGTCGTATCAGCTCTCGGTTCTGGTGGCGCAACGCCTGCACCCAGACTGAGAGACCGACAACGGCCGTGGCGAGGGCGGCCGCCAAAGCCCAGGCAAAGCGCGGTCGCGAGCTCACAACGGCGACAGAGTCCTGCGGAGGTGCCGACCGGAGGCGTCGCGCAAGCCTCCCCCATTGCTGGTCGACGTCGGCAGCCGTCAGCTCACGGCCCTCCGAGGCGAGGTCGGACAAGGCGCCGAAATCGAGGACCAATTGCTGGCACTCGCGGCACAACGTCAGGTGATCGCGGATGCGCTCCCGAACTTCCTGAGACAAGCCACCGCTCCGGTACTCGGTCAGCTCTTCGACCGCCGGATGCGGCCCACGGATCGAGCGCGCCGCCCGATTGAGACTGCGGACGGCTTCTTTCAGCTCGCTCCGCTGGTCATTCATCGATATCTCCCGTCCGCAAGTCTCAAAAGTCCAGACCAATATAGTAGTTGGAGAGTTGACCTTTCAGCCGTCGACGCGCTCGCTGAAGCTGTGTCTTGACGGTTTCGATGGAGACCTGCAGGAGATCGGCGATCTCCCGGTAGCTCAAGTCCTGGTCAAGCCGAAGAATGACGCAGCGCCGCATCTGGCGCGGCAAGCTGCCGAGCGCCGCGTGCAGGACCGCCAGGCGTTCCTTCTTGAGCGCGTCCACGAGCGGCTCTTCGAATACGGGTGCCAGGGGCGGATCTCCCGGAATGGCATCGCCGGTTGCCAATGCGTCATCGAGGGAGACCTCGTCGGCCGCTCGCTTGATGGCCGATCGGCTGCGTAGCGTATTGCGGTACACGTTGGCGGCGATCTGAAACAGCCAGGTCTCGAATCGCGCTTCCTGACGATATCTCCCGATCCCGCGATAGGCACCCAGGAAGGTCTCCTGGGAGAGGTCGTGGCACTCTTCGTGGGCAAAACCACGCTTCGCGAAGAATCCGTAGACGGACCGCTGATAGCGCTCGAAAAGGAGCCGGAAGCCCTCTTCGGGCTCCTCGCTCTGCTGCACCCGCTCCACCAGGCGCCGGATCGACTCATCCCCGGAAGCCAGACGTTCGTCAGCGTCCCGGAGTCTGAGTGACTCGATGTCGAACACCCCCGTTCAGTCACTTCGAAGTATGGCAGTTTCTCGAAACGGACTTCATTATAGCCGCCCGCCCCTGGCAGATGGCCGGAGATCTATCCGAAACGTCAGCGCAACGTCTCCTAAGTTCTGTCCGGGTTTCGAGGAAGCTCGGGATATAGCGATAGCCTCGATCTCGAGGGGCGACAGCCCCCTCTCCCTCTGGGGGAG
>JAAUYI010057542.1_pt1 | contig 14926 bp, 13 predicted proteins | sample 7278041 | NCBI WGS metagenome assembly JAAUYI01 (sample SAMN14350216, study PRJNA611818) | marine sediment metagenome | isolation source: surface marine sediment (0.6m) | place: French Polynesia: Moorea | collected 2018-08
ACCCCCACGAAGAACAAGTTTTCTCGGTTTCGGCTTGATAGCCTTCCCTGTTGACCAAGTGTTACTTGGTGAGGAGAACTTCAGGAATTTCTTCCTTGGTGTTTCCAACGACCCGCACTTTTAAGCCAAGGTCAACGCCAATAGCCTGATTAATAGCAACTACTGGTTCATCCTCTTGATTAAACAGAATAGAAGCATAGTATCTACCATCTGCATTTTTGGATATAGTTACAGTGGTGTATTTGGCATTTGGTAGTTCTTTGTGAAACACAGTTTTAACCATACCCAAATTACCAGGAAACTTAATAACAGAATCCTGGGGTATAAGTTTCACATTTTGAGGGTATTGGATTGATTGTTTCCCATGCTTGGATTTGAAGCTGGGATATTTAGCACGTCCTTCAAAGAAGTTGACAAATGCACTAGAAAGATTGAATGTTACTCTTTGCAATACTTGACTGTACGCAAGCCCTAACCATTCATACTCTTTCTTTAAAAGAGGCAACAACTTGTCCATTGCAGCCTTAGAAAGTCCCTTCCCTGTTTCTTTGTATGCTGTGGTTGTGGCATTAAGCATATAATTCCACAACCATCTAGTATTACCAAAACATTGAGCCAAATAAGACTCTTGTTCATCGGTGGGATAAATTCTAACTTTGATTGCTCTATACATGGTATCGACCTTACAGTTATAGTAACCTAGAGTGAGTCATACTAGAAAAATTAAAAAATTAAAAGTAACTAAAAAATCAAGCGTTCCATAAATGCGGGATGGTTTTGTGCTAAAATGGAAATCCTTGCATGTTCATTGTATTTTGGGACGGGCAAAGATTCCCATCCCACTCAGTATTCATCCCCTAATTCAGCAATGAGTGAAGGTCTTCGACCTTCAAGGAAGAAGGAAGAAGGAAGAAGGAAGAACCAAGAATGCTAAAATAACTTCTTTACCCTCTTGTAGACTTGATTCTACTATTACTTCAGGCAAATTTAAGAGTTGAGTCAGAATCCTCTTCATAATTAACTTTTATCAAAATTTTTTAGATATATCTTAATATTTTAGCACTCTAAGTACGCAAGAACCGCTTTATGAACGGTTTTGACCTATTCCCTATTCCCTATTCCCTATTCCCTGTTCTCTTTCAAATATCCAAAAACGGGAAAAGTTGTAGCACAAGCTTGCGCAAGCGGATCAAAAACACATTTTGTCGTACTTGGGGACTCAACTTGGGTGTAGGAGAGGTTTGCAGTTTTGTTTGCATTTTCGCATATTCAGCAGCTGTAAGAAGTTTACCATCAATAGGCGATCGCGCTGCGGTAATAATCTGAGTGCGCAATACTTCTTCAGGAGTATCTTCTGGTGGTGCTAATGCCATTACCAATGATACCGAATGACTACTTAAAACCACAAGGATGCTACTAGTAATAGTTAACAACACAAATCCAGTTAGCTTCATTCATTTTTTGTTTTTAATTGCTTAATTGCGCAAGCGGTAAAGGTTAGGACTTACGCAACCGGGATATTTCTCTGTTCCTAGTAAGGGATTTATCGCTTATTTTTGGCACTAAAGTGCCTACTTATGACTTAAATTTAGACTTTGTTTGTGACACTTGCGTAAGTCCTGAAGCTGAAGAATTATTTGCCAGCAGAAGTGATGAATGTTTTGATTTTTGCAAATTTCTGACAATTCACCACTTATTACACAGTATATAGCGGTTTTCGGTTGTAGGGGTCGCCTACTTACAAAAAAGCCACGACCTGTCTGTGGTGTAGGGTGTAGAATACAAATTTTACCTCACCCCGTCCGACGGACTCCCCTCTTTGAAGTCGCAACAAAGGGGAAGGGGTGAGGTAAGCGACTGTATTGCACAAAGCGTGAGGAGCGATTGTACTAATGGGATTTAGCGAAATTCCCTTAGTCCAGCCTAGAGATTAATTCTTCTTATCTTTTTCTGGAGCAGGTTTGGCAGTATCAGTAGTTGCGGGAGTAGTAGCTTCAGGAGTAGAGGTAGTGCCTTCCTGTGCTCCTTGTTCACAAGCTCCTAAAGTAGCAGCTAAACTAATCATTAAAGCAAAACCAAGGATTTTTGTCTTCATAACTCCTCTTTCACCAATTGTGGTAAGAACTATTTTTAACCTGTTGAATAAGATACCCTATTTGTTGCGATTTTTTTGGAAATTTTTGGATGCACAGTTAAAAAACTATTTTGTGCTTTTTTAGCTAGGATTGCTACTCAACGATAGAACCTGACAATGAATTTAAATAAAATAACATATCACCATAATATATTTCAGCATGGATAAATTTGTCATCTTACCAAAGATACAGATTTTTTGGCAATACATTAGACTTCTTGCCTGAGGTTGGGAACTCTTAACGGGAAGGAACAGTACCTTGTATAATCTGTTGCCTGTTGCCTATTGCCTGTTACCTGTTGCCTATTGCCTGTTGCCTGTTGCCTGTTGCCTATTGCCTATTGCCTTCCTCTTACCTTGTGATTCTACAGCGATATATCTAGCATAAAACCTTAAAAATGTTAAGGATGCTATCAGCGTTGGTAGTGCAAACGTGTTACGTTAAGCAGAACGCGGACTAAATTGTCTGTAATCATACAATATTTTCCACCAGAAAAATTATGACTGTTCCTCACAAACCAGATATTTCTGCAAAGGGCAGTTGGTTCCGACGAGACACCCAAAGAAGACGACGGTATGAGTCATTAGGAACCAGCACACCAGGTACTTTAGACACATCAGCAACATCAAGATTAAAAAGGCAAAGGCGTACTGCCAGAAATTTGCCAGTTACCACACAAAAAATTCCTGTGCAATCAAGCACAACTTTACTAACAACTCCAGAATTAAGCAAACAAAAAGTATCATCTACTCCAGTCCGGTATACCTCGTCCTCAACTCCTTTATGGTTACTACGCTTACAAGCTTTTCATCGTAATTCTTCAATAATTACGTTTTTGTTGGTAGTGGCGATGCTTGTGGTTTACGGTTGGACGGTATATTCCCAACAACTTTGGAGTCAAGCTTACCGCAAAATGCAAAACTTGCAGCGTCAAGAAAGACAGTTGACGACAACCAACTCAGTGTTAAGGAACAAAATGGCACAAGAAGCTGAAAAGCCATCAGCCGGACTCGTACCACCAACTCCAGAAAAAACTATTTTCTTACCACCTACTATGTCTTCTAGTTCCAATCAATTGATGCCTTCTACAACCCCGAATCATCAAATACAACAGTCATCTTATCCCCTTGGAGGATATTAGGTGAACTACCCACACTCCCCTAATGGGTGAGTGTTGGTCTATTGTTGGTCTATTTATCGGTTACTACCCTCTAAAGGTTTAAGTCATAACGCACCCGACATATACCTAATTTTATCAGCGCAAGGGCAGGTTACACCAACAAAAATAAAAGCAAATTATCATATAATATCATATTTATTAACCTTGGTAAGAAATCCACCATTTATGATTTAACATTTACCATTTACCTAAAATATTCGGTTGTCGTCAGGTATTAAGAATAGCTATGCTAAAAATGTTTAAAAATTAATGAGAGCGATAGTCCCATGGGATGGAGACCATTAAGGGAACGTATTCATAACTTACCACTGGTTCTTGCGGGTCCAGTTGTGCGACATACTGACAAGAATACTATCACTGTTTGGGTTGCTTTAAAAGAAAGTCGTACTGTTACTTTAGAAGTATTTGATATTAATAAACATAAGTTACTTAGTGGCAGTCAAAAAACAGTACAAATAGGCGTGAATTTACATATTGCTACTGTAACTGCTAAGAGTAACACGAATATACTTTTATATGGTGAAAATTATCTTTACGATTTATATTTTGGATTGGGAGAAACCCTAATTTCTCCTGGAATATTAACTCCGGGAGGTTCAATTGACGAGATTAAATATCCTCAATATGAATTGCCCAGTTTCCCCTTGGTGCCCAATAATTTTCAAGATTTACGTATAATTCATGGTTCCTGTCGTAAACCCCATGGTGAAAGTTTAGATGCGCTAGTAGCCGTGGATAAAATGATTCAAGAAGCTTTAGAAACAGAACCTAAAAAACGACCGCATCAACTCTTTCTCACAGGGGATCAAATTTATGCCGATGATGTGGCAGATGCTTTACTTTTAATGTTGATGGATGCTGGGGAAACTCTGTTAGGATGGTCGGAAGTATTGCCAGATGTAGAAAATATTGAAGAATTAAAACCAGGAAAACGAAATAATTTAGCAACCCATACCGCAGGGTTTACAGCCAGTATTGGTAAAATTGGCAATATTGCCAACATTGCTAAAAGTCATTTATTCACTTTGGGGGAATTTTTGGCAATGTATTTATTTACTTGGTGTGATGTTTTATGGGTTGACCCAGAAGATTTTCCCACCTTTGCAGAACTTGAACTTAAGCCTGGTTTATTTGCTAAAAATAAAAGTGAGTTTAATGTAGAAGTTGAACATTTAAAATTATTTTATTCCACCATTAAAAATGTTAGACGTGCCTTAGCTAATATTCCCACCTACATGATATTTGATGACCATGAAATTACCGATGATTGGTATTTGAACATAGCATGGTGCGATCGCGTCCTGAATAAACCCTTGGGGAGACGAGTGCTGCAAAATGGTATGCTGGCATATGCTCTGTGTCAAGGTTGGGGAAATACACCAGAAAGGTTTGCACAGGGGACATCGGGAGAAGCTTTGCTGGAAGTTACACAAGCGTGGTTAGGTAACCATGGTACAAATAAACAACAGGAGGAGGAAATTTATCAACGTTTGGGTTTACCTACCTATACAGATATTATCAACAGTCATTCCAAACGCATACCTATTAGCGATTTTGCCATAAAATGGCATTATACTGTTACTGGTCCTGGTTATGAAGTTATAGTACTTGATACTCGTACCTGTAGAGAATTTCCCGGTGATAAATTTGATTTTCCCGCACTTTTAAGCCCTGAAGCTTTTGATAGCCAAATTTCTGATCTTGAGGGTAATAAAAATGCAGAAGTGACTTTAGTCATTTCTTCTGGTCCGGTGATTGGTATACCATTTCTGGAAACTGTACAAAAGTATGCTAAAGCAATATCTGAGAAATTTGGAAGTGCTGCTTGGGGGTTTGATACCGAAGCTTGGAGTTTGGAAGAAACAACATTTGAGCGATTCTTTGCGAGATTGGCATTACGGGCATTACCAAATCAGCGCAATCGTGTAATTATTTTATCTGGAGATGTTCATTATGGTTTTGCAGCACGTTTGCAATACTCCGCAATTCGTCCTTTTGAACACCCCCAAAAAGTAAATACAGACATGATAGTTGTGCAATTTACCAGTAGTTCCCTGAGGAATGAAGTTGAGGGAATGGGAGGTAGTCATTCGTTGCACATCAAAGGTTTCGTTCCCATGAAATTAATCACCGACCGACCTACAGCAGAGGTGATTGGCTGGACAAATTCACCAGGTGAAGAATTAAATGTGGGCATTTTTGATATTATCGCTAATGAAACATTGCAACGTATTCCTTGGCGATTAACAGGTAATCCTGCCAAAATAGATTTAGTTCAAGAACGGGGTTCTTTTCGAGATATACAAATAACTAAAAAACCCGATTGGTGGTATCGCATAGATTTTATTGATGCCACTGCTGAAGATATTTATGTGCCAGATAATGTACATACGAATATGGATTCTGTGGTTGCTCCCCTACCAGGAGAAAATCGCAAGCAGCCGTTAGAAAAATATATTGCCATGGCTAAAAATCACCTGGATTATACTGCGAATAATCATGGCAGAGAGATTGTCGGGGTTAATAATATTGGTGAAATTACTTTTGAGTCAGTTAATGGTAAAAATATCGCCGTGCAAACCCTATGGTGGCGATTAAAAAGTTGGGAAGATGGCAAACTTTTGCAACCTTTTCCCTTAACAAGATGTGAAGTATCTTTGGATTTTGATGATAAGGAGCATCCCCTAGGTGATGTGTTGCGAGAAGTTGTGGGAGATGACTCTATTTAGAGGAAATTTAGGATGATTCTTAGCTTAATTGTCTTTTGATTACCCAAAACAGAAAGTGTATCTGCGTCAATGGGAATTTAGAATTTAGAATGAAGAATTTAGAATTTAGAATGAAGAATTTAGAATGGAGAATTTAGAATTTAGAATGAAGAATTTAGAATGAAGAAACAAAAAATCTATCTGCGTCATTTTGTCATGACATTTTTGTTTTGGCAGAGCTAATTTACCATGTAAGATTATTTTACTAAAAAAGTGGTATTTGTCAAGCCTGAAATGACCAAAATTCGTAAGTATTTGATAGTAATTCTCAATAATTCAGTAGCGCAGGATACAGTTTTGTAGAGAACGCCCTTTTTTGGGGAGTTTGACAAACATTTACATTTTTTCCAGACGATGAAGATGAAATCGATTTCTTGTTGAAGTAAGTAGTAAGTAAGTAAGTAGGGTGCGTTACGTCTTTAGACTAACTTCCTTTGTTATAGCGAATTTCACGCTTATGCAATACAAAGAGAATTTGTAGAATGAGGACGAAAAGGGATGCTATTCTACATCCTACAACGTAGACAGGTCGCGGCTTGGAGTAAATAGGCGACCCCTACAACCAAAAACCTCTATATCCCTCTTCTAAGAAACAAGGCAGGAGGGAGAGGGCAGAAGGCAGAAGGAAAGAGGATTTTGCTTGTTTCTTTCATCCATAACGGAAGCGATCGCGTCCGTAAACAGCTTTTGTCAGAATGGGAGAATCCAATCGCCCAAACGCTTACGGGGCTTTAGTTCCCACTTTTTGTCTACTAATTTGGGTTTCTGTTAGAAAAAAAAGCCTCAAACCTGGATTAAATCAAAGTCTCAGAATTTGGCTCTCGTTATTGTTTTCCCAGAGTGATAAAACAGGGATATATCCCTCTTTTGTCACTTTCCGGCTTTTCCTATTAACAGAAAGTTTGAAACAGACGTGATATTAATGGGTTGAGACGCTTTGAATCAAAATTTTGCCATTTTCCCATCTTCCCGAAATTCTATTCATAAATAATTGAGCGATCCCTTGACACACAAGAGTCACAGAATTTAGAAATTGTAAGACTTTTCGGAGAGTGACAGAACAGGGTTATTTTGAAAGGAAACGGCTAACACAATGCCAGTTACTACAACTTTGGTAACTAAAGCAACGTACTCGCTCCCCTACAGGAATTTTATTTTTACTCTATAAATGATCTATTCATCAAGTAGTTGAAAATACGTAAATTCTCTAGAAACTGTATATAATCCGCTATAAATGATGACATGAATTATTTAGTGATGATATGCTGTTTTTGGAGGGTGTGTTAGGTCTTTGAACCTACCATGAGATGTCTAAAAACATCTCAGCCATGAGGGCACCTGTTTCTTTAGGAACATCAACATATTATATAGTATACAACCTCAGATGGGAGAATGCTAGATGTAATGCTTGCGTTTTCCAAGCTTGTTATTGTTAACAAGTAACGGTGAGGGAGACAGGTTGAAAATCGAGGGAGGTATCCAGTGTTCCCTGTCACACTTTAAAAGAGGATACTTCCATATATTTAAAATACCTTTTATATAGATATGTCTAATAATCTGGATGAAAAATTATTGTCATATTTTCAGCCAGAAAATCTGATAGATGCGTTCAACGCTTATGAGGAAGCAAAAACAGATTTCGGAAACATCCCATTTTGGCAAATATATCTTTTTATGTGGTCAGTAAAATCACGATCATACAGCTTAATGCGGTATATTTCTTCCAAACTGAGATGCTCATCAGATTTATTCCAAAAGACAGTAAAATTTCCATGGGGAGCCGATGGTATTTCTTATGAAACATTTAAACGAGAATTAGATTTACGTTGTAAACTTATTTCCAACAGAATACAGAAGGGGACATATCAGTTTTACCCTTTTCGTGAACTTGATATAAAAAAGCCTGATGGTAAAAAGAAGATGTTACTTGTAAAAAGTCCTTCTGGTGGAAAGAAGGTGTCATCAATTGTAACAATTCGTTCTGGTGGAAAGAGGATATTATCAATTGCAACAATTCGTGATGTTTTAGTCCAAAAAATATTATAAGTACTTAGACAAAATTAATTGTGTATTGTCCGAAGCGACGAACTCAGTAATCACAAGGACTTGAAGCTTTCAGAATGTACAATTAATTTTGTACGACTACTTATGAAGCTCTCTACGATGAGGTAGAAAAAGATTTTAAATCAACTGATAAATTAGATAAAGTATCATGTGCATATAGAAAACGAAAATCTGCACCTTATGCAGCACATCTTATTCATAATTATATTCAGCAGGGTTTTGTATTTGCCTTTGATGCTGATATAGTTAAGTTCTTTGACAAAATACCACATCAGCGTCTGATTAATCTTATCGAGGAAAAATTTGGTCACGATACTCTAGCCACAAAATTATTAATCAGATTCGTGAGAACAGGTGGTTTACCCTATAAAGATGCGAAAGGAAATCCATATGGTAAACGTTTTTTCCATCATCATAAGCCAAACAGGCAAATAATTTCTCGCAAGCAAGGTATTCCCCAAGGTGGTGTACTTTCGGGAATGTTAGCAAATTTATATTTACATGAATTTGACTGTTGGGTAGTCAACGAATTATCTCAGAAATATGTCTTGAGATATGTTCGTTATGCTGATGATTTCGTCATTCTTGTCAAAAACATAGAACTTCTTCCCTCAATACACGATGAAGTTGAACAAAAGCTACAACATATAGGATTAGAATTACATGGTGAACCGAAAACTAAGCATGTAGATATTGAAAAACAATCTCTGGAGTTTGTAGGTTTTGAATTTACAACTGAACATATAAGGGTTAAAGCAGACAATATTAGAAAATTTCAGGAGAGAATTTTAGAAAAAATTGAAAAAGAACCAACTTATAAATGGAAAGGCAATCCAAAGGAAAGATTTAAATCGTTTATTGATAAAGTTATTATTCGGAAAGTGCTTGGTTGTAGTGAGAAAATAGAAGAAAAGGAAATATGTCAAGAATGCGGAGGTGTTATTGGAGAGCAAGTGAGAAGTTGGATGGGCTTTTTTATGGCAATTACAGATGTCCAACAACTACGTCAGTTAGACAAATGGATTCGTAGTGAAATTAGCAAACACTTTTATAAGCAGTATAAAATTCGTTTAAAAAGGTCTGATTTTAAGGCAGCAGGATTGGCAAGTCTTGAGCAGGAATACTATAGATTGCATAAGCGTAAAAAGTGTAAAAGTTGTTCATGTGACAGATCAAATTCTCCTGTGAATTCCACGGATGATGGGAAAAGTGCTACTGAAACTGAATCAGAAACATTCAGAACCATAATGCATAAATTCAAAAACAGCCTTTGTATCTTTACTTCTACCCTGTGGGAAGGATTGCACCCTCATGGATAACTTTAATAAGCTGTTGCACATTTAACTTCCTGACTTTGTGCGGGCAGGGATGCGCACCCCACAAGAAATACAACAATGAGCAATTATGCAGATTAAATGTGGTTCAGCTTATTAATTTGGCTTATTAATCTAGATGTAAGTCCTAAACTACCCAAAACAAAAAATCTATCTGCGTCATTTTGTCATGACATTTTTGTTTTAGCAGGACGAATTTACCATGTAAAATTATTGTATTAAAAAAGTGGGATTTGTCAAGCCTGAAATGACCAAAATTCGTGAGTATTTGATATAGATTCTCAATAATTCAGTAGCACAGGATACAGTTTTGTAGAGAACGCCCTTTTTTGGAGAGTTTGACAAAGATTTAGATTTTGCTGGGGGGATAAAATAGGGAATATGGAATGAAAAACTTTTAACACAGAGTGGTACAGGCATCCTTGCCTGTATAAGAGAGGGAGTTCAAAGGTAGGTTATACCAAATCAAAAAATGTTTGCAACAGACTCAATTGTAGGGGCACGGAAACAGCGCCCCTACCAACCAATCATGTGTCGCATTCTTTTTTCAAATTGGTATTATTTCAGTGGTTGATAAATTCCGGAATCAGTATTCCTGCTGGTGAAGTATATGTATATGAGAGCAGTCCCCTTATAAACCAAAGGTAAAGACAAATGTAGTCCCTCGTCTCAATCAAATGCACTTCAATGACGAATGTAAGCAACCCTCGCCAGCTTATTCGTTTCAATTCGTCGCGTAATTATTTGATTGCAGGTTATCGAGGTAGAAATGGAACAAATCTATAAATATCCCCGTACCCATCACATCCAGGGTTCGCGGTTACAGCCTGGGGATGAAGATTTACACAGCATTCCCTTTAGCGCTATTCAAAACCAGTATGTAGTGGTTGAAGAAAAAGTTGATGGAGCCAATGCAGCCATTAGTTTTACCCCTAATGGTGAAATACGATTGCAAAGCCGGGGACACTATTTAACAGGTGGAACTAGAGAAAAGCACTTTAACCTGTTTAAGCAATGGGCTAATACCTATGCAGCAGGCTTTTGGGAAGTGTTGGGGAGTCGCTTTATTCTGTTTGGAGAGTGGCTTTATGCCAAACATACAGTATTTTACGATGCCTTGCCCCACTACTTTCTCGAATACGATGTGCTGGACTTAAAAAAGCAAGTATTTCTTAGCACCACCAGTCGTCAGCAATTACTAGCTGGATTACCCCTGGTTTCGGTACCAGTCTTGTTTTCTGGAAATATCCAATCTTACCAGCAATTAATCGGATTCATAAGTAAATCCCACTACCAAACCCCTCTACATCTGGAACGTTTTCGGCAAATTTGTCAAGAAAAAGGACTTGATGTAGAGCGCTCCCTGAAACAAACCGACCAAAGTCTCTTGATGGAAGGTTTATACATCAAAGTCGAACCAGATGATATCGTTACAGCCCGGTATAAATACGTGCGTTCTGACTTCTTAACAACCATCCTCCAATCTGATGGACATTGGCTCAATCGCCCAATTATACCGAATCTTCTGCGTCCCGATGTTGATTTGTTTGGTTGCATTTGAGTATTAAGGCGACCGAATTTTAGATTTTGGATTGAATAACTCGTTTCTAGGCTAAGCCTGGAAACGAATACAGGATGGGCTGTTGCCTCCAGACTTGACCAGAGGCAGCAGCCCACCGAAAATTCATTACAAGGTAAAACCTTGTAACGAGAGAGAAGGTAAAACTTTGTAACGAGAGGGAACGAGAGGGAGAGGAGAAAGAGTAATTTTTAAGTAAGGATAGCAACATGAATATCTCAGTAAAATTCTGGACTTTTCCTCATTGTCCTGGGGGAGGAGACTGGTCGATAAATTGGTCAGCATTGGAAACAGAATTTGATTGGTTGCGATCGCTCGCTGATTGTCCCCAAGACCCGCGTTACCATGGAGAAGGTAATGTTCTGACTCATACTAAATTGGTATGTGAGGCATTAGTAGCATTACCTGCATGGCGAGCATTACCACCCACACAGCGTTCGGTATTATTTGCTGCTGCTTTACTCCATGATGTCGCCAAACCTAGTTCTACCCAAATAGAAGCAGATGGTGCCATTACCTCCAAAGGTCATGTACTCCAAGGGGCAAAAATGGCACAGGAAATACTCTGGGATTTACGCGTACCGTTCCCAGAAAGAGAAGCGATTGTAGCTTTGGTAAAATACGGTAGTTTACCCCTGTGGTTTTGGGATAAGCCCAACCCGGAAAAAGCTGTAATTAAAGCCAGTCAAATTATCCGTTGTGATATGCTATCCATGCTAGCCGAAGCAGACGTGCGGGGACGGTATTGTGATGACCAGGTTCAATTATTGGAACGTATCGAATTTTTTCGGGAATTTACCCTAGAAAACCACTGTTTTGACCGACCACGCTCATTTTTATCTCCTCACAGTCGGTTTGTATATTTTCACAAAGAAGATGGTAACCCAGATTACCAGGCTTATGACGATACGCGCTTGCAAGTGGTGATGATGTCAGGATTACCAGGTGCAGGAAAAGATACCTGGATTCAAAAGAATCTTCCCGACTGGCAGGTAATTTCCTTGGATCGACTGCGACAGCAAATGGGTGTTGACCCTTCAGACGACCAGGGTGTGGTGGTGAATGCAGCAAAAGCGATCGCCAAAGAATATATGCGCAATGGGCAATCTTTTGTCTGGAATGCTACTAACCTTAGTCGTCAGTTGCGGAGTACACTGATTCGTCTATTTGCGAGTTATCAAGGGAAGATTCGCATTGTTTACTTGGAAGCACCTTGGGAGGAGTTACTACGACGCAATCAGAACCGCACTCATGGGGTGCCGGAAAAGGTACTTTATAAGATGAGAAATCGTTTACAAGTACCAAATCTTACTGAAGCACACCAAGTAGATTGGGTGGTGGAATAAGGAAGCGATAGCGCAAGCGCTGACTGTCAAGGTACAAAAAAAAAGTTAGGGAGTAAGGAAATATCCTTTCTCCCCCCATATTACACAACACTTTTGAGGTCTAATCTTTGTTCTGTTATTTATTTATAGGTCTAAGTCAAATCAACTTATGCAGTTAGTGGCAATTTTCCTGGTTTCGCAAAAATCGTTAACAACACCGGACCAAGTAAATAGTGGTGACCATGACACTGCAATCCCCCACTAGAACCGAGAAATTCGCGGGTTTGTTTGCTGTAGAGTTTGATACCACCAGAACCAGACATGAGTGGGGGTTGTATATCGGTTTTCCAAGAGATATCAACTAGGTAAAAGCATCCACCAACTTTGAGTACCCTTGCTACCTCAGCCATTACCTGTTGAGGTTCTGGGTAATGCAAGAAACTAATGGTACTGAAAACAGCATCAAATTGACCTTCAGCAAAGGGCAAAGCATCAGCTTTACCTTCAATAAAAATCATACGTGGATGGTGGCGGTTTTTCTGTCGTGCTATCCCTAGCATTTGCGGGGACAAATCCAATCCGGTACCGCGTAAATCGGGGAAATGAGACCCTAAACGGTCAAGTAAACGTCCAGTACCGCATCCCATATCCAGCACATTAGCATTATCTGGTAAATCTACAAATTCCAGCAAGCGTTTGTGGATGGCTTGGTAAACCACTGAAGGAAAAAGCCAGTCGTAAGTTGGTGCCCAGCGGTCGAAAAGGTTCTTTTTTTTATTGACAAAATCACTACTCATGAAGATAGGAGTTAAGAATTAGGAGTTAGGAGTTAGGAGTTAGGAGTTAGGAGTTAGGAGTTAGGAGTTAAGAATTAGGAGTTAAGAGTTAGGAGTTAAGAGTTAAGAGTTAAGAGTTACTCCCTTCCCGCTCTTACGAATACCGATTTAATTAACCGCGTTCGCGTAGCGTGCGCTCTGCGCTTAGACGCGAAGAACACGTTCGACGTTCGCGTAGCGTGTCCCGAAGGGACTCAGTCGTTCCCGTTCGTCGAAGACGTTCCGAAGGTAGGGTAGGAAGAAGAAAAAGAATATAGGTAATCTTAGACCGGGAAGGGAGTAGGAGTTAAGAATTGACAGTTGACAGTTGACAGTTGTTAGGAGTCTATTTTCTGCTTTGTCTCCCCATCTCCCCCATCTCCCCCCTCTCCCTCCTCTCCTAACATTATCCTTCCCGTTGCTGTTCCCATCGCCATAAAAAGATCATGAGAGCGATCGCTCCTAACTGCAATGCTAAGTTAGGTAAAACGTTGGCAGGATTGCGTCCTGCTAGTAGTTGCAGGAGAAAAATAAATGCCCCAATGAAGCCAGAAGCACCAAAACCAAGATAAATAAATTTTCGTAAACTGCGATATGGAGATGAAATTTCTGCTTTCAAACGAGCATATTGTTCTGGAGTGAACTGCTTGGAAGGGGAATTTTGGGAATTGGGCTGTACCATGATTTAAATGGTGCTATAATTATTGACTGTTTATATTATTGCTGCCGATGTGGCTCAGTGGTAGAGCACTCGATTCGTAATCGAGCGGTCGCGGGTTCAAATCCCGCCATCGGCTTTGAGGATCATAATTTAGTTGAGGCAGCCGATATGGGGATTTGAGACCGCGACCGCTCGATTACAAGTCGAGTGCTCTACCTTCTCTCGATAACTTTCACTCAAATTTCACTCATTTTTTAAACCTAGCACCAGTTAAGTGAGTGAACAACCTAGGTTACAAAACTTTGTACAACTACTAAGCGGTCGCATTCCCAGAGAGGGAACTCGTACAACGATCTGTTAGCACTAGCTCCCAACACCTGATACCTTCCTCCAATATTCTCGATCTGGTTTGGATAACTCCTCAGCCACCAGTTGTAACCGTTTAAAGTCTACATCTTGCCTCTTGCCTAAATAACATCGTCGCAACTTCCCCGCAATGCATCTGTAGGCATACCAGTTATTTCCATTAAGACCCTTCACAGTGATAGGGTGAAACTGAGATACATACCTGAAACTCTTCACCTTCCTCAGCCACTTGTACCATTCATTGGAACCAACACGAACACAATCCTCAGTAATGCATGTATCCACTACTGGCAACTTAGTACTTCTCATCCTATTCCTTTGTCTGTTATTATTACTGACAGTAATTTTTTCAAGCTTATAGAGTGGCAGTCACCAAATTTTGGTATCTCGTTATAGCCAATTTACCTGTAAAAATAAGAGGTGGTCTACCAGAGGCAAAGTAGATAGTCAAGTAAGGGATGTTGTCTGATTCAAAAAGGACAAAACTTTCAATATGAACAAGATTTAAATGCCAGACTTCACCACCTATTTGTGTAAACGCAACAAAGCCTGTTTTATTCATCGCTTGAATCACCAGAATACGAGTAGTAGAATTCCTTACCTCTCCTGCTTCTTTTCAAATATCCCAACTCAAACAAAACATTTAAATACTTTCTACTCGTGTGTTCGCATAAGTCGAGATAATACATCAAATCACGA
>JAAUYI010101270.1_pt1 | contig 14884 bp, 13 predicted proteins | sample 7278041 | NCBI WGS metagenome assembly JAAUYI01 (sample SAMN14350216, study PRJNA611818) | marine sediment metagenome | isolation source: surface marine sediment (0.6m) | place: French Polynesia: Moorea | collected 2018-08
CGGATGGCGGATCGACGCTGCGATGCGGCTCTCCTTCGACCCGTCGACGAGGTGATCGAGGAGGACGCCGAGGCGCCGGTCGGCGCCAGGAGCGAACGCCTCGACCACCGCGGCGAGGTCGTCGGCGCCGTGGAGCACCTCGACCACGACGGCCTCGGCCCGCAGATCGTCGCCCCAGACCCGTTCGATCAGCTCGGCGTCGTGCACGCCCTCGACGAGCATCCTGCTCGCACGGGCGACCCGGGGACCGGACGCGACAGCGACTGACCCGGATGCGGTGACCGACACCTCGTCGCGCCGCTTCGGCGCGGGCGGACCGAGGTTCACGACGCGTCCGCCGACCTCGAAGCCGCCCGCGACGACGTGGTAGGTGCGCTCTCGCCCCTCGTCGTTCCGCAGGGCCACGAGGCCGCCGCCGTAGCGGACGACGACGCCTCGCTCCGAGCTGGCCCGGTGCACGACGTCGAGACCCGCCTCGGCCGCGACGGTCGGGTGCTCCGGACGCCGGGGGCGCCGGCGACCGAGGTCGATCGGTTCCTCCTCACGCCAACGGGGCACGACCTCCACGCTACGGTCCGACCATGGCCGCCGATGTGGACCCCGCCTCCGTCACCTACGTCCGGTACATGGACCGTTCTCGCGAGTTCTACGCGGCGCAGGGCTACGAGCGGCCGTACCGCTGGGCGCACCACGCCGATGCACCGTTCCACCGACTCGAGCGCCCGCTGTCGGAGTGTCGGGTCGGCGTGGTCACGACGACGGCGTTGCACCGCGAGCGCGACGCCGACGGGCAGGCCCCCGGGGTGTCGGGTCGGGCGTTCGCCGCACCGACGACGCCGGGGCCCGAGCGGATGTACACCGACCACCTCGAGTGGGACAAGGACGCCACGCACACCGACGACGTCGAGTCGTTCCTCCCGCTGCGACGGCTGGGGGAGGCGGCCTCCACCGGGCGCATCGGTTCGGTGTCGCCACGCTTCTACGGGGTGCCGACGCTGTACAGCCACCGCCGGACGGCACGGAACGCCGAGCTGGTGGAGGGGTGGTGCCGTGAGGACGAGGTCGACGTCGTCGCGTTGGTCCCGCTCTGACCGGTCTGCCACCAGGCCGTGAGCCTGGTCGCACGCCACCTGGAGGAGGCGGGGATCGTGACGGTCGTCGTCGGCAGCGCCCGCGACATCGTGGAGCACTGCGCCGTACCCCGGTTCTGCTTCACCGACTTCCCGCTCGGGAACCCGTGTGGCCGGCCACACGACGTCGAGGTGCAGACGTCGATCGTGGGCGCGGCGCTCGATCTGGTGGAGTCGGCGGTGGCACCGATGACCACCGTCCAGACACCTCACCGCTGGGACGAGTCGGGCGCGTGGCGATCGAACTTCATGCGCGTCGACGACGACACCATCGAGGACCTGCGGCGACGCGGCGAGGAGCGCCGAGCCCGTCAAGAGGCGCGGAGACGGAGTGACCGAGGCACAGCCGCCCGCTAGGTTGGGTCTCGTGATCGAACACCTGTTCGGGTCACGAGACCGATGGGAGGCCCGATGCAGATCTTCGTCGCGACCCGACGGACCCAGGGCGAGGTGGAGCACGACCGATGGGGCACCGTGGAGGGTGAGCTCGTCTCGTTCCCGCTCGGCGCCGAGAGCGACGGGCACGATGACCGGGAGATGGTCGGCGTGGCGAGCCGCCGACCGACGACGACGTTCGAGGTCGTGGAGTTGGAGCACCTCGACCCCGACACCTACCGCGACCTGCTCGTCGACGGCTGGCGGCGTGCCGGTGTGCCGGTCGACGACGACGAGCCGGTCCGGTCCGTGGCCGAGGCGCTCGTCGCCGAGCTGGCCCGCCTCGCCGACGAGCTCCCGATCGGCACGGTCCTCGGCCGCGAAGGTCAGTGGCTCGTGGTGCGCGCCGCCTCCGACGTCGCCTGAGGTCCCACTGCGGTGAGCCGCACCGGGCGATCGAGCAGCCACGACGCGCCGAGCAGCAGGCCCATCACCGCAGCGCCCACGACCCAGACCCCGCCCCCGGTGAGGTCGTAGAGCGGGGCGGCGGTGAGGGCGCCCATCGCTGCGGCACCCGAGCCGGCGGCCTCGGCCAACCCCTGGGCCGCTGCGGCGTGCTCGTCGGATGCGGCCTCGGCCACGGCGGCCTGGCTGCCGGGCGACTCGACCGCCTCGAACAACCCGTGCACGGCAGCCAGCGCGATCAGCACGGGGATGATCGAGGTCAGCGAGTAGCTCGCCATGAGCGGCACGGTGGCGACGGCCGCCACCAGCGACGCCCACCGGGCTCCGTGCCGATCGCTGAAGCGGCCTCCCCACGGAGCGACGACGATCATCGGGAGGGCGAAGATCGTCAGCGACAGCCCGATGACGAGCGTCGAGGCACCGCGGTCGTCGAAGTAGACCGCCCAGACGGGCTCGAAGACACCGATCGAGTACCGGAACGAGACCACGACGAGCACCGCTGCGACGACGCGTCGGTCCCGGACGAGCATCCGGACGACGCGTCGCTCCGCGCTGGGCTGGGCCTCCCCCGGCACCGGGATCCGCCACACCACGAGCGTGAGTCCGAGGATCACGACGCCGACCACGGCGAACGGCAGGCGGACATCGCCGATCGCGGCGAGCCCGGCGGCGACCGGCGGACCGAACACGAAGCCGAACAGATACGCGCCGTAGAGCAGCCCGAGTCGTTCGGCGCGTCCCGTGGTCGCCTGCACGATCACAGCTCTCCTCGCCGCGGGGAGGAACAGGCCCGTCCCCGCACCGAGCACGGCGCGGGCCACGACGATCTGCCAGAGCTCGGTGGCCGCCGCGGTCCACAGCATCGACACACCGGACAGGACCGCGCCGCCGACGAGCATCGCGGTGCCCCACCCCCGGTCCGCCTGGCGGGCGATGGTCAGCTGCACCACGAGGATCGTGACGAAGGCGGCGGCGGCGATGATCCCGAGCCCACCGGTCGGGAGGTCATGGCGGTCGCGGAGCTCGGCGAGCAACGAGAACACGGCACCGTTGCCGAGTGACATGACCGCCGACGCGGCGTAGAGGAGCCACAGGACCGGTGCGGACGATCGGCCGGCGGTCTCCCCGTTCATGGCCGAGCACCGTACTCCTCGTCGCTCGACTCACTTCGACGCGGCAGCGACCGATGGAGGGGCGATGACACGCGCTCCGGACCATCTCGTCGCTGCGGCCTCCCTCGCCGTGGCGGCCGTCGTGTCCGCAGCGTCGGCGACGCCGGCCGGCATCGCCGTCGCGCTCTGCGTCGCAGCGATCGCCGGGCTCGTCGCAGGCGGCGTCGACCGATGCGGTCGTTTGCTCTACCCGGCGTCGATCTTCGCCCCCACGGTCGCGTTCGGCGCCGACGGTGCCGGATGGGCGGCCGCCGTGCTCGTCGCTCCCCTGCTCGTCCACGTCGCGATCGTCGGGCATCGCCGACCGATCCTGGCGGGTGTCGCCTCGACGGCCGTCGCGGGCGCCGTGATGGCACCCGCCGACCGGGTCGGCGGAGTGGTGGCGCTCGTCGCGGTGCTGCTGACCGGCGAGCTCGTCCTCCGGGTCCAGCGCCACCTGCACGACGAGCGGCGGACGCAGCAGCACAAGGCCGACGAGCTCGGCACGCTGTTGCGCGTCACCGACGTCCTCGCCGCGCTCGACGACGACGATCGCGCCGCCGAGGCGATCGGCGAGCTCGGGGCGGAGATCCTCGGCGGCACCGCGTCGGTCGTGCTCGTCCGGTCCGACGGGCTCCAGGTCGCCTGGTGGGGCGGTCAACCCGCGCTCGCCGGCGGCCCACTCGACGGTGCCGTTCGCTCGGTGGCCGCGCGCACCATCGGATCGTGCCGGCCGACCTGGTTCAGCGACGAGGTCGTCACCGCGTCGGGCATCGCCGGACTGCGCGCCGTGCCGCTCGTCGCCGCAGACGGAGCGGTCGGCGTGATCGTCGTGGCGCTCGACCGCGAGCCCGACGAGCACGACGAGCTCTCGGTCTCGATCTTCGCCGAGCACGCCGGTCGAGCCCTCGACCGCATCCTCGCCCTCCAGCGGATCGCCGACGCCGCCCTCCGCGATCCGCTCACGGGTGTCGCCAACCGGCGAGCGCTCGACGCCGTGCTCCAGCAGCTGCGACCCGGCGATGCGGTCGCGCTGATCGATCTCGACGACTTCAAGTCGGTCAACGACACCGAGGGCCACGCAGCCGGTGACCGTGTGCTCGTCGACGTCGCCCAACACCTCCGGCGAGCGACGGGCCCCCACGACACGGTCGGCCGCTGGGGAGGCGAGGAGTTCCTCGTGGTCCTCCGCGGCGCCCACCACCAGGCGCTCGACCGCGTGGAGGAGCTGGCCGAGAGCTGGCGGGCGACGTCGCCACGCACGACCTTCTCAGCCGGCGTCGCGCTGTCGAGCCGCGGCATCACGCCGGAGCGTCTCCTCGTCGAGGCGGACGTCGCGCTCTACCGCGCCAAGCGCTCCGGCCGTGACCAGGTCTGCTCCCACGGAGAGGTCGACGAGCAGCTCGGCCACCTCGATGGCGCAGGATCGATCGCCGATCGCCGACTATCATGACAGCTGATGTCAGATATGGCTGCGTACCGTGCGGCACATGCACGACGCGACGATCGACATCGATGCCGGCCCGGATGCCGTCTGGAGCGTTCTGAGCGCGGTGGCCGACTGGTCGAGCTGGGACTCCGGCGTCACCTCGGTCGAGGGCACGCTCGCACGAGGGCAACGACTCACCGTCGTCGTCGCCGCGAACCCGGGCCGGGCGTTCCCACTCCGGGTCACGGAGCTCGATCCTCCACGTCGGATGGTCTGGACCGGTGGCATGCCGCTCGGCCTCTTCACCGGCGAGCGGACCTACACCGTGGACCCGCTCCCGGGCGGCGGCTCCCGCTTCCGGATGACCGAGCGGTTCTCCGGGCCGCTCGCCCGGTTCGTCACCAGGCGGATCCCGGACCTGCAGCCGTCGTTCGATCAGTTCGCCGCCGGGTTGAAGGCGACCGTCGAGGCCTGATCGCGCTACGCCGCTCTCGCCTGCGCGATGAGCTCCTGCTTGAGCTGCCACAGCTCGGGCGTGAGCGACACGTGGTACTCGTGCGGGTTCACCAGCCGCCGGACACCGGGGTCGAGCCGTTCGACGTCACGACGGTGCCGCTCACGGAGCTCCTCGAGCGGCACCCGGTCCTGCACCGGCTTCCCCTCGGCGAAGGCCGGCTCGAGGAGCTGCTCGATGCCGGAGATCTCCCGCTGCGCGAGCTGCCGCCTCGTCCCGACCAGGATCGGGTGCCACAGCACGAGTGGCTCCATCGATCCGATGTCCTCATCCGCGACGGCGAGCAGGTCGGCGGTGGCCCGCCCCCGTTCGTCGTACAACCGGTAGACGTCCTTGTCGCCCGGGTTCTGGGTCTTGGTCGGGGACTCCGAGATCTTGATGGCCGGCTTCCAGCCGCCCGCGTCGCGCAGCGCGGTCAGCTTGTAGACGCCGTCCAGGTAGGGCTGACCGTCGGAGGTCGCCACCTTGGATCCGACGCCGAAGGCGAGGCGATCGACGACCGACGCGGGCTCCACGCCGTAACGGGGCGCCTCGGTGTCGATCTGCGCCAGGATCTGGAGCATCGCGATCTCGTCGAGCCCGCTCGACAACACGATCGTCACGTCGGGGAAGCCGGCGTCGTCGAGCATGCGTGCGGCCTGGATCGTGAGGTAGGCGAGGTCGCCGGAGTCGAGCCGGATCCCCACCGGCTCGTGTCCCTTCGTCCGCAGCTCGTCGAACACGGTGATGGCGTTGGGCACGCCGCTGCGGAGCGTGTCGATGGTGTCGACGAGCAGCAGGCACTCGTCGGGGTACACGTCGGCGTACGCGCGGAACGCACCGAGCTCGCCCTCGCCGAGCGCCATGAAGGCCTGCACCATGCTGTGCGCGTGCGTGCCCCTCGGATCCAGGTCGAGCTGGTGCGACACCCCGACGTTGGAGGAGCCGACGGCACCGCCGATCAGCGCCGCCCGGGAGGCCGCGTTGGCGCCCCAGCCGGGCGCGCGCCGCAGCCCGAACTCCAGCACCGGACGACCGCGGGCCGCCTCGACGATCCGGCTGGCCTTGGTGGCGATGAGCGTCGCGAAGTTCAGCTGGTTGAGCAGCGCCGTCTCGAGGATCTGACCGGCGGCGAGGGGGCCCCGCACGACCGTCATCGGCACGTTCGCATGCACGACCCGGCCTTCGGGGACCGCGGTGACGCTGATCGACTCGAAGGCGCCGTGCTCGGCCAACCAGCCCAGGAACCCCTCGTCGAAGCGGGGCGCCCCCGTCGGCGCCGTCTGCGACCGGAGGGCGGCCAGGTCGTCCTCGGTCGGTCGCGTGTCGGTCAACCAGTCGAGGAAGGGCTCGAGGCCGGCGGCGACGCAGTAGCCGGCCTGGTGCCCGCCGTAGTCGGGGCTGCGTCGCGTGAAGTGCTCGAACTGCGCCGGCTGCTCGTGCATCCCGAGCCGGTGGTAGAGCTGCGCCATCGTCAGCTGGTACTGGTCGGTGAACAGCAGGCCCTCGGCGATGGCTCGGTTGCGTCCGCGCAGATCGGTCACCCGCAGAGCATCGCCCATCGGCGCGCGTCGCAGCGACCACCTTGCGCGCACCTCGCTCCGAGGTCGGCCATGACACACTGACCCGTCGACCACGGAATCGTCCGTGCACCACCCGAACGGGAGCCCCGCCGAGACCGATGTCCTCGTTGACCGCCGCCGGGCTGATCGTCGCGACGATCGTCGTCGGGCTCGTGGGCGCAGCGGCGATCGGCCGCCGCCACGAGTGCTCCAGCGAGACCCGGATCGCCGTGTCCCGCTCGCTGTTCCCGTCGACCGACGAGCGGCACCTGATCCGCATGTCGGCGTTCATGGGGCTGTCGGTGACCATCGCCGTGATGGGCATCAGCGCCAACTCGGCGGCGGTCGTGATCGGCGCCATGCTCCTCGCGCCGCTGACGACGCCGCTGATGGGCGTCGCCGTCTCGATCACGATGGGTTGGCGGCAGCGGGCCTTCTCGGCGATCGGCGTGACCCTCCTGCTCACCGCCCTCGGCCTGGGCATCGCCATCGCGCTGGCGGCGGCGATCCCCCAGATCGGGCTGACGAACGAGCTCGTCTCGCGCACCTCTCCGGACCTGCGCGACCTGGTGGTGGCGCTGGCCGCCGGTGGGGCCGGCGCCTATGCGACGATCCGGTCCGACCTGTCGGCGACCCTCCCGGGCGTTGCCGTCGCCGTCGCCCTCGTGCCACCACTGGCGAGCGCCGGCATCGCCTTCCACCTCGGCCGGTACTCCCTGGCCAGCGGCGCGATGCTCCTCTACGGCGCGAACCTGGTCGCCATCGTCCTCGCCTCGATCTCGGTGCTCCTGGCGGTCGGGTTCGTCCCGTCCCGACGACTCCGCGACGCCTCCCCGCGGGTGGCCTTCGCCTCGTTCTCGGTCGTCGTCGGCACGGCGATCGTCTCGGTGCCACTGGTCTCGCGGACCGTCGAGCTCTCGTCCGACGCCGCCGTCCGCCGCGACGTCACCGCAGCCGTCGAGGACTGGCTCGACGGCGCCGAGGGGCTCGAGCTGGTCAACCTCGGCCTGGACGGCGCGACGGTCGAGTTGGAGCTCGCCGGCGAGACCGAACCGCCCCGCCCCTCCAGTCTGGCCCGACGGCTCGTCCCGACCCTCGGTGAGGAGGCGCGCGTCGAGGTCGCCTGGTCCTCGCGCTCCACGGGTGCCGCCGGCGACGAGATCCTGTCATCGACCGCCGGCTTCGACACCGACGAGGTTCGTCGGGTCGTCGACCGGTGGGCCGAGGAGGCCGGCGCCGATCTCACCGCCCTGCAGGTCGACGGCTTCCTGGTGTCGGTCGAGCTGGCCGGCGAGGGCGACCCGCCGTTGGCCGTCGACCTCGCCGATCAGCTCGCAGCCGAGCTCGGTAGCGCCGCGCAGGTCGAGCTGGCCTGGTCGCAGCGCCAGGCGCAGCGGGCCAGGACCGGCGACCTCCCGCCGGCGCCCGAGCCCGGTGACCTGGCGCGCGCTGCGGCGGCCGACTGGGCGGAGTCGGCCGGGCTCGAGGTGCTCGAGCTCAGCTACAGCGCACTCCGCGATCCGGCCCGCACGACGCTCCTGCTGCGGGGGCCGACCGCGCCGGACGAGGAGGCGCTCGATCAGCTCCGGGCCGAGATCGCCGCAGCGGTCGGCGTCGAGGTCGAGGTCGTGGCCCGCTTCGCGCCGATCCTCGCCCTCCCGGTGCCCGAACCCGCCCCGGACCCCACCGAGATCGCCGCCGACCTCGTCCGGAACGCCGTCGAGCGGCGCGGGGTCACGGTCATCGCGATCGACGCCGACGCCAGCACGGGTGTCGTGTCGATGGTGGTGACCGACGAGGCGCCCGAGGAGATCCTGCGATCCGCAGCCCGTGACGCCGCCCCCGACTGGACCCTCGAGATCGTGCGGGTGGCGATCGCGACCACCACGACGACCGAACCTGCCGCCGACGGGCCCTGACGGTCCGCAGCCCGAGCGCCGGATGGACACGGAGCCGGGACCTGCCCACCGGGCGGAGGTTACGGCCGAGGTCCCGGCTCCGTGTCGGTGCTGTGGGGCAGCACACCCTGTCCTTGTCGCTGCGCGCCGCTCCGTTTCACCCCGAATCGGGGAACTCGCCCGTAACGCGTCGCCCCGTCGTGGCAAGCGCCTCCTGAGAACAACTGACGGAAGGAACGTGTTGTGGGGCACTCGAGGTGGATCAAGGCTCCCGCCGTGCTGGCGGTCGTCCTGGTGACGACCGTGGTCGCGTCGACGACCGGCGGCGCAGCCGAGCAGGAGCGCGGATCGGTGGAGAAGATCGTGGCGGCCGACGCGGAGGTGCACTGCGTGGCGCACGCCTCCGGTGTCGACGAGGACGGCGTCCTCATCGTGTCCGACCCGGTGTGCGGGTCCGAGCAGCTGGTCTCGGCCCTGGTGAGCTCGTCGGCGATGACCTTCGGCGCCACGTACACGATCGGGCGTCACTACTCGAGCACGGGGTACTCCGGATCGTCGATCACGATCACCGGGTCGGTCGCCTGCGGCGGCGGGGTGTGGAAGCCGTCCGGCTTCTGGAACAACAACATCGAGTCGTCACTGCACTACTGCGGCGGCTCCCCGACCCGCTTCTACAACTCGTCGAGCTGCTCGGGCAGCTCGACGGCGATCTACGGCAGCGTGTCGAGCCTCGGCTGGATGAACAACCTCACCAGCTGCGTCCGCTACGGATGAGCCAGGTCGCCGGCCTCGCACCGGCGCGTCGTGACCGACGAGCGATGACGGTTCCGTGCAACGCTGGGACCGTCGAGTGCGAAGAGCAGCATGAGGACCGCCCCGCCGGCGATCCTCCATCGGCCCGCGAGGTCGCCGAGTCGCCCCGCAGGCGGGCGATCGGCGATCCGCGGACCGACCGACAGTTGCTCGTGGCGAGCGACGTGGATCCCGAGGCGTTCGGTGAGCTGTATCGACGACACATCAACGGAGTGGCGGGCTATTTCGGCCGGCGCGTCCTCGACCCCCACGTCACCGCGGAGCTCGCCGCCGAGACCTTCGCCGAGGCGCTCACGAGTCGGTCCCGCTTCGATCCCGAGCGGGGAGAGGTCAGGGCCTGGCTGTTCGGCATCGCTGCCAACCTGCTCCGCCGCTACTGGCGAACCCGCCGGATCGACCAGTCCGCTCGACGGCGACTCGGCATCGAGACGACGGTCGACCAGGCGAGCGTCGACGCGTTGGCGCAGGTCATCGACCGCATCGACGCGACGGGCCTCGTCGACCTGCTCGATCAGGTCCCGCCCCGCCAGCGGACGGCCGTCCGCCTGCGCGTCGTCGAACGAGCGAGCTACGCCGACATCGCCGCCGGACTCGGGGTCAAGGAGGGCGCCGTCAGGGTGCTGGTACACCGCGGACTGCGGACGCTCGCCGGTCTGCACGAGCGCAACCAACGGAACCGGGCGGGCTGAGCGATGAGCCAGTCGCGGTATCCGGAGCCACCCGACGGCGACGACATCGACGTCGCAGGGATCGCCTACTTCGATCGGGTCGGCTCGGAGCTCGTCGCCTCGGCCGCCTCGGCGGCGAGCGGACGCCGCCCGCCACGTCGGCTCCGACCGGCGTTGCTGATCGGTGCGGCCGCTGCGGCGACGCTCGTCGCCTTCGTCGGCTTCCAGCTCGTGGGCTCGCAACCGATGGTGGAGGCCATCGACGTGCAGCGGCTCGACGACCGCACCGTGATCACCATCGACGAGCTGATCGACGATCCGGAGGCGGTCGAGGCCGAGCTGGCCGCAGCGGGCATCGCGACCAACGTCCGCGGCGTGCTCGCACCGCCCTCGCGGGTCGGTGCGCTCCTCGTCGTCTCGACGCTCGCCGCCGACGGAGTCGAGGTCGAGGTCGACTCCCAGGACCGCGACGGCGACCGGTCGGTCGACCTGATCATCGTCCCGGAGGGGTTCAGCGGTTCGCTCGAGTTCGGCGTCGGAGTGTCCGGCGACGACGACCTCGGGCTGGAGTACGTCGGGCCGCCGGCCGACTGCGAGCGCCTGATCCTCCGCCCGCTCGGCGACGTCATCGACGAGATCGACGAGCTCAGCGCCGACATCACCTGGCGTCGCCACACGGTCGACGGGGTGCTCCCGACGACCGTCGATCAGATCCCCTCGACCGATGTGGTCATCGAGCTCGTCGCCCTCCCGGAGGGACGGCTCGAGGTCACGACGACCGACGACCTCGATCGGATCGGCTTCGGCACCCCTCCCTGCGAGTTCTAGGCCACGCGAAGCGGCCACCGGCGGGGTCGCTGACCTCGGTGTCCGGGTAGCGTCTGGCGCCGTGGCGGCGATCGCAGTGGAGTTCCTCGACGAGTCCTACGTCGTCGAGGACGACGAGGTCTTCCGCTTCGGCCGCAACGGCGATCTCGTGCTCGACGACGCCAACCCCTACATGCACCGGACCGTCGGCACGATCACACGGACGGGATCGGTGTGGGTGATCCAGAACGTCGGGCGCACGACGGAGCTGACGATCACGACCTCGTCCGGCAAACGATCGGAGGTGCCCTCCGGCGGCACCGAGGCCCTCCTCGACGACACGATCGACGTGCAGTTCTCGTCCGGACCCTCGACCTACGGCTTCCGGATCCGAATGGTCGAGCCGCCCGAGCTCCCCGAGCCGCCGGAACCCACGCCTCAACAGACGGCAACGACCGACTTCGGCGTGGTGTCGCTCAACGACGAGCAACGGGCGATGCTCGCCGCCTTCGCCGAGCCGCGCCTCAGGGAGGGACCCGGTACCCGGACTCCGGTCCCTCCCAACGCCGCGGTCGCGGCGCGGCTCGGCTGGTCGGCGAAGAAGCTCGACCGCAAGCTCGACTACCTGTGTCGGCGCCTGACCGAGCGAGGGGTCCGAGGACTGCGCGGTCAGATCGGAGACGAAGCCGTCGACCGACGCCAGCGCCTGGTCGACCACGTCGTGCTCGCCGGTCTGGTCACCGTCGTCGACCTGGAGCTGCTCGATCCGTGACCGCCCGTCCACGCACCCTGTGGGGGGGTGCCCCCGATGTCGATCCGACCCAGCCTGCGGTAGTACCTGGGATCGAGGCGCACGTGCGAGGAGGACACCGGACATGACCACGGCCGACGAGTGGAGCGAGATCGGCCTCTCCGACGTCGAGCAGATCGGCCGCGGCGGGTTCGGGGTCGTCTACCGCGCCGTCGAGAGCGATCTGGGCCGCACCGTCGCCGTCAAGGTGCTCCCCGGCGAGCTCGACGAGCGGTCCAGGGACCGCTTCGACCGGGAGCGACGGGCCATGGCCGTGCTGTCGGACCATCCCCACATCGTCCCGATCTTCCGGTCGGGCTTCATGTCCAACGGTCAGCCGTACCTCATCATGGAGCACGTCTCGGGCGGGTCGATGGCCGACCGGCTCGCATCGGGCCCGGTGCCGTGGCAGCAGGTCGCCCGACTCGGCGTCGAGCTGGCCGGCGCCCTCGAGACCGCCCACCGCAGCGGTGTGCTGCACCGCGACGTCAAGCCGGGCAACATCCTGCTCTCGGCACTCGGTTCGGCGAAGCTCGCCGACTTCGGCATCGCCCGCCTCCACGGCGCACCCGAGACCCGCAGCGCCTCGGTCACGGCGAGCGTCGCCCACGCCCCGCCCGAAGTCGTCGCGGGCCAGCGTCCCGATCAACGATCCGACACCTACTCGCTCTCGTCGACGCTCTTCGAGCTGCTCACCGGGAGCCCGCCCTTCGTCCGGCCCACCGACGAGTCCCTCGTCCCGGTGCTCGCCCGGATCGCCCAGGACCCGGTCCCCGACCTCCGCGACCGGGGCGTGCCCGACTCGGTGTGCCGGGCGCTCGAGCACGGCATGGCCAAGGACCCCGGCGACCGACCCCAGCAGGTCGCCGACCTGGGCCGCAGCCTCCAGATGGCCGAGCGCGCCGAGGGCGTGCCCGTGAGCGAGCTGCTCGTGGTGGGCGAGGCTGCGGCGCTGCCGACCGACGCCGACCTCACCACCGACCTCGGGTCGGTCGACGCCGTCCCCTCCCTCCCGCCGACGACCGGCTCCACCCCTGCGGTCATCGGGACCGCCGGCACCTCTCTCCCAACGCCGTCGACGCCGCCACCGGCCGAACCACCGACCACCCCGCAGCCCGCCGTGGCGCACTCGGAACCGGCCGAGCCCGTCGCCGCGCCGCAGGCGACCACCACACCTCCGGCGACGCCGCTCTGGAAGCGCCCTGGCGTCCTCGCCGGGGCTGCGTGCCTCGCGCTCGTGGCCGGCATCGGGATCTTCGCCCTCGGAGGGGGCGACGATCCCGAGCCGATCGCGGTCGGAACCGACCAGACCACGACCACCGCAGAGGTTCGCAGCACGACGACGACGCCGAGCAGCGTCACGACGCCGCCGCAGACGAACCCTCCACCGACCCAGCCGCCGCCGACCGATCCGCCTCCGACCCAGCCGTCGACGCCCGAACGGACCCCGCCGGATCTCGGCGGCCTCTTCGATCCGGGGGCGGGCACGGTCGACACCGTCGCACCGCCGGCGGGTGGCACGGTCAGGGTGAGCGACGACACCGGGTCCATCTCGCTCGAGGTGCCGACCGCGTGGGCCGACGTCTCCGGCGCGATCGTCGAAGGCGCCGCCAACCTCATCGCCTCACCGGACATCGGCGGGGCGCTCGAGACCTTCACGACGCCCGGCATCCTCGTGCAGCTCGACCAGCTCCAGCCCGGCTTCACGGTGGAGGCGGGTCTCGACTTCTTCAGCCAACCCGGCTGCGTCTCGGGCGGTCGTCAGCCCTTCGCGCTCGGGGACTTCAGCGGGCAGTACGAGCTCTGGGGCAGCTGCGATGGCACCATCACCGTGATCTCCAGCGTCGTCATGATCAACTCCGACAGCACCGTGGCGATGGCCATCGTCAGCCAGGCCGTCGCCCCCGAGGACATCGGCGCCATCGGTGTCGCCCTCGAGACCCTGCAGATCGACACGACCCGGATCCCATGAGCGACGCCGACCTCACCCGTGTGATCCGCCCCGGGGGCGGAGACCGCACCCCGACCAGCGGTCCGACGAGCGGCGAGCTGACCGACGAGCTCATCGGTGCCTCGACGTGGTCCGACGACATGTTCGAGCGGGCCGGCATCCCGATCGTCGACCGCGCCAGGGTGGTGTCGGTCGGCGGTGGGCTCGGCTCCTTCGCCCTCGTCGACACGCTGCGCATCGCCGGCCTCGCCACCTCCGACATCCGGGTCGTCACCAACCTCGACCGCCCGTCGAACACCTACCGGTACCTCGCGGGCAACTCGCAGATCCCCGAGCACGAGCGACTGCGCTCCGACGCCTCGTCGGTGATGGACAACGTGTGGGGCTTCCCGAGCTACGCCTGGCGCGAGAGCCGCTCCGCTCGTTCGTTGCGGGACCGCATCGCCCCGATGTGGAACGTGCTCGCCGAGCCGCTCGGGGTCGACTACTGGACTCCTCGAGCCGGCGACGTCTACGACGGCGTCGATCGCGAGGCGGAGCGCATCGGCTGGGCCGACGTGATCGTGCCCGGCCTCGTGCGCATGGTCCGCCGCCACCAGGGCGGCGGGTACGTCGTGTTGCTCACCCCCGAGGGCTCGACCGGCGGCGACCGCCGGGCCATCCGGGCCGACCACGTGCACATCGCCGTCGGGTACCCCGGCATCAGGTTCCTCCCCGACCTGCAGGCCTACCGCGAGCAGCACAGCGACTTCTCACGGGTCGTCAACGCCTACGAGCCCCACGACCACGTGTACGCCGAACTGCGCGCCACCCCGGCGACGGTGTTGGTCCGCGGGAGCGGGATCGTCGGCTCCCGCGTGCTCCAGCGACTCCTCGACGACCGCGACGACGGGCTGGCCGACACCACCGTCATCCACCTCTTCCGCAACTACGTCGACGGGCCGCAGGGCGACAGGCGGACCTACCGGCGGCCCGGCGGCGACGGCTTCGCCTACCAGGGCTTCAACTTCCCCAAGTCGGCCTGGGGCGGTCAGCTCAAGGAGCGGCTCGAGTCGCTCGAGGGCCCCGAGCGCGCCGACCTGATCCGCACGATGGGCGGCACCAACACGCCCAAGCGCAAGGCCTGGCAGCAGCAGCTCCGGCGAGCCCGGGCGGCGAACGCCTACCGCCAGATCACCGGCGAGGTCACCGAGGTCCGGCAGGGCGCCGACCAGACCGTCGTGACGGAGGTCCGCACGGCCGACGGCACACTCGAGCTCGCGGCGAACTTCGTGATCGACGCCACCGGTCTCGAGGCCGACATCGGCGAGCACCGCGTGCTCGCCGACCTGCTGGAGCACGGCGGGGCCGCC
>JAAUYI010154018.1_pt1 | contig 14881 bp, 16 predicted proteins | sample 7278041 | NCBI WGS metagenome assembly JAAUYI01 (sample SAMN14350216, study PRJNA611818) | marine sediment metagenome | isolation source: surface marine sediment (0.6m) | place: French Polynesia: Moorea | collected 2018-08
ATTGCCTGTTTTACCTACGGTAAAAATTATCAATAAGACGTTTCACTTTTGACTCGCTTACATCCCCTCCCTGCTACCCTGAGGAAGGGGAATTACGCGAAGTTTGTTAAAAATATATACCTCATTTGCTAGCTAGCTTGAAAATGGTTGATAGTTGTTAGTTGACAGCTTAGGTGTGGGAGCCGCACTTGAGATATATTTTCATGGGCAGGTTGTGGGATTTGACCGTGGGAGACTAACTTGAAAATAGGGAGTTCGGAGTTCAGGAGTAGGGGCGCATTGCGTGCGCCCTTGAGGAGTAGGGGCGCATTGCGTGCGCCCTTGAGGAGTAAGGGCGCATTGCGTGCGCCCTTGAGGAGTTAGTCATACCAAGTTGCGTTCTATCATAGTAGTGGTCTGTCCCATAAGTTCTGATGGCTAACAGATCCCCGACTTCTATCCTAGGAATTGCTACAATGTACGGATATTGATGTAGAAGTCGGGGATCTAACCACCCGCGACTCATCAAAATTAATGGGACAGACCAGTAGTTCGAGTCAATGAGATTGCTGCCTTACGTCGCAATGACTGGGTACTATCTTTGAATGCAACTTAGTATCACTTGAAAATAGTTGATAGGTCAAATTTTTGATTTATGTTGATCAGAATACAATCTGCTATCTAAAGTTTGTTTTGCTTGCAAAATTACTTTCAAATAAGTTAATTGACTATTCCAACCAGAACGGGGGAGCAGGGGGGTTGTTTGTGATGAATTTTTGGATGATTCAACTTGATTGGATTTCCCTTGCATTTCAACAGTTTCTGAATTTTCTGCCACAATTTATCCTCCTATCACTGAGTAGGCAACTTCCGGCTCATCTTGCCAATTTTCCGGCCACTGGATACTGTCAGCAGTAAACCTTAATGGATCGTTCTCTGGTAAAGGAGCATCCATAGGTTCCACAATTAGCTCAAATTCACCATTATCAAAGGGCAGTCCTTGCGCCTTAACTTTAGGAACTACCCGCTCCCTCAAGCCTCGTTCTGCATGGACGAGGGCGCGATGATGACAGTAAGGATTGTTGCCCCTGCGATCGAAGAAAACATGAGCAGTCCAACTGCAACCACCACGGCAAAGTTCCGCGAATTCGCAAGTTTTACAGAAACCCCACAGGTGTTTTGTCCCCTCTGGTGTTCCGGCTCCCAGGTTAAAATTTAATTCTTCACTATTTTCAACTATTTCATGTAGAGAAAAGTCTCTAATATTACCACCTGTGTAAGCTGTTGTAGGTAAGGAAGGACAACCTTTAATGGCTCCGTCAGCTTCTATCCCTAAGGTAGAAAGTCCGGCAGAGCAACCTTGCCAAAATCCCAATTCGTACTCTTTACCCCGTCCTCTTAGTATTCTTTCCTCAGGTCCGTAGTAACCAATGTTATTTCCTGGTTGCACCTTAACTCCTTCCCGATATGCCCGACGGGCAACGCGGACGATCATAGGATATATATCCAGGAGCTCGTGGGGTTGGAGAAGAATATCTGCATTGTCCGCCGCATTTCCCATGGGTACGGTAAGTTGAATTTGCCAAGCAAGGGCACCAGCATCGCGGATGCATTCATATATGCGAGGAAATTCTGGGGCAGACAGGCGGTTAATCTGGGTATTACAGCCGACAAAAATGCCAGCTTCCCTTAAGTGTTTTATAGTCTTAAGGGCATATTTCCAAGAGCCTTTTTTCCCTCGTAAGCGATCGTGAGTTGCCTCTAGGCCATCAATAGAAACGGAGACAGTACGAATACCTGCTGCCTTCATTTTACCTGCGGTTTCCAAAGAGATGCCATAGCCGCCAGTGGTCATACCGCAAAGCATTCCTGCATCAGTAATCGCTTTGGCAATTTGTAACCAGTCTGGACGTAAAAATGCTTCACCACCAATTAGGGTAACTTCTTTAATCCCCACTTCTGCCATTTGCCGAACGAGATCCAAGGCTTCTTCTGTGGAAAGCTCGTTGGTACGCTGGCTACCGGCACGGGAACCACAATGACTACAGGCAAGATTACATTTTAAAGTAATTTCCCAAACGGCATAACTTGTGCGGCGATATGACATAAAAACCTCTAAGTATAATTATCTTGAATGGACTATAAATTAACTTATAGATTTATTTATATATGGACATGGTGTAGGTTAGGTAAAACCTAATGCACCAAATCTTGGCTTCGGTTATTGAAAAAATAAGTAGGGTGGACACAATCCACCTTACTTTTATTCCGGAGGTACAATATATCTAAATTCCTGTATTTCCTATTAGAGATGGATTTGAAAGATAAATCTAGGTCACTTTGGTAGTAACAATGGTTCTAGTACTGCTGCAATTTGATTTTCAGTATTTTATCCTCTTAATTGTTTGAATTGACAAGTTTTCAAACTATGGTGTAGGTTGGGTGGAACGAAACCAAACCCAACAAATTGAACGAAGAATGTTGGGTTTCGTCCCTCAAACGCCACTTCCTATAACGGAGGGAACCTCCGCAACGGAGTGGCTCCCCAACCTACAATTTATGCCAATTTTGGGTTTGAAAACAGACCCTAGCCCTTTCAGGGCGGCTAGGGAACGCTTAACGCCGAGCGTGCGCGTCAGCACTTAGCCCCAGACGTGGCGTAAGCGGAGTCTGTGGCTAATTTACTCTATATAACCTGAGTCAGGATGTATAACTGCTTCACTAAGCTCCAAATCATGAACCACCACCCCATACATGGCTTGATAGCACATCCACGGTTTGCAATCTGGTTGTGGGTGAGGATCTTCATCTTTAGGAGGCCAAATGACAATGCCGTACATTGGCTGGATAGGAAAATCGTAATCTTCCAAATCAAATTTTTTCAAACCACCAACAGCCCCCACTAATTCCTCTTCCGTGAGGTCGTGAAATTCGCCTAATTCTTTGAATTCCAGAATTTTGATAGCGGCTTTTTCAAATTCATTCTGAGAAAAGGTATAGCCACTGTCTGCCATTACTTTTCTCACTTCCTCTATTTTTTTATTAGTTAATTGAGCGCGAAAAGATTCGTCTTTGACGAATCGGACAAGGAAATCTTTGACTTTTTCAACAATATTGTTAGACATGATGATTGTATCCTTGATTTAACAGTATATAACAAATTAACAACCTGTTATAGTTGCATTTTATAGTTGCATTTGTTTGTATTTATTGTTCAAACCAAAACAAGGAGGTACAGGATTATTAGAATTGCCATAATAATCGAGTATTTCATGGGTTTGCAGAACCATCGACTCCATCAAAATAGCTACGAAAAAACCTGATTTTTGGGTTCCCGTGGGTAAATTCTGGTTTTTAGTCTACAGCATCTAAATTAAATGAGTATTCAACTGATATTTTTAACTCTTCATCTGGTGGCAGAATTACTCCATACATTGCTATAATCCCACCACCAGGGTGGATTCCAGTTATATCTATGTCTGGAAAGTCCTTAATATCCTGATCAAAATCAAAATCAAACTTCAAATCCCAATCAAATTTTGTCGATACTCCACCAACAGCACCGACTAATTCCTCTTCCGTGAGGTCGTGAAATTCGCCTAATTCTTTGAACTCCAGAATTTTGATAGCGGCTTTTTCAAATTCATTTTGAGAAAAGGTATAGCCATTTTCTGCCAGTACCTTTCTCACTTCTTCTACTTTTTTATTAGTTAATTGAGTGCGAAAAGATTCGTCTTTGACTAATCTGACAAGGAAATCTTTGACTTTTTCGACAATAGTTTTAGACATGACGATTTTATCCTTTGTTTAACAGTACATAACAAATTAACAACCTGTTATAGTTGCATTTGTTTGTAGTTATTGCTCGAATCAAAACAACGAGGTACAGGATTATTAGTATTGCCATAATAATCGAGTATTTCATGGGTTCGCAGAACCATCGAATCCATCAAAATAGCTACGAGAAAACCCGGTTTCTGGGTTCGCGTGCATAAATCCTGGTTTTTAGTCTATAGCATCTAGGTAGTCAGTTGATATTAATAACTCTGCCTCTGCGTTTGGTGGCATAACTACTCCATAATGTGCTACCGCAATAGGAGCGTGAATTTCAATTATATCTATGTCTGGAATTTCCTTAATATCCTTATCAAAATCAATATTAATATCAAGATTAATTGATCCCTCCCAATGTCTCCAATCAAATTTAGTCGATACTCCACCAACAGCACCGATTAATTCCTTTTCCGTTAGGTCGTGAAATTCACCTAATTCTTTGAATTCCAGAATTTTGATAGCGGCTTTTTCAAATTCATTTTGAGAAAAGGTATAGCCATTTTCTGCCATTACTTTTCTCACTTCCTCTACTTTCTTATTAGTTAATTGAGCGCGGAAAGATTCGTCTTTGACTAATCTGACCAGGAAATCTTTGACTTTTTCTACAATAGTGTTAGACATGATGCTCTTATCCTTTATTTAACAAAATTTTTGATAACTTACGCAAATAAACCCTGTTTTTACGAGAAATAATGGGTTTGAGCCATGTAAATCTCCGAAAAACCCCGGTTTCTGGGTTCACGTGGCTAAATCCTAGTTTTTAGTCTATATCAGCATCTAAATTAACCCGTTATTTTTCAGGTATTCTTCTAGTGATATTGCGTCTGGTGGTATAACTGCTCCATACATTGCTATCCCATAAATATTAGGGTCATCATTTATGTCTGGAAGTTCAATCTCCTTATCAAGATCAATATTAATTGGTTCCTTCCAATATCTCCAATCAAATTTTGTCGATACTCCACCAACAGCACCGACTAATTCCTCTTCCGTGAGGTCGTGAAATTCGCCTAATTCTTTGAATTCCAGAAGTTTGATAGCGGCTTTTTCAAATTCATTCTGAGAAAAAGTATAGCCATTTTCTGCCAATACCTTTCTCACTTCTTCTACTTTCTTATTAGTTAATTGAGTGCGAAAAGATTCGTCTTTGACTAATCTAACCAGGAAATCTTTGACCTTTTCCACAATAGTGTTATACATGATGATTTTATCCTTTATTTAACAGTACATAACAAATTCACAACCTGTTATAGTTGCATTTGTTTGTAGTTATTGCTCTAATCAAAACAACGAGGTAGGGGATTATTAGGATTATCATAATAATCGAGTATTTCGTGGGTTCGCAGAACCATTGACTCCATCAAAATAGCCATGTTCTTTTTCACTACCAATTGCTCTTCTAGAGATACATAAGGCACCTCCACCAACAAATCTGCTGTAATTTGATCGTGAGCCCCGTCCTCATTAATCCGAGAATGGAGCAGGATAGGTTGATAAAATTCAGACGGTAGTTTTAAAGTCTGGCAATGCTGTTTAAATATTTCTTGGAACTGACGATCATCTTCTTCAAATAACATCAGGGCAGCCTTAAAACTCAGGGGATGCTGGTTAGCAAAAACCCCAAGGGCAGAGCAAATAGCAAATGTCATGGGCAAAGGTTGCATCTGTTTTAGCTGCTCTCCACCTATGCCCACACTCTTCAAAGACTTCTCAAGCAAACGATCATGGTGTAACTCAGAGGTAAAGAATTCTTGGAGGTGTTTTTGGGTGGTTGGCGATTCATGATGAGCTAGGGATGGTGCCAACAACCTGGGGCAGAGATGGGTAATGTGGTATGACTCTAAAGCATAACCAATTACCTGATTTCTGGAGAGGGTGCCATCAGCCATCTTTAGGGAAAAAGGAGAAGGAGGAAATTTCTGCTTGAATCGCACCACGAAGCGGCATAATTCCCGATAGAACTGTCGCCCAGTCACTCCGTGGGGGTTTATTTGCCGTTGCTTATCTGCTAGCAAACCCCGTTCCTCGAACTCAGTCAGCAGTTCTGGAATCTGTTCTTGAATCCCCGGACACCATTGAGCTAATTGTTCTGCCGAAAAACCACCAATCTGTAAAAGTCTTAATAGTTGGCTTATTTCTTGCCTATCTTCTGGCAAAATAGCGATCGCACATCCTTGATCCCCATAGCGAATTTCAATCCTAGTGTGCTTAAATTCACACATTACCCCATCTTTAAATGTGGGCTGCTGGTATGAAACATTTGTTAATGGCATAACTCCCTCCCTGATAGTTTTTAAATGACTGAAACTCGCCGCAGTAGATTGGGGGCAGATGAGTAGTGGCGAGCGATCGCTGTATAAAAGTTGTGATACATTTCTACAAACAAGTGAGTTTGTTGCTCGAACCGCTGTCTCGTTTCTCGGTCAATATGAGGTATATTTTCAAAGATGCGGTGGCTTAAAGCTCCCTGTTCGTTTTTGAGTTTGGTATTAACCAGTTTTCTGATTGGCTCAATAAAACCAGGGTGTAGCTCCAGCCATTCACTGGCTGCAACATAAAGCTCAAAGTTTTTCAAGGTACTGTCTGCTAATACCCCCAGGATACTTAGGGAAAAAACTGGTTCATAGTTTGCCCAAAATGTCAAACCATTGCACATAGCCATGGTTTCGGGCAGGGGCATGGTGTCTGTGAGTTCCTCACCACTAATGCCAATGGCATTGAGTGCTGACATTAATAACCCATCTTTTCCGTATGCTTGAGAGTAGAACTCATCAATGGATTGCCTCACTTTTGTGGAAGCAGGGAAGCTAAGTACGGGAGACTGAAAACAGCATCTTCGGGAAAATAAGTGATAATGCTCTATGGCAAAGCCGTATAAAACCTCAATGGGTGGCTTTGGAGATGTTGGATTAATTAATTGCCAAAACAGATTTTCCTCAACACTTTGGTCGAGCAATTTGCGGGTTAACTCTTCTAGTTCTAGTAGAGTCTCAATCCCTGAATTAACCTGCAACGGGGCAGCATCATCGAGCAATCCCCAATCATCTAAATCGCGCACAATAGTATTAATCGCCTCAGGATTGTTAGGAGCGCATATTTGTTGAAGCTCGCCTATACTCCTAGTACCATCCATCATCAAGAAGAGTTTCCGCAACGCCTGACTCGATTGAGCATTGGCAGAAAAACTAAATTCTCGACCATCCTGAGAACAAATAATTCGATCTTGATAAATATTTACTTTACAAACTAATCGAGGAAACATCACCGTCGCGCATTGCCGATTTGTTTCCTCAACATCTAACCCTAGCAACTCCAGTTCTAAATCTGAGGAGATGCCATCTGGAATATTTTCCTTGGTATTAGGGGCTGTATGTTTGGACATTGGCTGAATCCCTGATTAATAAAAGAATGAACATTGTGTACTGTTCTTTGTCCGGATTCACATCTTGCACCACAAGATGATTGAGAAAAATGTTTGGTAGGGTGGACACCGCTCACCAAGCCCTGATTGAATGACTACTTGTATCAGGTTATAGGATGACAAAAGTTACAGAATGACAGGGCACCACACGAAATGGATTTCTTCTCCGTTATAATTGAAGACATAAGTTTTACATGGCGACGGTTGGGGATCTGGAGCCGGCAGGGGATTACGACGGCAATCAGATCGCTCTAGGAGCGAAGTTAGTTCGGAATTATCTTCTTTTTCTGGTTCTCCAGGCATTGCCAGTAAACCACCTTGAATAGAAGAAAATTCTTCAGTAGTTATCTCTTGCAGATTTTCCAGATTCTCAATTTTGAGACCCTTGTTTGCCATCATGCTTCTCCTGAAACTCAAGCTAATACTCTCGTTACAAGGTTCTACCTTGTAATGCATTTAGGGAGGCTCTGCCTGCCATAATAGGTTTCCAGGCAGAGCCTAAAAATGAGTTAATATTAAGGATTGATATCATGTCCGTTTAAATAACCGTCATTGCGACCGAAGGGAAGCAATCTCAAAGACCTTGTGATTGCGTCGTTTCACTTCGTTCCACTCGCAATGACATACTATGGGTATGCCCCCGGACATGATATGAAGCTTCTGTTCGTGCCATTCGCTCCTATCCACATCTTCCACCGCAAGTTAAAGCTTGGGATACTCCCGTGCAAAGTGCGTGTATCTAAAGTTACAGTATGGCATAACACCAGCTGGGGGGCAGTTTTAGTTTCCCAACGACGATGTTCTGTTTTTGTCCATCTTCAACTTCAATATAGTTGACTACTACGGGTTCTTTGCATTCTCGGGGTAGGGGATAGGGATCGTAAGGAAGTGGGTGTGGCTCCCAATCAATTGTTATGGAATACTCTTGTACTGCTAACATACCACCTTGAATCGCAGAAAATTCTTCAGTAGTTATCTCTTGCAGATTTTCTAGATTCTCAATTTTTAACCGTTGGTTTGACATGATGCTTCTCCTGAAATTCAAGCTAATTAATAATGGAGTGTGGGGAGAGTGAAAGTAATATCCAACAAATTCGCGCTATTGTTGGGTCACCCTGCATTGAAGACGGGAGCAGGGTGGGGAGAGTGAAAGTAATATCCAACTGACAACTTGCAACAATGTGGTTTAGCCCACATTCCCACCTTGAAATAAATCATGCTGTGGGTCAACCCAACCTACAATTTATGCAAATTTTGGCTCTGAAAACACGCTCTAGCCCTGATGGAGAGAGTGCAAGATATGTTTACAGAAGGTTAGAGGATGACATAACAATAACAAGGATAAGCGATTATACTACCGTCATCCGATGGTTTGATGTGAGGTTTGGTGGGATAACAAGGATAGGGATAAGGGGGCAAAGGATAAGGCTCATATACAGGTTTTTCTGGATCTACATAAATGAGTTTATCTGTAATGAGTTGATCAGTTTCGACGCTGTCAACTTGAACCTTCGCTTCTAAGGATAGTCCCCCTTGGATGGAAAAAACTTCCTCACCGTTTAGTTCTTGCAGATTTTCTAAGTTCTCAATTTTTAGCCGCTTGTTTGACATGATGCTTCTCCTGAAATTCAAGCTAATTAATAATGCAGTGTGGGGAGAGTGAAAGTAATATCCAACAAATTCGCGCTATTGTTGGGTCACCCTGCATTGAAGACTATTCTACAAACTCTGCTTGTGGTCAGCCTACATTTCACCCATCCGGTGAAAGCAAAGTACAAACCCAAACCAAGCCAATTTTGAGGAAAATGGTGCCCTTCGCTACCAAAAATACAAATGGAAGTTACAGGATGACAGGACACGACACGAGATGGATTTCTTCTCCTGTCTCACTCTTGAAGACATAATATTCACACGGATATGGTTTGGGATATGGTTTGGGATATGGTTTGGGATATGGCTCCCAATGAATTGGTTCTGAGTCTATTACAATTGTTTCCTCATACTCTGCTGCTAGAGTCAAACCACCTTGAATCGCAGAAAATTCTTCAGTAGTTATCTCTTGCAGATTTTCTAGGTTCTCAATTTTTAACCGCTTGTTTGACATGATGCTTCTTCTGAAATTCAAGCTAATCAATAATGCAGTGTGGGGAGAGTGAAAGTAACATCCAACAAATTCGCGCTATTGTTGGGTCACCCTGCATTGAAGACTATCCTGCAAACTCTGCTTGTGGTAAGCCTACATTTCACCCATTCGGGAGAAGCAAAGTACAACCCAAACTAAGCCGATTTTGATGAAAATGGTGCTGATTGATCGCTACCAAAAATAGAACTAGGGTTAGATTTGACATCACCCCTAGAACTGTTGCCAGATAACATATTCATAGAAACAAACTAGCCAATGTGACTGCGTTCGCCCTCAGGCAGCTCCTCTGGAGCATCGCCCTCAGGCGGCTTCAGAGGAGCATCGCCGTCAATTAGCTTGACAATATTTTTTGTTTTGCATAAAATATGAATATCTGGTAATACTAACCATTTAACCGTGATAGACAAGAAGCCACAGTCTAGCCCTTATATTATTTAATGTGGACGCATTAAATAAGTGAAAGTGAGGGCAAGGAAGGAATAAAGTAAATAGAATTTACCTAATTACCTTCCCAGCGACTTGATGGCTCAGATATGGAAAATGGGAGGTTCTCCCAGGAATTACTAACTTGTTTTGGGAATTTGATAAGTAGGCAATTATTTATTTAATTGCCTACTTTTATATTATACTTTTTTTGAATTAAAAATCAACATCTTTTGACCCTTTTATTGATGAGTATATCTAATAATTATGATCGACGAAAAAAGTAAGTTAAATGTTTAATTTAAGCCTCGATTATCCAGGCATTATTGATTATTTATTACCATAATAGAACGCCTGACAAAATCATAAATTGGCAAGCAGAAAGACATATATAACTACGCGCAGTTCAAAAGTAACCCATTCAAAAGATTACTGTTCATAGGTTTGCTGCGTTTAACCATGTCCTAACGGTTCGACTTCGCTCACCGTTAGCCTAATTGCGTAGTCCTAACGTTTATTTATAATAATAAAGTAGGGTGGGCAATGCCCACCTTGCCCTGATTGAAAAGTTGGTTAAACTTTTGTTGGCTGACTTTCGTAAATATTTGACAAACACCTACGAACTTCTTTGTAGTCGGGATTCAATTCTAAGGCTTTTTTGAAGTAAACCTCAGCATTTTTTAAATCTCTTGCTTTTTTCCGAGCAAGACCCAGCTTATAATTTAGTTTTGCATAATAAACTTTTTTGTCAGAGGAGAGCTTAGATTGGGCATGAAGTACATTCCCTAAGTTGATATCCGCTTCCACGCAATTAGGCTGAATTTGCAAAGCTTTTTGATAGCAACTGATTGCTTGGGACCATTTACCTTGTTGTTCCAAAGTATAGCCGAGGTTATTATAAATTGATGCTGCGTCTGGCCGCAGAGCGATCGCTTTTTTGTAAGCATCTTCAGCCTGTGGCAATTGCTCTTGAAGTTGGTAGAGATTACCCAAAGCAAACCAAATCTTAACTGATTCTGGTTGCTCCCGTGCGGCTGAACTTAAAAATTCCTCTGCTTGTTGCAGTTCACCTTTCTGTTGTGCCACCATACCCAAACCGTATAGTGCTTCTGGGTGGTTTGGTTGGATTGCCAAAATTTGTTGGTAACCTGACTCGGCTGACTCTAGATTATTACCTCTATGTTCTTTAATTGCCAAGCGTAAAGTGTCAGCAACATTATCTGTGGTAGATGCCTTTGGTTTGCCAACAACATCAATCAAAAATTCTTCTAAAGCTCGAACTGGTTTGAGGTCGTTATATAATTTGTGCTTGTTCTGGGCAATTAACTGGGATATGTGTTGGCGATATTCAGTATCTGTCCCCAGACGGATGGCAATTTGCACATATTCTTCTTTACTAAATGCGATGGTCTCTTCAATGCCCATCATCTTCAGGATGCCTAACACATGTCGCCCCCGCATCATTTCCTGGGGATAGGTAAGAATTGGAACATTGAAGGCAGCGGATTCCATGGTTGTATTATTTCCCGACCAACCAATATTATCCAAGAAGACATCAGCAATGGCTGTGACTCCAGCAAATTTCCCACCTTTTAAGCGCGGTAAAAAGATGCAGTAATCTTCATAATTGAGTCCAAACTCCTCAAAAGACTGTTTTAGCCGTTGTTGGAATATTTCCGTTACACCTTCACCTTCATTTTCGATAAACACAAATTTGCATTTATCTACATCCCGAGCAATTCTGGGAAAAACATCATCATTCTGGGGTAGATATTTGTATAAGGATTGGCAACTCCAGAACATGATATCGTCTTCTGCAATGCCAATATCCGCTTTAGATACAGGCTTTGGTGGAATTTCCAAAGGTGTGTAATGAATTGCCAGATTCGGTAGTCTAACTAACTTTTCGGTATAATGCTCTTGAGCATTCTCCGGTTCCATTAAATCGCTGCTCAAGTGATAGTCAATGGTTGGGAAGCCACTTGTTTCTGGGTGTCCTCCAAAGACAACTTGAGTAGGAGCTAGTTTGAGACATCCTAATTTAACTGTTGTGGGGTCCATGCCAAACTCAGGAAAAATTAGGACGTGTAACTTGTCTTTTTGAATCGTATCAGCCCATTTTTCCAGAGGTAAAGGACCTTGAGTAAATTTGTCAAATGCTTTGGCTGCTTTGACAGTTTCCTCATCCTGTTTTGAGGCAGTGTTGGTATAATAACCAAATAGTTCAAACTGACTGCGATCGAGGTTTTCTACCCAACCCTTAGTGGGGATTTTCCAAACGGAATGTCTGTAAAAATGTCCAGAGACAAAACCGATGCGAATTTTCTCGTTTGGTTGTAAATCAGGTAAGGAAATGTCCTGACTCCACTGGGGATAGGAATTTGACATTATGTGAACCAGCATTTCCCCGTAGATTTTCTGCAAATCGCGGTCATTTAAGCCTTGATAAGCCAGATAAAAAGGTTGAGATACTCCTACCCCATCTGTGGACTTTTTTAACTCTTGGGAACTAGCTTGCTGATAATGTTGAGCTAAATCTTCCAGGTGGCGTTGATAATTCTTTCGCTTGAGTTCTATTTCTGCAGAACTTTTATAAATAATTGGTAGTTGATTTATACAAATAAAAAATTTAGCTCTATCCAAATCTGGTTTGATTTTTAAAGCTTGTCGATAAGCTTCCACAGCAGCTTCCAGTTTACCTTGTTTTTTGAGTGCATTACCCAAATTACAATAGACTTCAAAGGAGTCTGGTTTGATTTTTAAAGCTTGTTGATAAGCCTCCACCGCAGCTTCTAGCTTACCTTGTTTGCTAAATATAATTCCCAAATTACAATAAGCCTCAACATTGTCAGGTTTTAACTTGACAGCTTGTTGGTAAGATTCAATCGCCGCTGATGAATTACCCCGTTTGTCTAGTACATCCGCCAAACAAGCATGAGCATCCGCGAAATCGGGCTTTATTTTTAATATTTGTTCATAGTAACTGATGGCTGCTTCTAATTGACCGGAATTATGCTTTTGTAAAGCAATTTTTATCAGGGATTGGATATTACTAGATTTCTTTTTTTGGCGTTGCATATTTGCAGAATGATTTTCTTTTTTATCCCTGGCAGAAAATCCTTTATTCGCCTGCTTTTCACCCACCTGAAAGGAAGCTGCTACGCGTTTAATGCGGTTCATTGTTTCATCCCTCCCTATATTGTGCAACACCCTGTTTTTTATTCATGACCATCGCTTGGATTTTGTAGCTAGGTGGGCAATGCCCACCTGAAACTTTGTAGAGAGAGCATCCCAATTTTTCAAAAATATGCGGTAGTGTGAGCCGGAAAGCTCCCTTGATATACAAAGCGGGCTTTCCGGTCCGCACTACAAATTTAAATATTTGGGATACTCGCTTTTGTAGATGCATTGGTGTATTTTTTACTTAGCCATAGAATTGCAATTTTTAGACAATGATCAAGTCAGAGCGATCAATGCCCACACCACGCACCTCTCCAATGATTTCGTTACCAACCAAAATTGTTGTGCTACCTGCTATCACATTGCCAACAGCAAGAGTCACTTGTGCTCCTCCCAACAATGACTCATTCACCTGAATTTTATCGATACCTCTTTCAAAGCCAAGAATTAACGCGCGATCGTCTACGCCCAAGGTACCAGTACCGCCAGTGTATAAAACAGCTGATTCGGTTCCGAGAATGAATACGTCTGCACCGACTGGAGCACCACCGATTTGACTCTCACGGATTGGATCTGCTACACCGTCACCGTTAACATCAACAAATAAACCACCAATTAGTACATCTACCTCCTCAGCTGTAAGACCGCCCCCATTGAGGGTATCACTACCAAAACCGCCGACGAGAGTATCGCTACCTGCACTTCCCAATATATCGTCATTACCGTTGAAATCCCGAGTAGTTAGAGCGCCGTCACTTCCATCGAGGAAATCATTACCAGTACCCCCTAGAATGGTATCATTGCCGGCACCACCAAATACCGTATCATCTCCCGAACCCGCATTTATCTCGTCATTACCACCGAGGGCTCCAAAGAAATCATTGTCTCCAAAAATTAGATCGTTACCAGTGGAAGCTGCAATCACATCGTCGCCGCTTTCTCCAGTGATTTCGTCGTCACCAGTACCTCCTAGGAGTTCGTCATTATCGGCACCACCGAATATGGTGTCATTACCAGAGCCACCTGTAGCTGTATCATTACCATCGCGCCCAACTATAAGGTCATCACCAAATCCACCAGCAATAACATCATTCCCCGCACCTCCATCGAGAGTCTCAACACCAACAAATTCTCTAGTTACAGGGTCTCGACTATTACCACCACCAGTGAGAGTATCATCACCATCACCTCCCTGAAGGAGATCGTCACCATCTCCACCGCTTAAAACATCGTTTCCCTCTCCTCCCTCGATCGTGTCATTGCCGTCGCCTCCCAATAACTCGTCGTTACCATCAAACCCTCTTATTACGTCATTTCCACGACGACCTAAGATGGTATCAGGCTCAAGTGAACCCACGGGAGTACCTTCGAGTATATCATCTCCGTTAGTTCCTCGAAAAAAAGCCATATTATTGATCTCCTAAAGTCTTAAGTATTATGGTTTCATTAACAATTATTTAGGGAGTTTGCTGACTCTTACATCAGCAGCAAAATCAGACTAAATTATGTAGTTAGAATATTTGATAACTCACCGTGGTAACTATGAGTGATATCATGTTCGCCTAAACACTTACGATAAAAGTAACGCTGAAATTTTGAAATATAAAAACTCTGGAAATTTGATATCGTAACTAATTACCCGGACATGATATGACTCTAGGCAGATAGCTCTACAATTACTCATGTAAAGCCTGCTTAATTATGATTAAATCAAGCAGGCTAAATTTTATCAGCTAGGCTAAGATTCAATTATTGCCGCCCTCACAAGGGCAGCAATTAATTCCTAACTTGGATTAGTCAACACCAGCTGTTAAGGTACCACCAGCTTCAACTAAGCCACCGGTAACAGTTAAAGCAACGTCAGCTTCAGCGAAACCGTTGTTACCAATAGCAGTTGCATC
>JAAUYI010085673.1_pt1 | contig 14875 bp, 14 predicted proteins | sample 7278041 | NCBI WGS metagenome assembly JAAUYI01 (sample SAMN14350216, study PRJNA611818) | marine sediment metagenome | isolation source: surface marine sediment (0.6m) | place: French Polynesia: Moorea | collected 2018-08
ACAATAGAGGGATGAAGTAATGAACCACATTAGCGTGCCTCTTACAGAGGAACTACGTTAACGCGAAGCGTGTGCTTTGCACTCAGCCATGCCCGTAGGGCTTTAGACGCATTAGACACGAAGTGGTGAGACAGCGCGGTCTTGGGGGTTTCCCCCATGAGCGACTGCGAACCCGAAGGGCTTCGGTGTAGGGTAGGACGCAAAGAAAGGATTTTCTGATAGACAGAGAAAAGCAAATCATCCCGCAAAGGAAGCAACGCCCCATTTCTGGATGAGGTTGCAATATTTTTAGTAAAGGTAAATCAGATGGCATGGCAAATTGGCGATGTTTCCATTACACCAGTAATTGAACTGGATCTTTCAGTAGATGCATCATTTATTCTCCCCGATGCAACTCCGGAAAACCTAGCACCCGACTTTGACTGGCTTCAACCCCATTTTGTCGATGAAAACGGGAGGCTAAAATTTCGAGTCCAAGCGCTTCTTGTCGAGTCCTGTGGGCATAAAATTATCATTGATACTTGTGTTGGTAATGATAAACAGCGAACAACACCAGAGTTTAACCAACTCAATGGACCGTTTCTAGACGATATTGCCAAATCTGGTTTTGAGCGGGAAGCAGTTGATATTGTGGTCTGTACTCACTTGCATTACGATCATGTGGGTTGGAATACGATGAAAGTTAATGGTAAATGGATACCCACATTTCCCAATGCCCGTTATATAATTGCACAGCCTGAATTTGCACATTTATCTAATCACAAAGACGAGTCCTCTGTACAGACCTTTGGTGATTCTGTCGCGCCAATATTTGCAGCGGGATTGGTGGAATTAGTTGATTGCAATTACCAAATTACGCCGGAATTGCAACTGATACCCACTCCCGGCCATACCCCCGGACATTGCAGTGTCGCCATTTCCTCCCGTGGTCAGAAAGGGATGATTACAGGGGATGTGATGCACCACCCATGTCAATGCAGACACCCGGAATGGGAGTGTAATGCTGATACTTTCCCGCAGCAAGCAGAAATAACCCGGAAAGAATTTCTGGAGCAGGTTGGGGATCGCAATACCTTAGTGATTGGCACCCATTGGAGTTCTCCTGCTCCAGTTTATGTTACTAAGCATGAAATGGCTTGGAAAGTTAGTTTTGATTAAAGTTGAGAAATTCAATGCCAGAGAAAATAGGTATCAAAGAGCTAGAGGTTCTGAATATTAAGTGGCAACTGGATCATCATTTTGCCAAAATCCAACATCGGCAAGAAATTGTCGATAGTTTAAATCTGCAACCCGGTGATGTTGTCTTAGATTTAGGATGTGGTCCTGGGTTATGGTCATCAATGTTTGCTGAGAAAGTCCAGCCCCATGGACGAGTGATTGGGGTTGATATTGATGCTCGCTGGATAGATTATGCAGTTCAAGCAAGCCAGGAGAATCCTTTTAAGGAAATAATTGAATACCGCATCGGCGATTTGCACAATCTTCCTTTTGAAGATGGCACTTTTGATTTGGTTTTTGTCAGTGGTTGTTCGCCTTATCTAGCAGATATTCATTCAGCCATAGAAAAGCAAAAACGAGTGACCAAAAAAGGTGGAAGAATTGCCGATCGCAGTTGGGATGGTGGGATGTTTTTTGTTCATCCCATTAGTCCTTACCAAGAAGCCAAAATGATGTTAGCCGTTGCTCAAGCTTTTGAGGCAAGACGCTCAGATTCCTATTTTGATAACTATTTTGGTCGGAAATCTCATGGCATTTTTAAACAAGCTGGATTGCAAGACATCTTGACAACTTCCTATGCCGTACAGTTAGTTCCTCCCCTCTCAGAAGAGGTGAAACATTACATCACAGGTAACTCCCAATTCTATGCCAAAATTGCTGCTCCATATTTATCAGAAACAGAGTTAAAGCAATGGTGTGGGCATTTTGACCCTTCGTCTGACAGTTATATCCTCGATCGCGAAGATTTTTATTACTGTTTGTTGGAAGTCTTGACTGTGGGAACAGTGGAAAATTAATCTTGAATAATTCTCTTAAAATATCGTTTTCAATAATTTTAAAAAATGTCTCAAGTCTTAAATCAACAAATAGATTATACTATCACCCACCGTTTTCCTGGTGTTAATATTGATGACCAGGAATTGGAAAAATTATTAGCGATCGCCAGTTGGAAACGTATCCCCAAATTTCCTCGTCGGGGTAGAATGGCATGGCATATTTTAGATGAACCAGCATCTTTAGTTTCTCATTCCAACTATCAATTAAGGGCAGCAAAAATTAAAGGAGTTGGTGCTTGGAATCCCCCTGATACTAGTCGTCATCGAGACCCACTCCTCGATACATTTACGGAAATACCTATTCCCCCCACAACCAAACCTCTAGAAAGCTTTGCTACCTATCCCCATTTTGGCTTTACCAAAGACGGCGAATACACCTTTGTCTATAGCGATGTTGCGCCAGTGGGTGGAATCCTCCACAGTCGTGCCCTCTTAGAGTTCCAAAGTGCCGAAACTCTGGTGAACAAAGGTGTGCCGACAATTGTCCCCTTAGTGGTCATTCAATACGAGGATAGTTATCAATTCCGAGGTAAACCGATGGGTGCGGTAATCTCTCTAGTTCCTGATACTGCACCCTACCGTTTATCAGAAGTCCAATTTGGCAAAGCAATGCAACGGGGACAGGATAAAGGTGCAGATGATTATTATGACCGCATTCGTGAGTCTCTGGGGGTGAAAGGAGATGCCAATAGTGAAACCACAAGATTAGAAACCATCAATATTCTTGCCCGCAAAATTGGCAAAAGTACCCGTGATTTTAATCTGGCAGGATTGTACCGATATTCCCCGGAATGGTCAAATTTTGAATATGATTTTGAACACCAAGAAATCCTGTTCACAGACCTGGATTCGACTCGGCACATGGACGAACTTCCAGCCGAAATGCGGACTTTACAAGCATTACGAGACTTGGGTTCTGTAGTTTATCGTACCTTGGCTAAGTTTGGTACTCCCTCGACTTTAGATAAATATACTTTGACAAATCTTTTGCAATACGATCCACTGTTTGAGTTGTTGCTGGGATACTTTCATAATGCTAACCAGAAGCAACTTAAACAGATTTCTCAAAAGCTGTGGAATTGTTTTATTCCTTACCTATTTTTACTGAAAAAACATCGCCAAGCAATCCAAAATGAATGGACTTCTGAACGACGGAGAAGCTACAAAATGGATCACGATTTGTTCTATATTTTAGCCATGACAATGCTATATCCTTTGTTTTGCGAGTCTGATGTGTTTGCCTTGTATCCCTCAAATCTTACCCTGGAACAATTAATGAAGAAAGCAGAAATTTATTTGGGCGATCGTTATGAATATTTCTTGTATTTGTTACATGGTTGTGGGGAATGATGATTTAACTTTTTGAGGGGGTTTGGGTCAAGTTGAAAGACGAGGAAATCATCAATGCCGAGTATTTTGTCACAATATGAACAGGCATTTTTAAAAGATAGAGAACTAGCTCAAAAAGCTAATAGTATCTTTCCTGATGGTATCACCAGTGATGGTCGTTATACTGAACCATTTCCGATTTATATTTCACATTCTCAAGGGGGTAAAAAATGGGGAATTAATGGCAAAGAATTCATTGATTATTGGGGAGGAAATGGGGCATTATTATTAGGACATAATCCCCCAGAAATTGTGGAAGCAGTGACAGCACAAGTGCAACAAGGAACCCACTATAGTGCCTGTCACCCTTTAGAAATACAATGGGCAGAGTTGATACAGTCGTTAATACCTTCTGCCGAAAAAGTCCGCTTTACAAATTCGGGAACGGAAGCTAACCTGCTGGCAATTCGACTTGCCCGCGCCTACACTGGCAAGCATAAGGTACTGAGATTTTTTGGACATTATCACGGCTGGCAAGATTCCGTCATCTTGGGGGCAGATGGGGCAATAGAACCAGGAATTCCCCAGAGTGTGCTTGATGCAACCATCCTTTGTCCACCTAATGATATTGAAGCGGTAGAAAAGTGTTTGCACACAGATCCAGACATCGCTTGTGTGATCTTAGAACCCACAGGTGCTTGTTCCGGGGTGATTCCCACAAATGGTGAATTTCTATCCCAATTACGAGAAATTACCCAAGAATATGGTGTAGTATTAATTTTTGACGAAATCATCACCGGATTCCGTATTTCTCCGGGTGGTGCCCAAACCTATTATCAGGTCATACCTGATTTAACCACCCTAGCAAAAATTGTAGCAGGTGGGCTGCCGGGGGGCGCAGTTGTAGGAAAAAAGGAGATATTGAACTTAATCTCCAGAAAAGAACAAGAAAAGCAGGGGCGCACCACCAAGGTGTCTCATTTAGGAACATTCAGTGCCAACCCCTTATCAGCTGCTGCGGGAATTGCCATGTTAAAAATTGTTAAGACAGGCAAACCACAGGCTCAAGTCAATCAACTAGCCCAAGAATTGCGTCGCGGACTTAATGCAATCATTGACGAACACCGTCTTGATTGGGTAGTGTACGGTGAATTTTCTTGTATCAAATTTCTGATTGGTCATGGTATTCCAGGTCTGAAAACTGCTGATTTTAACCCCTACCAATGGGATTATCGTCAGTTGAGTAGCCGTGGAAATCCCCAACTACGTCAAAACCTGCGCTGGGGTTTGTTACTCAATGGAGTTGATATTTCCCTCAGCAGCGTGACAATGGCGGCACATTCAACAGCAGATATACAGCAAACTATGGCAGCTTTTGCTCAAACTGTTGATTGGATGAAAGCTGATGGTTTGATATAAGCAAAAAATTTTCAAAAAAGTGAGATGAAATAATGTCTAAAGATATGTTTCCCCAAGTTCCCGAAAGACCAATTTTATATGACTGGTTGTATCACAAAACAACCAAAGACATTGAAATGTATTGTCAGCTAACCGAGGGACATTCAGAAATTTTAGAATGTGCAGTAGGAACAGGTAGACTTGCCATTCCTTTAGCCGAAAAAGGTCGAGTAGTACATGGGATAGATTACTCAACCGCAATGCTACAAAAATTTGAAGAAAAACTCCCAGGACTGCCACAGGAAGTACGCGATTGCATACATCTTTATCAAGCTGATATGCGAGATTTTGATTTAAATAAAAAATTCACCTTTGTCTTCGTTCCCTTTGGTAGTTTCGTCTATCTCCTTTCCATTGAAGACCAAAAATCATGCTTGAATTCCCTACGACGACATCTTGCAGATGGTGGCACTTTAGTGATAGATTTACCCACCTGGGAAGAGGCTAGAGATGAAAAATGGCTAGACAATGATGTGTCGGTGATGAAGGTGAAACAAACCATCAATCCAACTACCGGAAATACGACAGAAATGTGGAGTACCTTTCGCTTTGACTCCTCAACTCAAATAATGGAACAAGATAGACATTACAAAATTTATGACCACGAAGGTATTTTAGAAAAAGAACAAGTTGTGTTGTGGAAAAGTCGCTTTTTCTTGCTGGGAGAATTCCAACTTTTATTGGAAACCTGTGGATTAAAAATCGCGGAAATTTACGGTGATTTTAACTTTGGTCCTTACCACCATAAAAGTGAAGTGGCTGTGGTGGTGATTAAAGCCATTTAATTGTTTCTTGGATGTTAATAAATCAGTAATATAAAATGAGTACCAATTCTTTGCACTTAACAAATTCTATCTCCGCAAAAATTCAAGCAATCAAACAGCAGTTAACACCTGATGTGCGTTTAATTGCCATTAGCAAACAAGTCTCAGTAGAAAAAATGCGAGAAGCATATGCTGCTGGAATTAGAGATTTTGGAGAAAACCGCGTACAGGAAGCTTTAGAAAAACAGGAGGAGCTACAAGATTTAAATGATATTTGTTGGCATTTTATCGGTCACTTACAAAGTAACAAGGCTAAACAAGCTGTAAAATCCATGAACTGGATTCACACTGTTGATAATTTTAAACTACTAGAACGTCTGAATAAATTGGCAGGGGAATTAAATAAAAAACCCAAAATTTGTCTGCAAGTAAAAATGCTACCAGACCCCAATAAATATGGTTGGTCTGCTGAGGAATTATTAGCTGCTTCCCCAGAATTGGAATTAGCAGAAAATTTAGATATCCAAGGATTAATGACTATTTTACCCTTGGGTTTATCAGACTCGGAAATTTTTGATACCTTTGAAGAAACACGGAAATTAAAGGAAAAAATCAACCAAGCTAGTAATTTACAGTTGCAAGAATTATCTATGGGAATGTCGGGAGATTATTTATTAGCCATAAAAGCTGGAGCAACCATGATTCGACTCGGAAGAACAATTTTTGGTGACAGGCAATAGCTGATTTGAAGAATAATTAAGACAAGGTAAAGGTAAAGGTAAATGTGGATGAAAAACTGGGTTTATTAGGAATTTATATCATGTCCGGGTAATTAGTTACGATATAAAATTTCGAGAGTTTTTATATTTCAAAATTTCAGCGTTACTTTTATCGTAAGTATTCAGGCGGACATGATATTATTTGAGGAATGAAGTGAAGGCGTTAAAACTTCTAACATCAGCTATCATTTTAATTTCGTACTTATGGCAATATAGTTAGTTCTATAAGTAGAAAGCTTATCTTTTGCCTGTTGATAATAAAATGTACCCTCTGGGATAGTTTCTAATAAATTGATTGACTGCTGCCATTTGACTTTTGCTTTTTGCCAAACTTCTTGTGGATGAGGGGGATTTTGAACCAGAATAGCAGCTTCCATTGCCATTTTTTGGGCATTTTCCCAGTTTGTCGCTGCTTTTGTTTCAGCTATGAGTCTTTTATTTATAGCTTCATAATTAAGATGGTAAACAGCCAGTTTTTTCTTTGCCTCAGTAGAAACTGGTGTTCCTTCAGGAATACTTTCTAAAAGTTTGATCGCTTGCTGCTATTTTGTTTCCGCTTGCTGCCAAACTTTTAGAGGATGAGGTGGTTTCTGAACCAGAATAGCAGCTTCCATCGCTATTTTTTGACCAGACTTAAAATTTGCGGCATCATCTACTTTTTGATGAGAATTAAAGCTCATCTGTTGAACTGGCGAAAATTTTTCTTTGCCTATCCAAGTACCAAGAGCAAAGACTGTTACAGTTGAAGCTATTATCAAAACCAAAGGTTTTTGCGTCGTTGTGTTTTTAGTTTTTTGCTCTTTTTCTTGTAGCGATGGTAGGCTTTGGTTATTTGTCTGACTTGTTGCAGAATATGAATGCGTAAATTTGTTTCTCCTATGTTCTTGCTCTAGAGACTTCAAATTCTGTTCTACTTGTCCTCTTAATGTATTGGCTTGTAATATTAGATTTCCAGATTTTTCTTTTAAATCTTCGCACTCATTCAATATATCTGCTACAGATTTAAATTCACTGGCACTAGATATAATTAATCCATACTCATCATCCCACCAATCTAAAGCAAAATCACAATTACCAAAAAACGATGTTAAGCCAAACAATATATCTATAACGGCTTCACTATGTTTAATAATATCAATAATCTGATTTACTTGCTCTTGTAGCTCTGTCAATTGTTGTTGAGCATTAGTAATTTTTTCAAATCCTTGCTTTAGTGTATGATAATTACCGAAATCTAAGTGAATATTTAAACAATTATCAATAGTTTTAACTTGCTCATGTATACTAGATTTTTGTTTTGATGATTTGAGATGAGATAAAAATTGCGTATTATTTAAAATTTCTTCTGCTCTTTCCTTTAGATAATCACACCATTTAATCCAATCCTCAATTTTTGATTGTAAATCTTGTAAAGTAATTTCTGCTTCCGGATCAACAAATTTATCTGCAATAAATGCTGTACTACCTCCAATAACAGTATCTATTAAAAAACCGCCAGGAATAAAAATAGCAGCTACTGTGCCTAAAAAAGGTAAGGCACGCATTGCTGCATTTTTTACTTTATTGAAACTTAACTCATCTTCAATCTCTTCTTTTATGTTTTCTAGCTGTTCCTGGATATTACTTAGCCTTGCTATTTCTTGACGGATCTCATTAGCATCGCCAATATTAAGCTTTAGGTTATCAGCTAGCTTTGGTAGTTGCTCAAGCGACTCTTCTAATTCAGCCATAACTATATCTTTGGAGTAATTTAAAAGCTAAGTAATAGCTTCAACAATTTCAAAACCATTTGCACTACAATTTAGCCTCTTGGTTTCTTGAAAATATCAAGAGCTATAATTTAAAATTCCCAAAAATATTTCTAAAATAACAGTTATGACTAGTTATGTTGCTCTTAAACCATTCAGTTAGGTTCTACTCCGTATTACTTCGTTTAAGCAAGCTACAACCAACCCTACTTTATAGGTAATTTTCCGGTAGAAAGGGAGTAAATCTAGAGCATTATTAGGGACAATATACTGACAATATGCTTATAATAGGTATTCAAGCGGAGGAATAAAGCTTGAGACTGATATTAGTAGCACCCAATTCATTATTAGCAACAGCATTTCAAGAGAATTTCAATTATTTGCCCAACGTAGAAATAGTTAATAACTACTTTGAATGGTTGCCCAATTTCGACTGTTTAGTTAGCCCAGCGAACTCTTTTGGTATGATGGATGGCGGGATAGATGCTGCCATCATCAAATTTTTTGGTAACTCCTTGATGGAAGGAGTCCAGCAACGTATACTTGCAGATTATTTGGGAGAACAGCCAGTGGGAACATCAATGATTGTTGAAACTGGACATCCTCAGCATCCATTTTTGGCTCATACACCAACAATGCGGGTTCCCATGACTATTGTTGGCACAGATGTTCCTTATATAGCTATGTGGGCTATGCTTTTAGCTATTCGACAGCATAACCAACATTCCCATCCAAAAATTAATACCGTTGCTTGTCCTGGTTTGGGTACAGGAATTGGTAGAGTGCCATATGGTGAAGCTGCTAGACAAATGGCATTAGCCTATGACAATTTTCTTTACCCACCAAAGCATCTCAACTGCTTTGTTGCAGCTTCCCGACAGCTTTTGATTTGGGAAGGAAAAAGTTAAGTATTAAATTTAAGACAGAACCTCACCCCCAGCCCCTCTCCTTATAAAGGAGAGGGGTGCCGTCAGGCGGATTGAGGTTTTATATATACTCTAAACGGATTAATGATTGTAGGTTGGGTTGAGGTACGAAACCCAACAAAAACCTACTTGCTGTTGGGTTTCACTTCGTTCAACCCAACCTACGAAAAGTTAAGTTTTTAGCCGTTGGGAGTATATCAATTAGTTCAAAGAATCTAAATCTAAAGATTTAACCCCTTGGCGTTCTACGTAAACTAACATACTACCTAGCTGGGACCAAACTAACCAACAGGTAAGTGCTGTAATTGGTAAACCAATACCATAAGCAAGTAAAGGTGGAAAGCCAAATACTCCTAAGCCAGAACACAGAAATAAGGCTGAACCCACCGTCACACCAATAAATGGTACAATCGACCCTCTAGTTGATAAACGAGAATCGGAATTCTCCGCGCCATCTTTTTGCCATTTCTCTACGATTGTTTTCAGGGTTTCGGTGAGGGCTAAACCACAGGTAAAGGCTGCAAATAAACCGAACACAACCAATAAATAAGGAGGTTGGGGAGGATAATAGTACATGATTCTCAATAAATGCGAAAATTGCTAATGGTTGATATGTAAATTATTATCAACCATTAACACAATATTACTTCTTTTGTGCTACCGGTAAAAAGGATGTTGCTTGAGGCAAGATAGCAGCTGCTCCTGACCGTGAGAATTCGGTTAGCATACTGAATGCCACATCTAGCAAACGATTGGGTTGTAAATCGTCTTTAACTAATTCCCACAATCTCTGCACCTCTTCTGTATGCAGCCTATCGTCCTCTGTGAGTGCTAGTACTAGCTGTCGCCGCAGAAATTTACCTTCCTCTGACAGTAAATATTGGATTCCCAATCTAGCTGTGGGTAGTACATCGAAACTACTATCTGTACGAGCGATCGCAATTAAGTTTTCTAGCCTCTGCCACTGGAATTTACCATCCTTGAATAGGACATTCAACAATCTCCGCCGCAGTTGGGGAGATTCCCCGGTTAACAATCGCCGAGCAACGTAGGGATATGCCACCTCGACAATTTTAAAATTGGTGTTGAGGCTCAGGGCAATACCCTCTTGAGTTACCAGGGAACGAATAATTAAGGCAAACTTGGCAGGAACTCGAAATGGATAGTCATACATCAATTCCGAGAATTGATCGGTGATGGTTTTAAAGTTAAAGTCCCCGACGTTTTGACTAATGGCATTTCCCAATAGCATTTCTAAAGCCGGTACTATGGGGCGAATATCCGTATCTGGTGCCAGGAAACCCAACTTGACATAATCTTCGGCTAAGTCAGTATAATCTTGATTTACCAGATGTACTACCGCATCCACCAAGGTTTCTTTGGTAGTTTCATCCAACTGGTCCATCATGCCAAAGTCAATGTAACCCATTCTGCCATCGGGCATGGCAAATAAATTGCCGGGATGGGGGTCAGCATGAAAGAATCCATGCTCCAATAGCTGTTGTAAACCAGAGGTAACGCCAATTTTGATAATTTCTTCTGGGTCTAAACCTGCCGCACGAATACTTTGGTGATCGTTAAGTTTAAATCCATTGAGCCATTCCAAAGTTAAAACCCTAGGGGAAGTGTAACGCCAGTAAATCGCTGGTACTTTTACCTGGGGGTCATTACGGAAATTTGTGGCAAATTTTTCGGCGTTGCGTCCCTCGTTGAGGTAGTCAATCTCTTCAAACAGCTTCGTACCAAATTCGTCCACAATCAAAGTTAGATCGTGTCCCAAATTCAACGGTAGCCAGGGACTCAGCCAACTAGCCGCCCACCGCATGAGATACAAGTCAAGTTTAAGTGTGGGGCGCAAATTGGGGCGTTGTACCTTTACCGCTACTTCTTCCCCACTATGCAACCTACCCCGATATACTTGGCCCAAACTAGCAGCAGCTACGGGTTGGGGGGATAACTCACTAAAAATTTCTTCAATGGAACGGTCGAGTTCCCTTTCAATAATTCTGTGAGCTACTGCATTATCAAAAGCTGGTAACTGGTCTTGCAATTTCACCAGTTCCTCTAGAAAATCCTTGCGAATCAAATCTGGTCTGGTTGATAGAGCCTGACCCACTTTAATAAAAGTTGGTCCTAAGCGAGTCAATAATTCTCGCAGTTCGGTGGCTCGTTTAGCTTGATTTTGCTCGACTTGATTTCGCCATTCATCCCACTTCAGGCTGAAGACAAATTTCCCCAAGCCACCAACAATTTTCAACGCCCTCGCCCAAGCCAGCCAGGGACGATAACCATAGTGGCGAGCGATCGCTTGTGGATCGTAGCGTAGGTTTTTCCGATCTTGTGTCAGGGTTTGCGAACTCACTCCCTATATTTACCTCTTCAATTGAACTCAAATTTTGTTGTGCCTGCGACAATCTTTTTTAATCCACAAAAGTAAGATAGAGTTTTTTCTATTTGCTCTATATAAATTCATCAAAATTAATTAAACGTTATTTTTTGTGTCTGCTACTTATTTTATCTTAATACACAAAAGTATATATACCTATCTTAATCCAAAAATTATAATTATTATTTATGTAAAACCTAATCACATATTGCAGCTTTTTTGTCAACGAGTGATTGGTATGAAGAATATACAGGCGATCGCCTTTATATTTATTCATAAAATGTTACAAAAATTAAATCTAATTTACAGAAATTAATACAATAATATAAAGAAAAAATTAATATTTCAGCCATTGTATCTTGAAAGAGGTAGTAAGCTTTTCCCTCCTGCCTCCTAACTTGAAAATAGGGAGTTCGGAGTTCGGAGTTCGGAGTGAAGGAGTAGGGGCGGGGTTTCCCCGCCCAGAGTGAGGGAATTATTTTCATCTGCAGGTTGTGTACAAACGTCCATGAGAGACTAACTTGAAAATAGGCGCGGAGGCGCGGAGTAGGGGCGCATTGGGTGCGCCCTTGAGGAGTTAGTCACAAAGCATTTTCATACTTGGTTGTGAGATTTTCTCGTGAGAGGCTGACTTGAAAGAGGGCATGGGGTGTAGGGGAAAGAACTCTCTTTCATGCTTGGTGGTGAAAAATTTTGTCATTGGGACTGCCTCCTGCCCTCTGCCTCCTATATATTCAATTGATAAAGCTGACGAGCATTCTCCCGTAAAATAGCTACAGCCATTTCCGCAGCTTCCTTAGCAGTTAAATCCCCATCCTTGACATAATCATCTAATACTTGACCCAAAACTTTTCGTCCCCTGAATGCACCTAAATAATACAAATCAGGAATCAAATGAGCATCAGAAGAATACATAAATTTACTAGTAGGTGCTAGCTCTATTAATTGCTTGACTACAGATAGCATTCCAGCAATACTTAATAAAGGTATAGCCAAGCCAAAATCTATATAAACATTTGCATATACTGATGCTAAATAACCGGCTTCTCTTGTGTAAGGGTAGGAAGCGTGTAATAAAACAATGGGAGCATTATCAAAGCGATTATCTTCTAATAAAAACCGCAAATGTAGAGGATTTGATTGGCGTAAATCTAAATCGCGATCGCCAAATCCGGTATGAAATTGTATAGGTATTTTATGCTTGGCAGCTACTGCTAATGTCTCCATGACTAAAAAGTCAATCAAAGACTTATCATTTAAACGTGGTGGTTTTTCTCTGGTTGTTTGTTTAAGAGCATTAAATCGAGACTTCACTACTGCTAGCTTTACAGGTTGAATTTCTAAACCCGTGCGATAGGCGGCAATACTTTTAAAACCTACTACCTCTGGGGGTGGAGGGTCAATTTCTGCTCTAAACCTGTCCCAGAATTCCTCAAAGCTATTTACTTGGGGAATGAGATTTTGGGCGACATCTTCTATTCTGAGTAACCGCCGTACAGGTACAAATTGTTGATGCCATTGCCAAGGTAAAATTTGTTCTGGAAGCAAGCCATCATCTAGCAAAACAGCATCTAGATTTGCAGCATTAAAACAAGTTTTTGTCAACTCTTCTAACCCTAAAATATTTCGTTGGGCTAAAATTTCTGACTCTTGGGGTTCACATTTTAATAAATCTGCTATATCCCGTAAACTGCGACGATAAAATAGGGTATGGCGGGCATGATGATTAATGATATCGGCATCATGACCTTCGGTAAAAGCAGCAGCATAAGGATAATTAGCGATCGCTTCTTTTTTCAATAAATTGTGAGCATGTTGGTCAATAGCAGGAATATCTCCAAGTTCCATTGTTTTGCCCTTAATTAATATCGCGACAGCAGGATTTCGACTTCCTCCTCCACTGACATATCCTTCATTGCCTCCCACTCAGCCTGACGGACGGCGATAAATGCTTGGGCTAACTCAGGTCCCAAAGCATTTTTCAGCATATCATTATTCCGAAGGTGAGCGATCGCATCCCCCAAGGAACTGGGTAAAGCATCTATTCCCCGTGCTTCCCGTTCTGCTTCCAGGAGATTTCCCGGGTCAACTGTCACCGGTTCTCCCACATCAAGATTGCGTTTAATCCCATCCAAACCGGCTGAAATTACTGCTCCTAAAGCTAAATAAGGATTAGCAGAAGCATCAACGGTTTTCAACTCAAAATGGGTGGGAGACGGTGGCGCGAAATTACTTGGTATTCTCACCGCAGCTTCCCGATTATCCAATCCCCAGGCACGAAACGCACCACTCCAGAAATGGGGGCGAATGCGACGATAGGAATTAACACTGGGGGTTGTCAGTGCCATTAAAGCAGGTAAATGGTCGAGAATCCCGGCAATGAAACTACGAGCAATTTTGGAGACTCCCCCAATCCCATTAGGGTCGGGAACAATATTTTGTTCTTCCGACCAAAGACTCAGATGCAAGTGACAACCGCTACCTGCTTTCTCCGGAAAAATTTTCGGCATAAAAGAAGCCTTGAGTCCATGTTTGAGGGCTACTCCTCGCACCGTTTCCCGGAAAGCAATTTGTCTGTCAGCAGCTTGTAGCGCGTCGCTATAGCGAATGGAAATTTCCTGCTGACCCGGACCTGATTCTGGATAATACCGTTCTACTTGAATCCCCTGAGCGGTGAGAGCGTCCGCAATGTCATCAATTACACCACCATTGATATCCATGCCCAAGGTCGAGGCAAAAACTGTATTATCATTAGGAGCAATACCATCAGGGGTAGATTTGAGCAGAAAAAATTCATTCTCAAAAGCCGCCTTGATTTGCAAACCCGCATTCTCTGCTGTAGCAATTACTCGTTTGAGAAACCCACGAGGACACAAAGACCAAGGAGAACCATCTTTGAACATATCCCCCATTACCCTGGCATGGGTGGGAGCATAGGGTAATATATTCAGAGTAGACCAGTCCGGAACCAACCAAGCTTCCCCAACGGGGGCAAGACCTGTTGACGCAATCACAGTATCATACATGACTGGGAATGCTTGTTGTGCTACCGTGATGCTAACACCCGTATCAAAGTGTTCTGGTAATACATCAATGTGAAATGCTTTGGAACGAATAATATTGGCGTTGTCACAGAAGAGGACGCGAACAAACTTAATATTATTTTCTTTGAGATGTTTAAAAATGTCTGTTTGCATATTCCTACACCAGTTACCATGATTAGATCCCCGACTTCTATCCTAGGAATTGCTACAATGTGCGGATATTGATTTAGAAGTCGGGGATCACCTTACCTAGCCATCATAATTAATGGGACAGACTACTAGTGGTCTACCACATTAGTTATGAGGGGTAGAGTCAGAAACCGCAGAGGCGCAGAGAGCGCAGAGTCAGAGGAGGAGAGGAGAAGTCTAGAAGTTGGTTTGCCCATC
>JAAUYI010147369.1_pt1 | contig 14869 bp, 11 predicted proteins | sample 7278041 | NCBI WGS metagenome assembly JAAUYI01 (sample SAMN14350216, study PRJNA611818) | marine sediment metagenome | isolation source: surface marine sediment (0.6m) | place: French Polynesia: Moorea | collected 2018-08
AACTAGCTGTAATCTCCTCTAAACAAACACTTCAGCTATCTATTCTCCTATCAACTTTTCTTGGTGCGAGATCTGAGTATTAGGAAACTCTCCCCATAAAATCTCAATAATAAAGTTATTTACTTCCACAAACCTGATATTAATAATCGATCATCGTGGTCAAAAGTTACTAAACGACTTAAAAATTATTTTTTCATGTACTTTTTAACATTTAAATTAAAGCAATAGCCATCAATTCAAGTTTAATTGTTAAAAAATGGATACAAATCTCACAAAAAATCTCATTTTTACCTTAGATGTTTGAATAATATACCTTAGTTTTAGGGCTAGATTATTCATGTTTATTCACCAATTTTAAAGTGATTGGTAAGCTTTTTATCTATATTCCTTGAGCTAGGCTAAAATTGGATAGTTACAAGCTAGGCTATCTCTGAGTTGTCAAGATTTCCAAGTAAGTCAAAAAAGAAGATCGTTCTCAGAAAAAGTATTTTTGCAGCTAAGCTTGCGACTAGGATTGATATCTATTTCTAATCTAGGTCGTTACTCTTAAGAACTTTTATAACTGTCGATCTTCCCAATTAACTGTTTACAAAGGCTTGACCATCTATTGACTGAGTACGGGTTTGAATATGTAAAGAAAAATGCAGCTCTATTTCCGCAGTCTAATCTCTCAATCCCCTGCTTAAGTTACTTCTTTAGACAGACGATCTTGTCTGAATGCTTTTTTAGCACTCCTGCTCAATTTTATTTTTAAGTCATCTTATTTTAGCTTATAATAATGGAATATAAAGTAGGCTTAAATACTATGGCTATTTTAACTGACTAAATTTATTTCTTGATTTATATAGTTTTGTTTACCTCAGTCTGTGTAGAAGAAATTGAGTAGGGTTGAGCTTAAATAGATCGAACTCCCTCGATAACTAAACGACCGCCGTCTAAAACTTAGATAATTTCGTTAAGAATATTGGTTCAATCTATAAAATAATATTTTGCATATTTATATATTTATAAATTTACTCTTGTCCTATGTTCCGCAGTGTATCTTCAAAAGTTACATCAAACCAAAAATTCGATTATTCTGCGCTTGATGCCGAAACTTTAGATTTTGTTCAAAAACAAACTGGCGAAATTCGCTCGCTGATGAAGCGAACCGCCCAAGACATTATCAACATTGGGCTAAAATTGATCGAAATTAAAAAGCGTTTGGGACATGGACAGTATAGAAAGTGGATTAAAGCTGAGTTTAATTGGGGAAAATCCACGGCGAATTCTTTTGAGAATGTTGCCAAGCAATTTGCAAATGTCCAAAATTTGGACATCTTTACTCCCTCAGTCCTCTACGAGTTAGCAGCCCCCTCAACTCCCGAAAGTGCCAGAAAAGAAGCGATCGTCAGAGCCGAAGCGGGGGAGAAGATCGGTTACAAATCTGCTAAACAAATCAAAAAGAAACATCTTGCTCTACAAGCCAAGTCCAAGCCACTCAAACCAGTATCATCGATAGAAGATACTCAACAAAATAAAAACCCCCCTGTTTCCATCACTGCCTTATCCGAGGAGACAGAACAGCAGAATCAGAAAGAATCGACAACACCAAAAGTCATTCCTATTGCTCCTCAAGAACCAGCAGACTCAGACAGCCTGTCAGAGAGTGAGTTCGAGCTAATTCGGTCTGAAAGCTGGTGGCAACTGGGTAAAAATCATCTGATGTACTGTGGCGATCCCCATTCAGCCAAACTACAAACTCAATTACCAAAACACATCGCACTAGCTATTTCCTTCCCACCCACTGCTAATTGGAATTTGGGAAGCTTGGAAGCCAGGGTTAATTCATCTCTAATTCTTTATAGTCAATATGAAGATGTCGATCTCAAGTCTCTCAGAGAAATTGTGCGTAATGCTCTCGAACTTTACACTAGCGAGCAAGAAACAGTAATGTTTTCTTTTCTGCCCGATCCAATCTTGCTGATCCTAGTCGAACAACTTGCCTGCTGTTGTTTAATTGCCGAACCAGATCTTCAACGTTGCCAAGATGTGATTCGGGCTTGGACTCAAACTGGAGGCAAAGCAAAGATGTTGAACTCTTTAATGGATTGAATAATTATGATGAGGAGCAGAAATTATTTTATCGATCGCTCTACGGTGGTTAGCTTAATTAGCTTAAGGGAAGATGAACTTGAAAACGGCTACCTACTCCTACCTTACTATTAACTGTAATTTTTCCCCGATGCTGCTGGACAATAGCGTCCGCTATCACTAAACCCAAGCCAAAACCGTCTGGATCTTTGATTTTTGCTGCATCGCTCCGCCAAAAATCCTGAAAAATCAACGGCAGTTGCTCCTTAGATATACCGATTCCCGTGTCTTCAACAGTAATAATAACCTTCTTTTGAGACTGCTTGGCTGAAAAAAAAACGCTACCGCCAGCATCGGTATAATTGATGGCGTTTTCTAACAAATTAGTTAAGAGACGATTTAATTTATCTCGATCTGCTTTGATTAAAATATTACCAGATAGTTGGGTTTGAAAATTAAGATCTTTAGCTGTAGCAATTGGTTCAAATTGTTCGCTTAAGCTCTCTAAAATCCTCATTAGAGGGACGTAGGTAAATTCTAGTTCTTTAGTGCTAAATGCTATATCTGTACGTACCAAAAACAATAATTCTTCCAATAGACGCTTGATTTGTTCGGTAGCACTATTGATAATATTGAGCTTTTTGGCTTGGCTAGTTTGAGTTTTAGATGTTTGACTGAGCAAAATTTCAGTAGCAATACTAATTCGAGTCAAAGGAGTACGTACCTGATGGGAAACATCGGTAGTAATTCGCCTCAGCCTTTGAACTCCCCGTTTCATAGGTTTGACGGTTTCTGTGGTGAGATAGACGCTGCTAATACTAGCTAAAATTAATGCCGTAGCTCCTCCTAACTCTAATCCCAGTCTGAGTTGACCCAAAATAGCTTCGATTTCTCGCGTAGATTCGCTAGCACGAATGTAGCCTTCTAGCACCAGTTTCTCTTGTTCTCGGTCGTTAGTATGGACAGATATGGTTGCAGTTTGAATTCGACCCTGACGATGAAATACAGGAGTCCCTGGTCTCAATTCCGCAGGTGAAATGTTAGTAAATAAAGGTGAGGGCGTAATAATATTACCTTCTCTTGCCAATAGTTTTCCCGATGAATCGTACCATTCCAGACTGAACTGTTGCTTAGAGAAAAGATGTCGCCAGGAAATTTCTCGCTCCAGACTTTGTTTACCTTCACTTTTAACTACACTCAAACTAGGAGCTGCTGCCTCCACCAAAGTAAGCAGCTCTTGATTTAGCTGCTGATTTAGACTTTTAATTAAGAAAAAATATAAAGATATTCCTGAGACTCCAAATATAGTCATCATCGCGAGTAAATAACTAAACAGGATACGCTTTCGGGGAATTAAGAAGCCTCGACTAAGAATTTGAGTGGAAATAGTAATTAGCGACATTACAACGGGTTTAGTGAAGAAGTTATTTTGATTACCAGTAAACTACGAAAAATTGACTTTTTCGTCTTCCTGTTAATTTAAGCTACTAAAGGTGACGAACTTGAAACAAATGAGGATATCTACCTAAGATTTAACAAAAAAGCAAAATTTGAAACTGTATTTTGGCAATAGCTGTAAACTTATAGTAAATTGTTCTCGATTTGGTTTTCGTCTCGATTGAGTAACTGTTATAGCATAAAAAAAAAATAACTTCCTAACTATTTAGTCATCTTTGATACAGAGGCAGATAAACTTTAAAGCAAGTACCAACATTAACCTCGCTAGTGACCGTAATTTTTCCTTTGTGTTGTTGAACGATTGTTTTGGCGATCGCCAGACCTAATCCTAGTCCCTGTTGTTTACTGACTCGTTCCGCACGCCAGAAACGCTGAAATACATGTGGTAAATATCGCGAATCAATACCAATACCAGTATCTTCCACCGAGATTACAGCATTTTTATTAGATATACCAGAGGTCATTAAAATTCTCCCTCCCGAACGGGTATATTTACAAGCATTGCTCAACAGATTGGAAAATAGTCGATTAAGCTGAGAAACATCCCCTTGAATCGCTAAATCGGGATAAAAGTTAGTTTGAAAGTCAATTTCTTTGTTACGAGCGACCATCGCATAATGTTCTGCTAACTGCTGCAATAGTTCATCTAAGAAAACACAAGCGTTTTCTGGCTTGACCATTGGTGCAGCTGAATCAGTGCGGGCCAGAAACAGTAAATCTTCTAGAAGATGTTTCATTTGTTCTGCACCGCTTTTGATGATTTCAATCTTTTTTGTCGCTGAGGGTTTACTCAACTGTTCTGGATTGCTCAACAAAATTTCGCTGGCAAAACTGATCTTGGTCAAGGGGCCACCCAATTCATGAGAAGCATCAGCAGCAAACTGTTTGAGCTGTCGAAAACTTTTGAGGGTAGGTTGAAGAGCTTGCTGAGTTAGATAAACACTGCTAAGTCCAATAAAAAATACCGCCGTCCCGCCTCCCAACCACAGTCCTAAATGCAACTGTCTCAAAGCTACTTCGATTGACTCTGTAGACTCGCTGGCTCGAATATATCCTTTGAGTTGAATAATATCTTTTTGACCTCCATCGGCATAGACAGCAATGGTTACACTGCGGATGTTATCCTCTTGCTGAAATACTGGCGAGCTATTGCCTAGAGTCGAGAGGGTTTTTCTGATTAAGGGTGCTTGGGGAAAAAATTTGCCCTCTTTGGAGATCAGTTTGCCATCAACATTAAACCATTCTAAACTTTGTTTGCGCTGAAAAAACATTTCTCGCCAGGGAAGATCTCGGTCGAGGTTTTCCCGTCCTTTATACTTAACCGTATTCAAGCTTGGTGCTGCTGCCTGCACCAAAGTCTGCAACCTATGATCTAACTGTTGATTGAGACTTCGAGCAAAAAAAATGTAGAGAGCAGTTCCAGAGATGCCTAAAACTGCTCCCATAACCAGTAAATAGGCGATTATCAAGCGTTGGCGTAAGTGGGAGAAGTTGAGAGCTGGTAACTTATCAGTGACATTTAACCAGCCTGTTAGATGTTTCGGCAAAGACATTAAAAGGTATTGTTAACTTAACTAAATGAAAGCGCGAAAATTGAGTTGGAAATGCGACTTCGAGCACAGTTTGAATAAAAAATCGACGAATCTAGTTAAATGGCTATTAATGCAGCTAGAGTAGCTTTACAGGACAGAAATTTTCTAACCTTACAGCTATTAAAACAGCTTACTTTAAGCTGTATACCCACGGCAATATAGTACGTGAAAGAAGGTGTTAGTGCGAGCCAAAATAGTAACTTTCGATTGTAACAATAGCATAAATATAGGTAAGAGCGTCATTGTTTTCAGCATAATTTATAATTGTAATATTTTTGCATTGAGCAATACTTTCAACAAAATTTTAGTATCGAAAGGTAAAAAATCAAGTTATTTATGCTACTGTACTAAATTTTTGTCCGCTAAATTTTCGCGCTCCCAAGTGTAAAAAATAGAAAAATTCTAAATACGATCGAGAACCAGTAACCACCAAGCAAGATCTAGTTCTTATTTTTGCAGTTAACGCGCTTATCAATAATAAATTAACTAGCCTGAAATTTTAATGAGAATTTTCTCATCTTCGCTAATTTTTGGGTAAAGCTCGTCGCGCTCTATCCTACAAAAAAATTGAGGTTAGTTGAAAACTCGGTCTTCAACTAACCTCAATTGCTACTGTCATGTTTATTGTCTATCTGTAGTATTAGTGATTACGCACAGCTAGAATTGAGGCGATATCCCAGTCCATAAACTGTTTCGATAAAGTCATTGGCAGCTCCAACCTTGGACAGTTTTTTTCTTAAACGTCTAATATGAGCTTTAATTGCATCCTCATCAGGTGGCTCTTCAAACGACCAAAGATTCTCTAAAATTGCATTGCGACTCAGTAGCTTACCGCCATGGCGCATAAATAGCTCTAGCAAACAATACTCTTTGGGAGTTAACTTTAATGCCTGCTCTTGATATTTGACTTTACAGGTATTAGAGTTGAGGCTTAAATTACCCCACTTTAGGATCGGAGACATTGAGGCAATTCCCCGACGCAACAAAGCACGAACGCGGGCTAATAATTCATCCAACTTATAGGGTTTGACTATATAGTCGTCAGCACCCGCATCCAACCCCTGGACTTTTTCGGCGGTAGTATCTTTGGCAGTCAACATCAACACTGGCATTTCGTAGTCGCGATCGCGTAGCTGACGACAAAGACTAAAACCGTCAAGTTTAGGTAGCATTACATCTAGTAGGACTAAATCGTAATCAAAAGCTTCGACAAAATCCCAACCTTCTTGACCATCAGTTGCCACGTCAACTACATATTGCTGGTCGGTTAAAACCTCTTTGAGTAATTCGCTGATTTCCCAGTCATCTTCAACTAATAAAAGTTTCATTCAATACCTCTTGGAGTGTGGTTTTTGGAGTGTGGTTTGTGTGGTTTGTTTTTTACCGTCGATTGATTAACAAGTTTAAGTTACGGTCATGGGTTCAGGATGCTGTAGACAGCTATGAATCTCTGACTGTGAATGTATATTTTGCTCTTTGAGATGAAGTTGAAGGTTTAAAGCCTTACTTTTGCCTACAAACTTGAATTTCTGCTCTATCCCTTCACAAAATCCGCTCAACTTTGGTTAGTTTATAACAAAAATTAACTTTTTACAAACAGTTTTTAGAGATTCCCAAAATCGTGCACAATACTAGGAATTTTGGTCAACACTGGTTATTACTTGATACCCATTGCTTCAGTCTGCCTGAATTCAAGTAAGAAAGATAATAGCAAAATGTAAATTTCTGGTAAAGCCTCTGGAAAAAAAGATAAATTTCTGGCAAAGTCCAGATTTACAAGACATACTAGTAGAAATATCCAGATTATGTATTCAGTATGTATTAAATAAGTTTTGTATTAGTAGCCTGGCAAAATTTTGTCGAGGGATCGAATATAGATATAGAAAAAAGTGTTTACTATGTAGTGACCAAAAACAATCTGGCGGTAAATAAATAATTAATTTTTTCAGGCTTTTTCTAGACAATCAAAGGGTTTGAGGTAACTGGCACCGGATCTTTTCAGAATTTGTTCCGAGTTTGTTACCTTAATTCTACTAACCTGAGTGTGAAATAAGTGCATAGCCCGTCTACAGCTATTGCTACCTATAGAAGAGAGATTTCTTATGGCTACTCCAAAACTCAGATTAATTACTACCAGTAGAAGATTTAATACTACTAATTGTCGGGCATTATCAGCAGGCGTACATCTACCTGCGGGAAGATATATTGCTCCTGGGGCCAAGATTATAACTCAATCAGCAGCCAACAGTTTACCTTCGGTGCGTCAAAAGGTAAATTACCAGACTCGCAAACCCAGCTTGTTTGCTAACAAACCTTTGCGTCTAACTGTGAGTCAACGACCCAAGCAGGTAGCAACTTATAAGGCAGCCTAAGATGAGTGCAATATTTCTGCCTAATTAATACTAGTCTTACATTTATCCTTTATTGAACGATGACATCTACTTTTCCTCCACGAAAATCCCCTTTTAGCCAGCTTAAAGAGCAATTTTTTGGTAATCCAGAAAGATCGCTTAAAGAAGCCTACGAAGCAGCCTCTAGAATTAAATCAATTGAAAATCACTACTTTAGTGGTTATAGAGTACCAATTGAATCTTTAACCAGCGATCGCTTACAGGCAGAAGTACAAGAAAACTTAGAAATTTTACAAAGTCGAATCGAAGAATTTAACTCCAGCAGTTCCGCTTCGGGCAAACTCGGTTCAAACCATCTAGAAAAGCTAGTTTTTGCCGAAGGGATTTTAGCCAACTACACCATCACTCAGAATCCTGCATCGGCAATTATGCCAGTCTCCCAGCCTGGAGGAGCAGCTCATTCATCCAGCAGTATTGTTGATGTTCCCTCGGCTGTAGAACCAGTCAGACAACACAATCCTTATCTCAACCAAGCCAACCCTCCCCGCCAGCAAAAGCCCAAAGAAACTTCGCCTCTAAACTCGTTATTTAATGCGGGGGTTAATGCGGGAACGGGATCGGTTGGTAAAACCTTTGGCAAGATTAAACAAGAGCTTAATCCCAAATCAGAACAGGAAGTAGTAGACGAGTTTCGTCGTTCGCGTGCGGTTACAGTAGTCGGTGTCAGGCTACTAGCATTATTGATTATTGTGCCGATAGTGACACAGCAAGTCTCCAAGCACCTAGCGATCGCTCCGATCGTCGAGCAGTATCGAGGTGGAGAAGAAGCTGCGGTAGTAATCGACAACTTGAACTCAGAGTGGAAAGAAGAAGCATTAGTAGAGCTTAACACCTACGAAGAGCAACTAAAAATGGATCGAATGCTCAAAGGTGCGCCTGCGTTGTCTTCCGAAGAAATGGAAGAGAAGGTTCAAGAAAAGGCTAACGAAATTGCCCAAGTCTACCATCGCAAGAGCAACAATTCTGTTAGTAATGTTTTTGCAGATATCGTAGGACTCTTTGCCTTTGCCTTGGTATTGTTAGTCCGCAGAAAAGATATTAGTGTTCTTAAGTCCTTTATCGACAATATTATCTATGGATTGAGCGATAGTGCTAAAGCCTTTGCCATTATTCTATTTACAGATATGTTTGTTGGTTTCCACTCTCCTCACGGTTGGGAAGTTCTGTTAGAGAGTTTCTCCAACCATTTAGGGATTGCTGCCAATCATAGTGCGATCTCCTTGTTTATCGCTACGGTGCCGGTGGTGATGGATACGATCATGAAATATTGGATCTTCAGATATCTCAGCCGTATGTCTGCTTCCACTGTGGCAACCTTGAAAGAGATGAATGAATAAAGATTTTCTCAATCAAATTCGCTGTAATTTCTACTGCTGCAATTGAAATTATGGCATTGCATAGCTGCGGGATGATTTTAAAATTGCTGAAATTGGTAACAAATGCCAGTAGCTATTTTCAAACCATCCCTCTAATTAATGCAAAGTTGAAATTATGTATTTTAGGTTTCGTTTTGGTGCAACTTAACTTTTTACTGCAAACATCACAGGAGACTAATAACCAAATAAATATTAGTGTTGCTGAATCGAGATTTGTCACCTTCTTAAAAAGTATAGATATAGCAATACGAACCGATATTAGGACGCTTATTACTCATTATTTATCATTGACGAGGGATTATTTAGACTTGTCCTAACCACAAGACGTACTGCGATAACTGCCCAGAGAATCATTATCGGTTTCATGCTTCAAATCAGCAAACTCCGAACATCAATGCAGGTGAAATGGAGAAAGTTACTAATCAAAACAGCAGTGTGGTTGATGTCCGAGATTCTCTTTAACTTAATGGGAATAGATGACCTGGTAGACTACAGCGAATTCGTATTTGAGCAAAATTTGGCAAACAAAGAAAGATTAATCCTACTTATTAAAAGTTCAACTATGGCTACCAGAAGAAACTCTAGATTTGGCAAGAAGAAAAAGTTGCCCGACCCGCAAGAGATTTTAGCAAGATCGCAAAAAAGTAATATATTGCAGTTTTTTCCCTCAAAAAAACAGCAGCAAGAATCTACCCAGGAACAAAAGGGAATTCACACAGAAGCTCAACAGCACAAAAAAGAAATTATCCTGCGATTGGCAAAAACTGCTATTCCCAAAGTTTTACCCTGGGTAGCTTTATGTGGTGGTTACGGCTTTTTAATTTCCCTGCTCGATCGCTGGGAACTACTACCAACAATTATTTATAACCAAGCGATCGCCAATGTGGTCATTAGTCTGACCTTGACTTTAGGTTTGTTGCTAGTACACAAAATTGGTGTGGCTCGCGATCGCTTTGGTAAGGGGAGAAAACTCTGGGGAGCAATGGTCAACGCAATTCGCAATACAGTGCGCGGGATCTGGCTTTATGTTGACGAACAAGAACCCCAAGACCGATATGAGAAAGAATCGACCATGCATTTGGTAACTGCCTTTGCTGTGGCAACCAAGCTCCATTTGTGTAAACGACCAGTAGAGGAGTTAAAGCCATTAGTTTCTCAATTGGAATATAAAAGACTGCAAGTATCCAATCATGCTCCTTTAGATATTACCTTTTGGATTGGTGATTACTTGCAGCGTCAGTACGAACAAGAACAGTTAAATCTGTTTCAGTTTTCAGATTTGCAAAACTGTATTGATGAGATGGTCAATATTCTGGGGAATTGCGAGCGGATTGCAACTACCCCAGTTTATTTAATACGTGACGTGACTTTAAAAGTTCTCTTGACAGCTTATTTGGTGATTTTTCCCTTGGGAATGATTGGCGGATTGGGTTGGAGTACTGGTTTAGTCATGACCTTTGTCAGCTTTGTTTATCTGTCGATCGATGAAGTCAGAGCGAATATTGAAACGCCTTTTGGCAACGCTCAGAGCGATTTGTATTTAGATTATGTTTGCAACAAAATCGGACGCAACGTCTCAGCTCTGATTCAGCAACCATCCCGTCCACAAACCACAAAAGTTGTGATTAATTTACCCAAAAAAGCAGCTTGATCTCAATCTTGAATTTACGATTTTTTATTTTTTCTCGGAGAAATCCATGCTATTCATCTTGGAAAATTCAATGTTACTGGTATGGGCGATCGTTACCTTCTCAATTCCCATCATCCTGATCGTTCCTATCATCTTTGCTACCGATTCCTACGACTAAACCGCTTCACCACAGTCACGAATAATTATCTCTGCATCGAGTCAGAAATATTCAAGCGCAAGAAGATTTTTAGAATTTTTAGCTAGTTGTCTAATCTACATTAATGTCTGCTGGCTAGTAAGCAACAAACAAACTAAGTAAACTAAATAACTCTCAGTTCAAGTAATGGAAATACTTTATCAATATGCCTGGCTCATACCAGTGCTGCCCTTATTGGGATCGGCTTTGGTGGGCATAGGTCTAATCTCGTGCAACCGATTTACGAATAATCTCAGACAAATCAATGCTGTTTTCCTCATCTCTCTAATTGGGACAGCAATGGTACTTTCTTTTGCCTTACTTTGGAGTCAAATCCAAGGACATGAAGCTTATACCCAGTCTATCGAATGGGCGACGGCAGATAATTTTCATTTAGTCGTCGGCTATACTATCGATGCTCTAAGCTCTCTGATGCTGGCGATTGTAACTACGGTAGCTTTGTTGGTGATGATCTATACCGATGGCTACATGGCTCATGACCCTGGTTACGTCAGATTTTATGCTTATCTGAGTATCTTTAGTTCTTCAATGTTAGGTTTGGTAGTTAGTTCCAACCTCCTGCAAATCTATATCTTCTGGGAACTAGTGGGGATGTGTTCTTATCTCCTCATTGGTTTTTGGTACGATCGCCCCGCTGCTGCTGCTGCTGCCCAGAAAGCCTTTGTCACCAATCGCGTCGGCGACTTTGGTTTGCTGTTGGGAATACTCGGTTTGTATTGGACAACAGGTAGTTTTGACTTTGGTATTATCGGATCGAGGCTACAAGACTTAGTTGCCTCTGGTGCCTTGTCGGGAATCTTGGTAGCTACGTTTGCTCTTTTGGTCTTCTTGGGCCCAGTGGCAAAATCAGCCCAGTTCCCCCTTCATGTCTGGCTACCAGACGCGATGGAAGGGCCGACACCGATCTCGGCATTGATTCATGCTGCCACCATGGTTGCTGCTGGAGTTTTCTTAATTGCTCGGATGTATCCAGTCTTCGAGCAGATTCCTGTAGTGATGAACACGATCGCCTGGACTGGTGCTACTACCGCTTTATTGGGTGCAGCGATCGCTCTGACTCAAAACGATCTCAAAAAAGGCTTGGCATATTCTACTATGTCTCAACTCGGCTACATGGTCATGGCGATGGGGATAGGTGGATATACCGCTGGTTTGTTTCACCTGATGACTCATGCCTGTTTTAAAGCCATGTTGTTTCTCTGTTCTGGTTCGGTAATTCACGGCATGGAAGCAGTAGTCGGACACGACCCCGTTTTGGCTCAGGATATGCGCTTGATGGGCGGTTTGCGCAAATATATGCCCTTAACTGCTACTACTTTCTTGATTGGTACGCTAGCAATTTGCGGAATTCCTCCTTTCGCTGGTTTTTGGTCAAAAGATGAAATCCTGGGCTTGGCTTTTAGTGTTAATCCTGCCCTGTGGTTTATCGGCTGGGCAACTGCTGGACTGACAGCTTTTTATATGTTCCGCATTTACTTTCTGACCTTTGAAGGCGAGTTTCGCGGTAATCAAAAATTCAGCTTAAAAGCTCACGGACATGGCCATAGCCAATATCCCCACGAATCATCTCTGACAATGACTTTGCCCTTGATAGTTCTGGCCGTTCCTTCTTGTTTTCTCGGTTGGATGGGCAGACCTTGGAATAATGTTTTTGAGCAATTGATTCATGCTCCTGGAGAAGTCGTGAGCGCGACCAGTCAGTTTGAACTCCCAGAATTTTTGACTATGGCTGGTAGTTCTGTCGGTGTGGCATTAATCGGAATTACTCTTGCTTCCTTGATGTATCTGCAAGGAAAAATCGAACCCAAAGCGATCGCACTTAAATATCCCAGACTTTATCAGTTATCCCTCAATAAATTTTACTTCGACGATCTCTATCATGCTGTATTTGTCGTCGGCTGTCGCCGTATTGCCAGACAAATCATGGAAATTGACCGTTTGGTTGTCGATGGTATAGTTAATATAACTGGTTTAGTTGCTCTCGCCAGTGGAGAAGGTTTTAAATATTTTGAAACTGGTCGCGTCCAATTCTACGCTCTAACTATCTTTGTTACCGTCTTGGGTTTTGCGCTTATATTTAGCTTGGCTTAGTTAGTCTTTTACGCGTTGCTTGCTACGAACTACTGTACGGGGTGAACGGGGCGTGCCCAACAGCGCAATTATTCTCTCATTGAAGAGCAAGTCAGCGGACACCAATAAATATCGTCGGGAAATCTAACGGCAATCGAAAATCACCAACTTCGGTAATCCCATTGCCGTTTCCCAAAGACCTAGATTCCGCTGTGTGAATCGCCCCTAATCATTAACCACTGTACGAAGGTGACCCGAAACGTCACTACTAACTATGAAAAATCTTTTAATTGTTGAAGACTCTTTTATTGACTTAAACACTTTTATACCCTTATTCTTAAGAAAAGGCTTTAACGTTTTGATCACCAGAAGCGGAACGGAAGCACTGAAAATAATTGAAAATAATCAACCAGACATCATTCTTCTGGACATTATTCTACCCGACATCAGCGGGTTCGATATCTGCCAGCAGCTTAAAGCCAAGGCAAAAACCAAAAAAATTCCTATTGTTATTTGTTCGATCAGAAGAAGTGAAATAGAACAATTTTGGGGTTTGAGAATAGGAGCCAATGCCTATCTAACCAAACCCGTAGCCAAACACAACCTAGTTAGTACTATCGATCGCTTAGTTGCCTAGTCTAATGAGCTAGACAACAATTTTTTTAAACAAAACAAACATCGAGAAGAAACAAAGTTGGTAACCAAAATGATTAAAATAGACATTTCCGAAACCAGTGCAGAGTTAAAAGAACTTCTCAAAGCCACAGAATATATGGACGTGAGGGAAAGAATCCAGGTAATATATTGGATCAAAAGCAAACAGGTAAAGACGACCGAGGCGATCGCTTTACTGCTAGGCAAACATCGAACTACCATCTCAAGATGGTTGAATACATACCGTAATGAAGGTATGAAAGCTTTGCTGACTAAGGAAAAAAGTAGCGGTAGAAATAAAATCATCACTCCTTTTGCCGAAGAGAGTCTCAAGCAAAAGTTAAAAGATAAAGAGCAATTCTCTAGCTATAAAGAAATTCAAGCCTGGCTGCAACAAGAACACGGTATAGAGATGAGCTACACGGGAGTTCATCATCTAATACGTTATCGCTTAAAAGAAAAACTCACTGCTTCTCGTACTGTTTGTACCAAGCAAAGATTAAAAACCAGCAAAAATTCCCCAGTATCTTCAATGATTACCACCGCCTCAAGCAAATAGTCCCAGGCTGATTAACCTGGTTCCCCTTTCCACCTCATTGCTGACATCAGGATTCGATCGTATGTGTCCAATATGTCCAATGTGAATTAAGATCGTGCCTGAAATAACTTAAATTTCGGAAAATATAAGCTTTTTTTAGGGAATAATCAGTAAATACATAACATAAAATAATATCAATTAACTAATGAAAGTTAATTTTCGCTTGGTTGAAAGCTATCGACTACAAACTAGTATACTTTCAACCAAGCGTCTTGTTTAGTAGCCTAGATTCATTACAAAAAATAATGCTACGTATAAGTTCGGAGTAGGGGCGAACGCCCTAAAGGATTAGCTTCGCGTCGCTGTTCGCCCTTACAGGAGAGACAAGGCATGCCTTGTCTGTACGGAGTTTGGAGTTATTCCCCATCTTCCCCAAATCCTCAATAATTTAATCTTTGTTTTATAAACAGTCTCTAAATATATTCTCTTATTGCTATATATTATTCACATAGAAAAATGTCAATCTCGATCGAGATTGACATTATCCTCTACGGTCTAAATAAGAAATCATGAACAACAATTACCCAGTTGCCAGAAGACAATTACTCAAATTTGGTGCCTTAGCTTTAGGCACGGGAATAGTAACTAAAGTCAAAGCTTCCCAGGCTAGTTCTATTCCAGAAAAAGAGACAATTATTGCTTTGGACACCCTTGATGAAACTGCAACTTCTGATGAAGTTTTAGAAGAGTTGTTAGCAGGAAACAAGCGATTTATTGAAAACAAACCTGAATCTCGCAACCAAGACTATATACGCCTGGTAGAAGTTTCTAAAGAGCAGAAACCACTAGT
>JAAUYI010092905.1_pt1 | contig 14861 bp, 8 predicted proteins | sample 7278041 | NCBI WGS metagenome assembly JAAUYI01 (sample SAMN14350216, study PRJNA611818) | marine sediment metagenome | isolation source: surface marine sediment (0.6m) | place: French Polynesia: Moorea | collected 2018-08
ATGTCACTATCACGGGATATTATGTAATCTAATCATTGAGTGCAGCTCGATTTTCCCATCATATGCGTTTGTAGTATAGATGTATGAACATATGATCATGGGATAAAACCAAAGTGTCTCACTCGGTGTCTAAGGCACGGGGATTCCATCCATCCTTTGACACTGAAGCGTCCCTAAGAGCATGGTTACACGTGGGTCGTGGACTGCGCGGTGAGGATTATCGATGCCATTTCGCACGAATTCATACGCTCCTCATGGATATGCATGGAGTCTTCACGGCGAACACATGGTAACCGCATGGGCAAAAATATCCACATGAGTGTCGCATCTTCTAGCGGATGTCGTGCAGTGTCCGCAGAGACCGCAGACCGAAAAAATATATTTTCTCGGCCTGATTGGCGCAGATAACGTGCGTTCTCTGTACAGATGCCAGAAGGACAGTGTGAGTACTGTACGGACAGTCAGAGTTGTTTGCGCATACATCGATTTTTCACCGGAAGGGCTTGTTAGCATGCATTGTTTGCACGTATCACTTGTGGATGTTCGTCGACCTTCATGTGGATGGTGTCGGGACTTTTTGTGGACACTGCACGGATTGACAAAATTTCTTGTTTTTGGCTGGCGGATGATTGTGTTCAGTTTGCAGCTGCCACGAGGCGGTCATGTGGAGGCCACTTACACATGAAAAAAATCTTGCGTACAGGCCGCGGGCGGCGTGCACGAGGCAAGGACGGCGCGGGTTAAGAACATATTCTATATCACACTCTTCCTGGTAAATGACAACGTCCCAAATCGTTTTTGACACCTCCTCATTTTCATCTCGAATGCAATCACACAGCAACCCTTTCCCTAAATCGGTACTGATAAAACCATAACAGTGACTAATGAAATCGAGTCTAAAATTATCCTCTTTGAGCAGCTGGTAACCTTTTAGCTCATCTTCATTCGCCTGACACTCATTAACCCCGGTGTGAAGTGGTACTTTAACAACCAGATTGGGATCATTGGGATGTACATAACACATCCGTTCCATCCCTTTACTCAAAGGAGATTTGTCAGATAAAAGAATTTCTGGCTTGTTGGAAAGAGTCATAGATAAGTAAACAGCTACTCGGAATATTTACATTTAGAATCTTCTCGCAGCACTACATTGTGTACAAATATGTGAAAAGCAATATCCTGTGAAGGTAAAGAATATCAAATCTTAATTAGGGAGCATTCTGTCCCTATTTATTATCTAGTGTCTGCCTGATAGTGATGAGCATTTCATCAAGATTCATTGGTTTTTCGCAGTATGCTCGAATTCCCATGGATAGCGCCTTATTCCTGTCGACATTATCGCTGTGTCCTGTACACAACATAACAGGAAAATGAGGAGTTACCTGAAAAATTGCCTCGGCTAATTCGGTACCCGTCATTCTCGGCATTGTCATATCGGTTATGAGAAGATCATAGGTGTCGGGATTCTTTTTAAAATCGAGTAGTGCTTCAAGGCTGCTGGTAAACGAGGTGACCCTGTAGCCATGGCTGGTAAGATGACTTGCCGCCATTGTAACGATATCCTGTTCATCATCTACCAGAAGAATTGACTCACTCCCTCCTGTTACATCATGTTTGGTCTTTGAACCTAGGGTAACACTACTATCAGAAGTTGTAACCGGGAGGTAAATATCCACTGTTGTCCCAATTTCCGGTTCTGAAACAACCGAGACATACCCACCGTGATTTTTTACTATTCCATGAACAACTGCGAGTCCTAAACCTGTTCCTGACTCGGGTCCTTTGGTTGTGAAATAGGGATCAAACATTCTCTCCAAAGTCTTTTTGTCCATACCTCGTCCAGTATCCCGTATGGAAAGGTGTAGGTACCAACCAGGTTCTATTCCAAGTATGTTGGCGTTACCCTGTGTTCTAATTTCCTCTTCATCAAGCCTTACCACCAACGTCCCACCTTTATCAAGCATTGCCTGGTAGCCGTTGGTACCAAGATTCATAATAATCTGGTGCATCTGGGTTGGATCTGCATGTACACACGATCTGCTGGTGAGACTTTCTTGAATGGTTATTGTACTGGGTAGTGATGATCGCAAAAGGTTCAATCCTTCCTTAATTACATCGGCAAGAACAACGGGCACCCGCTCTGATACACCTTTTCTGCTGAATGTCAGGATCTGACGAACAAGCTGTTTCGCTCGTTCTGTCCCTTTAAGTGCACCGTTTAGCAATTTTTCAACTACTTCTGGATTGGTCGATTGACGTTGTGCAAGCTCTGTATACCCGATGATTGAACTGAGAATATTGTTAAAATCATGGGCAATTCCACCAGCAAGTGTACCAATTGATTCCATCTTTTGGGCTTGTTTGAGCTTGTCCTCCAACTCTCGTCTTTTTTGCCTGGCATTTATTAGCTCTGTGATATCCCGTGAAATTCCAAGGAGATATGTCGGATTTCCAGACGTATCAAGTATTGGAATCTTTTTGGTATGGAGAAAACGAACCCCATCCGGTGTGTGGATTGGTTCTTCGGGGATATCAACGAGGACCTTATTTTCCAGGGTTTGGCGGTCTTTCTTGGTAAAAAAATCAGCTTCTTCTTTGGGAAAAAAATCAAAGTCGTTTTTGCCTATGACATTATCTTGAGATTCACCAAATATTGTCTCACCAGCAGTATTTAGTCTAACAAAACGCAAATCTTTAGCGTCTTTTACAAATACCATATCGGGAAGGTTATCAAGTACCGAAGTAAGAAAGTTTTCATTGGCCTGCAAATCTGATTCTGCTTTTTTTCTGCGTACCACGCTGAGTGAGAGAAATACCAGAAGAATTAACATTACGACAAAAGCACCGATACTGATCTGAATGATTTCACTAAATTCATCATAGAGTGATAAAGGCTTTCCAAGAATTTCTGAATCTGAAGGTAGTGACTGAGTGGAAAGTCCCAGCTTCGCCATCTCAACATAATTGAATGTGGGAATATTGGGACCGTTACTAAACTGACTTGTTATTTCTTGTCCCTTGTCGGTGAGCAAAGCATGGCCCATCTTTGCAGCAGCCGCTCCCTGGGCTCTACCACTGGTAACGATACCTCCCAGTACACCCTCATGCATATATACATCTTCCATGCTAATGATGACAAACTCACCGCTGGAGCATAGCCTTTTAATTACCTGTGATATTGATATTGTTTTACCCCGTTCATCGGTGAATCCCCCAACAGTTGTTAATATTAAAAGCCCCTTTTGACGCACTTGGAGCTGTTGTAATACTGTTGAAATATTCATAGCGGCAACAAATTCAATTCTTGTTTCCGACAAAGTTTCCAGACTTTGGGATTGGATAGATTGATGAATAGCTTTATATGTCGTTGAATCATCTCCAATAAATGTAACTGTTTTATGTTCTGGTAACAGCTTGTTAATTAGTCTGAGATTTGCTGAAACATCTTTTACTTCAAAAACACCGCGGAACCGAGTATCTCGAAGTTGCTCAGCTACCGACGCATCGTTTACACCACAGAAAACCACAGGGACACTGGAAAAGAGATCACGGTGGAATCGCCACATAAATTTTAAAGCGTTATCATCACTGAGGAAAACAATATCAGGTATATAATCCTTGTACTTCTGTTGCAGATAATTCAGAAAAAAGGACTGGTAATCATCGTTTAAATCAACTCTTTTGCTATCGAGATACTCTGTGGAATAGCTGACATTCTTCCCTTCAAATAAAGAATTTAAGGTATTAATAATTCCTGAATTTTCCTGCTTCGTCCAGGGATATTCCTGGTTGTATGAGTGCAGAATAAATACATTAATATCTGTATCAACCGCATAAGCTTCTGTGAGCGTTCCCGGACTAAGGCAAAAAACCACAAATGCAAGGGTAAATAGCTTGATATGTATTTTGATTAACCAGGACATTACCACCGATGCTTTGAAATAAAATCAAATTTGAATAACTATTGAACTCACGGTTTATTATGATTAAGCACTCTGCAAAAGTTCTTCTCTAAACAGATACCTCTTAACGTAATCTCATGAGTTTGAGATACATGAGTAGTCGCTGTCACATATGTATTCTAACCCAACTCGTATCGCTTTTTCGAATGATGAGCTTGTGGACAATGCTCATTTCGCAAATTCATTTTTACTATAGCAAAGAGCATACATCCTTATCAACTTTTTGACAGAGGAGATACATGCTCTATCTTGAACATTGTCCGTAAAAAACCAGAGAACTATTTTGGCGTTTAAGGAAAAATGCTCGAATATACTGCGAGAATTATCAACCTGACATTCTCAACAATAAGCCTATTAAAATCAGGTGGGAAGAGGCCTTGTTTAACCGGTCTCCGCAGTCTTGACGGCTTTAGTTTCGCCCCTGTATACAAAATTCTGGCTGCCCGAGAAGAGAGTAACCCTTGAAAATGACTAGACTTTGATGAAATCAGGCTAATTTACTTTGAGAAGTGCACCCAAATAACCTCCAGGTGAGGAGAAATGTTGAAATTCATCTCTTGGTTGCACTTCGCCTAGATAGAGCAGTCTATAAGAGATTGCTTGCCAGTTCGGCAAGTGCAGATCGCTCACCTTTTTGCAGGTCAATATGGCTATAGATTGCCTGGCCCTGCATACGATTAATCAAATAGCTCAAGCCATTGGAACGACTGTTAAGATAGGGGTGATCAATCTGATGGATGTCTCCGGTAAAGACTATTTTTGTGTCTTCGCCTGCTCTGGTAATAATTGTTTTTACCTCATGTGGCGTCAGGTTCTGAGCCTCATCGACAATCATGTACATCTTCACCAGGCTGCGACCGCGAATGTAGGCCAAAGGTTCAATACATAACTTACCCTCATCCATCATCTTGTGTAGGCGCTGATGCATTTCGCTTTTTTCTGGAAACTGTCCGCGAATTACCCCAAGATTATCATACAACGGCTGCATGTAGGGGTTAAGTTTGGACTGAATATCACCCGGGAGATATCCTATATCTTTATTCGAGAGTGGAACTATAGGGCGGGTAAGCATTATTTTTCGATAATTTTTTCGTACCTCAAGAGCTGCAGCCAATGCCAGTAAGGTTTTACCCGTTCCAGCTTTGCCTGATATGGTTACCAACGGCAAAGATTGATCGATAAGGGCATGGGTGGCGAATGTTTGTTCAGCATTTCGTGGAATAACACCATAAATTACCTTCTTGTCGACCCGCTGTATTGTGCTGCCCGAGCTTTTGAATATTGCAAGCGCTGAATTTTTGCCATTCCGTAATACCACGAACTCATTGGGCTGCATCTTTTTGTTACTGCCAAGTTCAATCGCATCAAATCCCGAAGACTCAGAATATATCTTCTTAATTAAATGAGATTCAACGTTTTCTTCATAGCGACAACCGGAGTAGAGTAAGTTCGGATCCGGAATGTGATCTGTTGTGTAGTCTTCAGCCAATAGGCCGACTGAGCGGGCTTTCATTCGCAGATTTACATCCTTACTCACCAGAATAACGGCCTTATCAGGATTCTCCTGAGAGACATAATAACCGATGTTCAAAATCTGGTGATCCTTCTTAGAAAAATCATAGAATATGGCTTTAAGGTCCTCATGCATGTTTCTCTCAAGCCGTATTGATAACCTGCCTTTACCATCCCCCAGTTGCATCCCGCCATTGAGCATTTTTTCAGAGCAGAGACCATCTAAAGAACGCACAAACTCTCTGGCGTGGAAGTTGATAGTTTGAGAACCCTTTTTAAACCCGTCTAATTCCTCTAATACTGTGATCGGCAGGATTATATCATGTTCTTGGAAATGGTTGATGCAGGAACTATCATGGAGGATTACGTTTGTATCGAGAATAAAGATTTTATTTATCTGAGACATATACATCCTGAAGCTAAAATAATTTTAATAAATACTCTTTTGAACCGTCAGGAAATTTTCATAAGACTTTTATCATAAACTCTCCTATCATTTTTTTTAACAATGAAAAATTTTACGATCTCAGCTTTCTGTTATTATATCCATCGATCCTTCATTCAGCTACCAGGAAAATCCTTTTTTCTTGAAAGCTGGGACTTTCGTTTTTATTGATTTTATGTATACACCACCAGAACAGAAGTTTCATCAATTACCGATGAAATTTTGCTCACCGATGGCATGTACCCGGAGCAGATTTGTTGTTCCGGCTTTTTGTAATGGCAGCCCTCCGGTTATGGTAACCGTATCATAATTAGCAACATAACCAGCTGCAAGGGTAGAATTTATGCCATTGCTAATTTGTTCATCCATGGTATTTCCAGACTGGCAGTACAGGGCAATTACCCCCCGAATGATCTGTAATTTTCTGATGGTATATTGACATGGACTCAACGCTATTACTGGAGATTGAGGTCGATACATGGCGACCTTTCTAGCTGTAGAACCTGACGAGGTAATTGAAAGGATAGCAGCTGCAGATAGATCTGTTGCTATGGCGCAAGATGCATAGGCAATGGCATCTGAAATTACATGTCGGTTCCGTTGCAAACCAGCTGCAAGTTTTGCCCGGTAATCAATTGCCTTTTCGGCAATCTCAGTACACCGTGATAGAAATTTTACAGCATCAAGCGGATATCTGCCCATGGCCGTTTCCCCTGAGAGCATTACTGCATCGCTGCCATCCATCACCGCGTTACTGACATCGGAGGCTTCTGCTCGAGTCGGGGAAGGACTGGATATCATTGACTCAAGCATCTGGGTTGCAGTAATTACAGGCTTTCCTGCAGCATTGGCAGCTCTGATAATTCTTTTTTGGATTACCGGAACCTCTTCTGCTGCTACTTCAACCCCTAAATCACCTCTAGCAACCATGAGACCATCGGATGCTTTAATGATTTCCTCGATATTCCTCACCCCTTGTCTATTTTCTATTTTGGCAATGAGATGTTGGGTGCCGCCATTCTCCGCAAGTATCTTCCTGAAATGGCTGATATCCTCACTTTTGCGTATAAATGATGCTGCAAAAAAATCAGCCTCCTGCTCAATTCCGAAAAGTATATCGTCTCTGTCTTCAAGAGAAACAGGAGGTAAATCAACATCAATTCCAGGCAAACTTACCCTTTTGTTGGTGGTCAGTATTCCCCCAACGATCACCCGTGTCTTGATACTATTGCCCTCTACTTTTTCAACCTCCAGGATCAATTTGCCATCATCAAGCAGAATCTTCGTCCCACGGCACACCACTTGAGCAATCCTTTGATAGGTTACTGCTAGGGTTGTGGAAGTGCTATGTTCTGCCTGACCATTAATAAATACCTGACGCCCCTCGACAAGAATCATCGCTTCAGCCATATTACCAACGCGTATCTCAGGTCCACGGGTATCTAACAATATTGCAGTATGTTTTTTGAGTGTCTTTCTCGCCTTTTTGATGTTTTTTATGAGTTCAGTGTGATTTTTCCTATCACCATGGGAAAGATTTATTCGGGCAATATCCATACCTGCTTCAATCAATGATAATATCGTATCGATTGAACTCGAACTCGGTCCAAGTGTTGCTATTATCTTGGTTTTCCGCGTAATCTTCATAGTTTTTACTTACAATTTGAAGCTATTGTTAATACCCCATAAGTTGTCTCCAGCAATTGTAATAATTACGCAAATAAATACAGTGGTGTATTAATTTTCTATTAGAATTCAGTTACCCAGGGACCTTTCTTAAAAATGCAGTAACCAAATGTTCTCTAAAAATACTCCATATTTACAGACTGTTAAATCACAACAGACTGTACAAAAAATTATCCAACACAACTTGATTAAATATTCATAAAATGAGCTGAGAAGCGCAATCTGATTGATTTTTTTTGTATTCTTCAAAAAAAATCTCTATACTGAAGAATCATCCCCGTAAGATGACAGTTTTAGTTGATTGGTAATAGGATAACGCGATTTAGTCGATTTTGGCTCAGTAATACTTCAATTCAGACATGGTAAATTCCCTCCAAAGCTTCGGTGGAAACGTCTATCTTCTCAAACAGAAAGCCTCAAAGCACTCCATTATTGGAGTAATTATTGCACTTTGTGCGATTATTATCGCAACCGTCCTTTCTGCCTATTTTTCTTTCGGTGAAATATCACTATCCACGATTATGGAGGCTCAAAAGACCAACGCAGTTCTCTGGTTTCTTGATGCCATGCCGTTCATTTTTGCTCTGTGGGGCCAGTATGTCAGTTCAATTTTGTCCTACGAAGCAAGTGCTTTGATTGTGGACCAGACCAATGAATTACGGGCCCAGACTGAAATCATGGAGAAGAAAGCGGCATACGAGGCTACCCACGACTCACTTACCGGACTGCCGAACAGAACGCTTTTCATTGATCGTCTGCAACAGGCGACAAACAGCGCCAGAAGGGATGGCCAGATGTTAGGTGTTTTTATCCTCGATATGGATCGATTTAAGCAAGTGAACGACTCATTGGGCCATTATAACGGCGACCGTCTTCTCAAGCTTCTGGCAATGCGCTTCAGCGGTGTTCTTCGTGAAGTTGACACCCTTGCCCGTATCGGTGGTGATGAATTCGGTTTTATATTACCCGGTCTCAAAGACAAATCTAACCTACGCCAAATAGCCAAAAAATTAAAAAAATCTCTCTCTACGCCATTCACCTTGGACAATATTTCACTTGATGTACAGGTGAGTGTCGGGGCAACCTTCTTTCCCGAACATGGAAAAGATGCTGATACCCTCATCCAACGAGCAGACGTAGCCATGTATGTGGCAAAGAAGAATAATCTGGATTTTGTAATTTACTCAAAAGATATAGATAAACATAGCCAACATCGTCTGACTCTCATGGGCGAATTACGCCACGCTATTAATAATGACGAACTGCTGCTCCACTACCAGCCACAGATCACCAAAGAGAAAGCAAAAATCTATGCCGTCGAGGCACTGGTCAGATGGCAACACCAAACTCATGGCCTGATGCCACCCAATGAATTTATACCTCTGGCTGAACGAACCGGGCTGATCAAAGATCTTACTATCTGGGTACTAAAGAAAGCTCTCGAGCAGTGTGCCCAATGGCGTTCCAATGACCTCAATATCGATATGGCCATCAATGTTTCATCCCAGAGTCTTTTGGATCCCGATTTTCCTGAACTACTCACGGGCATTTTAGCAGCTTATGAATTCCCGGCAGAATCACTCATTCTGGAAATAACTGAAACCTCCATTATGGCCGATCCGGAACGTTCGCTGGAAATTCTTCATCGGATCACCAATATGGGAGTTAAGCTCTCAATTGATGATTTCGGCACCGGTTATTCCTCTCTGGCTTACCTGAAAAGATTGCCGGTTGGCGAGCTGAAAATAGACAAATCCTTTGTAATGGATATGTTGAAGGACGAAAGTGATGCAACCATTGTCAATGCCATAATTCAACTGGGGCACAACCTTGGCTTGCAAGTTGTCGCAGAAGGCGTCGAGGATCAGCAAACCCTTGAAAAACTCAATGAAATGGGGTGTGACCTTCTCCAAGGCTTCCATATCTGCACCCCCCTCCCCCAGGAACATTTCATAACCTGGGCCAAACAACACACTGAGTCGCTCGTCATCACCTAATGGGAGATTATGCGATAGGTGGGGCAGAACGCTACTCACGCATAATTCCTTGAGGGCGCACGCTTACCACTAATCTCGTGTTGTGGGTAAGTGTCTTATAATCTTTTAAAAGAGCCGCTCGCACTATTTACCCGTTGATGCAAGCAATTGTGAATTCAATTCCATTTCACGAGCAAAAACAACAAACCTAAGATCTGTTTCGGGCTTGAGACTGTCAAAAGGATAACAGGTGATTAGCGTTAGCCAGGGAGTCACCGTTTCTTCGAGAAAAAGCTCGCTGTGTTCTTTAATGGCTGTTGATATCACCTGATAAGAACGTTTCTCGTCATGTATATTCTGCATGGTCAGTACATCACCCTTTTCTAGTTCTTGAAGAAATGCAAAAGAGGTATCACGGTGCCCCACCAGGGCACAATTGCCTTCAGCCACCGGTTCCGCACTGTTGGAGAGATGACCTGGTCCAAAAGCCAGAACTTCACCACTTTCACCCTCCAGGACAATGCAGTCTATACCCAATCTATCGACCTGAAGCCTTGCTACCGGATGGGTATCTGACCAGGGCCACGGTTTAATAGGTTTGTGGAGATTAACGGTCTGATTCCAGGCGTTTCTCAGGAGATGCTGGGCGACAAGAGCTTTAACCATAATATACAAGCCATCGGTAATCAGCAGCGAGGCGAGGATAAAAAGCATGTAGCCAGTAAATTTCTGTAGCTTTACTTTCATAATGCTCTCCTCCTTGATGTATTTCTGAGTAGTATTGCACCCAGTAAGAGGGCCAGAACGCCCATTATCAGTGCTGCATGTGAATGCGTAGCTGTTCGTGAGGAAGTGCCAAAAACTTTGTTATGCTGCCATCCCTGCGGCATATTGGACTTTACCTGACCACTGTTCAAATTTTGCTCAACTGGTCGGGATACTTTCTGTTCTACTGCCACCAGGGAGGTATATCTGGTTACCAGATGGTGTTGCAGAGCTGTATCGATCACTTCACTGCGGATCTCAGCCTCCGCAGCACCAAGGTTGAGAGCCGTCATCAGTGATTTGATCTTCTTTCTTGCCCAGAGAGTTGCAACTCCTGTACTAACCCGGTTTTGCTCATTCTTTAGTTCGACACTCCAGATGTTCCCCATGTTCATGCCACTGACATTCAGACTTTCGAGCGGTGACAACGATTTAATAACCCCCACCACGGGTTCACCATGGTAGAGATCTGGAAGAGGCGATGGAAAAGCTTCAATTGTAGTTTCTCCGTTTGTTTTGAGCGATAAACCGGTAACTACAGGATTTTCGAGTTTTTCGAAAAGTGCAGTCATCTTATCATTCACCTCATCAAGTTTCCCGATATAGGTAGAACTTCCGCGTCCCTGCACTGCTGCTCGACTCATAAAGTATGAATTTGGTGCAGACCCTATTCCAACGGTAAATAACCGCGAATCACCGAGCTTATTGTTTATGAGCTCAAACAAGGTCTTTTCATTCCCAACTGCGCCATCGGTTAAAAAAATCACCTGACGAATGCGATCTCTATCGGCATTGTCATTAAGTGCCAGATGTAATGCTGAAGCTATTTCTGTACCTCCCTCGGCATCAAGGGCTGAAATTTTCTGCAGCGCTTTGACTTTATTGTTCTGGGTTGCCGGAAGTGGTTGGGCATAATACCTGCTTGCCCGATTGTTGAAGACAATGACATTAAACCGATCGCGATTTGAAAGGCGGGAAATAGCGAATTGTAATGCTTTTTTTGCCTGTCTGATAGAAGTTCCCGCCATTGAACCGGATTTATCCAGCACAAAAATTACCTCTCTTGGGAGTACATTTTCCGTTTTCTCAACTGGCGGCATCAACATGAAATAGGTGTAGTGTTCCCCGTTCAACGTTTCATTAAATAGAGATGCTGATATTTTCCTGTCATTTGCCGCCCTATATTCCACCACAAAATCACGATCGGCAAAGACCTTCCCATCGAATTTTAATTCATGTGCGGTTTCACTGAGACTATTAATTTCAACCCCGTGATACAGGCTAACAAGATCTTTCACTGGAAAACCTGGATTTAGGGTGAGTTTGAGATCAACCGGAGTTACTGGTTGTTCTGAAGGGTACACAACTGGCGGAGTGATTTGGGAGGCATCCACAACCTGATCGGTATCAACGGCCCAACCAGTTTCATCAAAGGCTATACTTTTTTGAGGTTGAACCAGTGGTGAGCCTGGAATATATCGTGGTCCAACCACCATAGGGAAGCGTAAAGAGAATATATTGCTGTCAATTCTAAATTTATCGAGATATTAAATTTAAAATTTAATAGATAAATGGGGAGGGATATTGGCAACAGCCATGGTAAAAATGTTGGGACGTTTCTGTGCCAGCAGCGATGTCTTTTTTCCCTCCTGTTTTGCTCGTTCATAGGTATTGCGAGCCTGCTGTTTCTCTTGTATTTCTCCAACTATAACCCTCTCCCCCACAACCATGCGCATACTTTTTACAGCACTCTCATCGGGTAGAGGGAAGACATAAACCGCTTCTTGCCATTCGGAGGTGGTGTTTAAAAAATTTTGCTGCACCAGGGCATTAACAATCATTCCGTTGATACTCAACTCAACATTCTGTTCCACCAGCGGGGCAGGACGATACAAACCTTTTTCACTTCCCGCAAAAAGCAACTCTCCCTGTTTTACCTCCTGCAACGAAATCTCGTGAAAGGCTTCATTGCTGTTGCTTGCTTCGGCAAATACTCTGGTAATACTGCCAAGTAATGTGAAGAAGACGATGATTGCCACATATACAAGAATGAGTATCTTTCCAGGATCATAATGCTTCTGCAATTTTCTTCCTAATTCATAGATGTCTGCCTTGGTATCCATATTCTGCCTGTGGTTCAAGATTAAAGGTGAAATTTATTTCAGCTGCTTTGTAGTTACTAAAACCTTTGAGTGTGACAGAACAGTTAAGAAAAAATGACAATTCACCTGTAAATTATGACTAAATATGACATAACCACAAAGTGCACTTTTCAGCTTGCAGGGAATGCTTAAGACATATTACTCTGAAGAGTAACCAAAGAACTCAAAGCCAGCAGGTCAACACCATGACGTATTCAATCGCACTTGTTGAAGATGATGAGCGACTCAGAGCTAATTATTCTCAGGCCTTAAAAAGAGAAGGCTACACGGTATTCAGCTATGCCAGCAGATCTGAAGCCCAGGATGCTTTCAGCAAAAAACTCCCTGATCTTGCTATATTAGACGTAATGCTTCAGGATGAAATGGAGGGTGGATTTGAGCTCTGCAGGGAGCTGCGTAAAGCTTCACCCACAATCCCAATAATATTTCTCACTGCACGGGATTCAGATCTCGACAAGGTCTCCGGTTTACGTCTCGGCGCCTGGGATTATCTCACAAAAAACACCACAACTCTTGATTTTCTGCCGGTAAGAATATCCGCTCTATTTAAAATGCTCGAAGCACTGCAGAGCAATGCGGAGCAGCAGGAGAAAACCATTTCTTCAGGCAAATTGCTCATCCAGGAAGAGCGCAAACGAATATACTGGGATACCATTCAACTCAATCTGACTCTCACTGAGTTCTGGATACTGGTATCACTGGTTAAGCATCCGGGTCATGTTAAGTCCCATGCACAGCTAATGGAAGCTGCCAATGTGGTTGTCACCAACAATGCCATAGCCGCACACATTCGCAGGATTCGTGAAAAGTTTAAAGAGATCGATCCGACTTTTGACTCAATCCATGCCGAGTATGGGATGGGATATCGTTGGATGGAATAAACCTCTGATGCGCATTTCTCTCAGGCTAAAGCTTGGTCTCATCTCACTTTTATTACTTGCAATCCCCTATTCGGGGATGCGCCTCTCCACTATTGTACAGGCAAATCTGCTGCAAAGCAGAAAAGACGCGCTGATGTTTTCAGCTCGAGCAGTTGCAGAATCTTTGAGCGGTCGTGAGGGCTTATTTGATCAGGAGCGCTTTCGTTCACTCGACCAAAGTAAGGACCTTTATCTTTACCAACTTACCAATCCAATTCGAATTAACGGTAAACTTGACGACTGGCAACCCCAAATTCAACACGCCAGGTATTTTGGCAAGGAACACATCCTTGAATCACCTGAAAATTTCCAGCCCGAAGGATCAGGCTTTGATCATATGGTGGGCAAGCGCGGTGAGTTCCTCTATGCGGTGTTTTTGGTATCCGATGAAAGCCTGATTTTTAAACGAAAGAACTCACTTGCTTTGGAGGGTGCCGACCATCTCAAAATAGCGCTTGAGGATCGTCAGGGTAACTACAATCGATTTATTGTTACTGCGGAAAGCCCTGGCTGGGTTAATAGCTATCTGATATCCAGAGATTTTGAAAATATCCTACCTGTCAAGCCGGAGCCTCGTATTCAAGGTGTACTGGAAAAGACATTGGACGGTTATATCCTTGAAATTCGCATACCCAATGAGATGGTAGGGGACAGGCTTGCATTTGCCGTTGCAGACGTTGATGATCCAGGGATTCGCAATACAGAGACCGTCATTGGTACCTCCTCAGTGGATAGTCCGGATCACTTGGGTTGGTTGTTGGAGCCATCGAGTAACATTGAAGGAATACTGGAATCATTAAATCGGCCGCAGTCCAAAATTCAAGTCGTTGATAGCAATCAGCATATCAGAGCAAGTTTTGGTTCTCTCAGTAAAATTGTAAATGAGAAAAAACCAGAAGCTAAGGGGTTCTTTGCAGATATCAATCTGTTTCTGGCTCCACTTTATCGTCTCTTCACCGAACCCTTTGCTACGGATTTTAGTGACCCCAAAGCACAACCTTCTACTTTAAATATTGACGGAGTAAGGGAAGCCCTCAAGGGCAATAGCACCATTTCTAGCTATCGCATTGCTGATGGCAAGGTCGAGGTAATGGCTGCCATGGTCCCGTTATCCGAAAAGGGCGAGGTTGTTGGAGCTGTCGTTGTAGAACAAACCACTAATTCTATACTCGCATTAAAAAACAGAGTTATCAGAGAATCCATAGGACTCACCCTGCTGGTATTACTCTTTGGTGGTTTTGGCTTACTTATCTATGCTTTTCGCATTTCTTCGCGGATTCGACAGCTACGGGATCAAGCTTCCCAGGCTATCGGCGATAATGGTCAAATTTTAAACATTGCCGCTCCGGCAAAAGCGCATGATGAAAATGGTGATCTCTCTCGAACTCTGCATACTGTGCTTTCCCAGTTAAAAGCTCAGGACCAGTATCGGG
>JAAUYI010102488.1_pt1 | contig 14851 bp, 13 predicted proteins | sample 7278041 | NCBI WGS metagenome assembly JAAUYI01 (sample SAMN14350216, study PRJNA611818) | marine sediment metagenome | isolation source: surface marine sediment (0.6m) | place: French Polynesia: Moorea | collected 2018-08
AACTAAGGAGTTATGTCCCGCTTGATTGCCGGTAGGTTGCGCTGACAATGCAGGAGCGAGGCCAGCCACGCTGTATACACGCGATCCCTGCCTGAAATTTCGACTAAGGTTTTTACCGTCGTGTAGACGTCGGCCTTGTTCAATTCCCGCCAGAAAAACCATTGTTCTCTGCCCGTGATTATCAACACCTTTGTGATAGTTAGCATCAAAGCCTTTTCCATCTACTTCCAAAACATCAGCCAGCACAACCCCCTTATCCTCTGGCTGCTCTACATTCCAGTTGCACCAGTAGTAGCGCTGCCTGTTCTGCGCACTCACTAACGCGCTGTTAATAAAAATAGGTTCAGCACCTAGATGTTCACTGATAACCCTCAGAAACTCTTTTTTCATCTTCACATTTTCAAGCATGAATTTGACGTTTGGGTTAACGCTTTTGATATAATTTAGAATATTCACGTAAACAAAGAATAATTTACTGCGTGGGTCATCGAATGCCAGTTGTTTTCCTGCAAAGCTGAATCCCTGGCATGGTGAGCCACCAATAAGTAAATCAATCGAAGCCCAATCAATATTCCACTCGCGCCACTTCGTAACGTCACCAAGCTGAACCGTATTAGGGTAATTAGCTTGCGTTACCTTTATCGCGTATTTATCAAGTTCGGATGCATAGTATTTAGTTGGCTTAATACCAATGCGGTTTAAGGCAATCTGACCACATGACATACCATCAAAGAGACTTAATACATTCATTTCATTTCACCATAGCTAACAGGATGCCACCTGTCGTCAGTCAGTGATGGAAAATAAGGATTGATTTCAACCAAGAGGCTGCAGAAATTATTGCTACTAGCTTTGATGCCAGCTGGTGGTATATGGGATAAGCGTCTACCAGTGATGGGCATGAACCTTGAATTGTATTTATCTAGGAGCCTCCACCATTCAGTAGATACGTCATATTTGAGTAACATTATCACACCCACTTTTGACTGCAGAGCTTGCCAGCACCAGGGTAAAGGGTCACTGTAAGGTGGATTACACCACACCCATAAATCATTTTTATTTGGATAGTATTTTTGTAGCTTATCTCGCCAGTTAAATGAGAGGCTATTCTGTTTCTCAGTGAAATAAATCGGGTGTTTATAGTTGGTTGGAGATGCACAAATGTCAGCGTTGAATTGCCAGATGCTGTCTGCCCATTTATACACTTCTAATGGTGTACCCCATGTGTCGCGGTTAAGTTGCATTAGATGATCTGAGTTGGTTGTTAAAGTCATATAACCATATAACCATTAAAATATATTTGCAAATGTAAAATTAAGGTTCTATAGTCTCATTCACTTGGTCAGATATGACAAGTTAACTAATCTTAAATGTGAGGATGATATGCAAGAAAAAATAGGTCCAGTGATTGCCGCAATCAATGAAACGATTGTTGCACTCACTAAGTTTAATGCTGTAATACAGAATCTAAATGACGCTGGTGTCTTTAGCTTCAATGATGCAGAACAGGCAATGACACCGGCAACGCAACAACCTGTTACACCAGTGACAGCCGCACCATTACCAGGTCAACCGGCTACTACTCCTGCACCAGCTCCTGCTGCGACACAACCTGCAGCTGGTGGTGTAGAGTTAGATGATGAAGGTGTACCATGGTGTGAAGAAATCCACACTAAGAACAAATCTAAGGTTAACTCAAAGATTGTTCGTGGTGGTAAGAGATGGGGTAAAGCACGTGGACTCAGTGAAGAAGTGTACCAAGCAAAACTTGCAGAGCTTAAAGCCGGTGTTGATGGGGCCACAACTACAGCACCTGATACGCCAGCTAGTACACCAGTCAACCCTGTAGCAATTCAAACTCCAGCTGCCGCTCCTGGTGCGCCAGGTGTTCCTACCTCTCCTGCTGCGACAAATGTTCCTGCAAACCCTCCTGCTCAGACTGAGGAATGGGAACGTGTCAGACAACAGTGCATCGCAATCATCAAACAGATGACTGACGCATACGGTCTGACCATTCAGGACTGTCAAGACATCCTGGTTAATGAGTTCAAAGTTGCTCAGAATGGTGACACCGTTGCATTTGGTGCGCTGACGTATGACCAGTTCCAGCCTGTACTGGATTACTTTACTGGTGTGCGTGACTTGTATGAAAGTGCGCGTGTCGCATCAGAGAACCTGTATGCTCTGGCTGGTGATGCAAACAAAGCATCCATTGATGAAGGTTTTGCTGGTCTCTACGCTCAGTACCATACCGATCAGCTTGGTGGTATTCACTACACCAAGATTGCTGAGTTCAATCAGAAGCTGATGGATTGGTACGCACAGTGGCAAGCCTTTCTAAACGGCGCTCAGGCGTAACCATTATGGCAGCTGAAGCTCACAGTAAACACGGTATGTCAGGGCAGTCTAGGATAATTGCCTGTCCTGGTTCTGTGTTGATGCAGAAAGGTTTCCCAGACGAATCTAACGACCATGCCGAGCTTGGTACTGCACACCATGAATGCAGTGAATTTTGCTTTTACTGGGGTCTCCAGGCTAACGATTGTTTAGATATGACTTTCAATGGCTATAAGGTCAATGAGGCTATGGTTGCAGCTGTCCAGATGTACCTTGATTACACTCAGCAAATCTTAGATCAAAGACCGCAAGCTGTACTCCAGGTTGAGAAGCGTGTATGCATCTCCAGTATTGATCCAGAACGTTTATGGGGTACTGGTGATGCGATGATTATTGACCTTGCTAATAAAACACTGGTTATCGGTGATCTGAAAGCTGGCTATGAGCTGGTGGAAGTTGATGGTATGCAAGAGGTATACAACAGCAACCCTATCCAGGGTAACGCTCAGTGCGTTGGCTATGGTTTAGGTGCGCTGGATACCTTTGATTTGTGGGATAAGATAGACACTGTTATCACCTACATTTCCCAACCAAATGTGGACCATGTTGACGGATGTAGCCGTTGGAAGTCTTACACGATGGATGAGATGCGAGCATGGTGGCAGGTCTACCATTACACTCACAATTTAGCTATCAGTGAGAATCCACCAGTCAAGGCTGGTAAACACTGCAAATATTGTCTGGCAAATGGTAGCTGCAAAGCGAGCATTGAATACATGCTGGATCAGATTGGATTTGAACAATCCATGATGACCTGCAATGCAGAGCAGTTACTAACTCTTTTTAACCATGTCAACGTGTTCAGACGTGTACTGAATAATGTTGAAGAACGTGTAAATGAGTTGGCACGTGAAGGACAAAAGATTGAAGGCTATAAGCTGGTGAAATCAATTGTTCGTGCCAATGTGAACGATGAAGATGCACTTGTGAAAGAAGCTCAGGAGTTGGGTTACGACACTGATAAATTCTACAATAAGCGCATTAAAGGTAAGACAGCAATTGCTAAGCTGGTTAATCAAGCATTCGCAAACAAGCACTACACTGTACCAGAAGCAGGTACAACATTGGTGAAGAGGTCTGATAAGCGTATTGCTGTAATGGCCGATGGAAAACGCAATGCTGTTGGTGTTTTTAATTCAATAGAGTAAGGTAATTTGTATGGCAGATCGTATTATCAAAACCAACCTGTTTAGAGCAGGTTACACACACCTGGTGACACCGCAAGAGCCTCAACAGCAAGGTGCTAAAGCAATGTACGCTTGTATGATGATGTTCCCGAAAGCGGGACAGATTCAAGCATTAAGCAGTGGTCACCAGCTTACAGCACCCCAGTCAACTGACGTGTCAATCATCATGCAAGCTTTGGATGAAGTGTGTATGGAACACTTTAAAATGCCATTTGCTGAGGCTGCACCAGCTTATGGTATTCAGTTTCCTCCAAAGTGGAAAGATGGTGACCAAGACTGGAAAAAGAATGAGCAAGGTCAGTTCCTGATTGGTCAACCAAAAGATGCTTCAGTGGGTATGTGGATGCTCAATGTTAAATCTGAAATACAACCTGGAGTTGCTGATCCAGCTGGTCAAAATGCATTAGATGCGTCTGCTGTTTACAGTGGATGCTGGTGTCGTGCTCAGCTTAAAATATCAGCGTATACGAATAGCAATAACGTCAATGTTATTAGCATTCGTTTGGAGAACCTGCAGAAATGCTATGACGATACTCCACTTGGTGGTGGTACTCCACGTCAGGCTGCTACAGCTGCATTTGCTGATAATGCTGTCACTGATAGTAACGTCGCAGTAGGTGCTGGACAGCAAGGTTATCAAGCTGCTGCTCCTGTCACTCAGGCTGCTCCTGTGCAACCGGTCCAACAAGCTGCACCACAACCTGCGACTCCTACAGCACCAATGCCTGGCCAGCAACCTGCACCTATGGCACAACCTCAACCTGCACCTCAGGCTGCTCCAGCGACTCCTAGTACCCCAGTACAGCAACCAGCTCAACCGGTACAACAGGCTGCACCTCAGCAACCTGCAGGGGCTCCTGGTTCGCCTCCAGTTGGTGGACAGCAATACACTCAGCCTGTCATGCCTGGACAGTAATTATGCGAATTAAGTATTTAACTTTTTTTTGCATTCACTGTGCTTTAAATGGTGATCCACCTGAGGATGTCCTAAGACAATGGACAACGTAACACCAGAACAGCTGGCGTCGAAGAGGGTGCGGTTAGCTGCATCCTCTCTCGGTATAAAGCTCATGCGTAATAACTCAGGTGCATTCCAGGATAGCACTGGTAGATGGGTCAGATATGGATTGGGTAATGAGTTCAAACGTGTCAATGACAGCATCAAATTCGGTGACTATATTGGATATACACCTGTCGTTATTACACCTGAGATGGTTGGTAAGACTGTAGCTGTATTCACCAACATGGAGATTAAACCAGAACTGCAGGTTGGTGATGCATTGCGTAAAGCTGAGCGAGATCCAGACAGTAGAGAAGCTGCACAATTCAGGGCAATTAACCTGGTTCGTGATGCTGGTGGTATAGCTTGGTTTGTAGGTAGTGAAAAGCATGTCCACATGGTGATCGATGCTTTCTATCAGGAAATAAAGAGATGAATAAATTACAAGTAATTCAGAAGCGTAGAGCCAAACTGACTGGGGATGTAGCAAATCCTTATGCAGATCGTCAGCAAAGACTAAAAAACCTTGTTGATAAACACGGTGTTAAGTTTGTTGCTGAAGCTTCAGGATTGAGCGAGAACACCTTAATACAGTATGTGCGTACTTCTAATCCACCGTCGATTAGTGAGCAAGCTGTGTCCATTGCGGAGAGAGTCTTAGAAGGATTGTAAAATGCTGAGTCTGGATTTTAATCAGGCTCGGCGTTACATAGAACTGCTTACGGGTGACTTATCACAGTCAATCCATTGGCAACTATTCTCTGATGACAAGAGTCTGAAAGATGCACCAAGTAGTTACTGCAATATCGGTAACACTGAAAGCTTTCTACAACAACAACAACAATTAGGGTACGGTGTTTATGTCACAATAAATCAGACGGATGGTAAGGGTCGAAAGTATGAAAACGTAACTAAGATAAGAGTCTGTTTTGCAGATTTAGATGGTATTCCTTTACCTTCAGCATTTCCATTACAACCTAAGTTCATAACAGCAAGAGATTCACATCATTCACACATCTATTGGCCAGTAGAGGGTGTGTTGACGCATGACCAGTATAGTGCATTGCAGATGAGAATTGCATTATATCTTGGTAGTGATCCGCAAGTTATTGATGCTACACGATTGGCGCGTGTTCCAGGGACATATAATCTCAAAGACCGCAACAATCCAGCGATGTATGTTATTACCCATGATCACAGTGATACCGTTGTTGGTTCGTATACACCTGAGCAGATTGTCAGTGCATTTCCACTCGGTACTGAGGGTGAATCTTATTTAGCAGAATGGTCTGATAATCGTAAAGCAAAATCTGGTGGCCAGGGGTTTACTGATGCACCTAATGAGATTGCACGTTGTGAGCACTACTACGCGGTTATTGCTAAACCGTCGATGGAAGAGGGTACTCAACGTAGCCTCAATATTTTACGCAATGCAGGGTTTGCAGTAGATCGTGGTGTTTCACTTCACATCACTCAGGAAATGATGTGGCGCTTGTTCAATCCACGTTGTTGTCCACCCTGGAATGACCAGTCACAATTTTATGAATACGTGGCAAGAGGGTATAAGTACGCCGGTAATACACCTGGTTGCTTAACAGCGGTGGGTGTGTTCTCTAATGCTGATCCAATCGCTGAACCTGTTGGTGGATTTGAAGCTGCTGCTGAGACCGCTAAGGCAAGTACTCCAGATGCACCGGTTGCTTATAGCGCACCAGTAGAAGGGCATGATGAGGCGTATGTGACAAAAGCTCAGGCTGATGAGCTGGCTACCTTAACCAACTCAAAATCAAACCCTCACAAGCTATCCAGGCTGTTCTTAGGCGCTAATTATCCTGAGCGTAACCTTATTCGGTATGACGGCAATTTCTACGCTTACAATGACTACCATTGGGAATATGCCAAGGATGACAGACTCATTAATGAGATAGAGAATCAGTTCCACCAAATGGAGCTTGCACCCAGTAAAATCAAGAATATCTTTGATAAAGTGAAGAACCTCAGCTACCGCAAGAAAGAACCACTTAAGGGCTCTTGGTTGAATGGTGATCCAGAAGAGAATTGCATCATCATGAAGAACGGTATACTGCGCATTGTGAATAGTAGACCCGAACTGCTACCCCATGACAAACTATTTTTTGACCTAAACATGGTGGACTTTGAATATGATCCAGAAGCCTGGTGTGAGGAATTTATCAGAGTCATTGAAGCTCAATGGAATGGTGATCCAGAAATGCTACGTCAGGTCCAGGAGCTATACGGTTGGTTGTTGATGAATGATACACGTCACCAGCTGCTACCTATATTGATTGGTAAGTCTCGTTCAGGTAAAGGTATGCACACCACTATCATTCGTCATTTGATTGGTGCCAAACACATCTGTTCACCGTCCCTGGATGGTCTATCAAATGATGCTCAGATAGTAGAGATGACTAAGGCTAAGTTGGCAATTATTCCTGAAGCCAATAGTGTGAGCAATGTACGCAAAGACCTGGTTCTGGATAGACTGAAGCTGATTACTGGTAATGACAGCCTGACAGTGGACCAGAAGTACAAAGAATCACTTACCTGGTCTCGCTGGCCTAACCTGTTAATGACAGCGAATCAGCTACCAGATTTTATTGATGCTTCAGGTGCATTTGCCAATCGCGTATGGCCGTTCCACTTTCCACGGTCATATGCTGGTAAAGAGGATAAAGGTCTCATCTCTAGGTTGACCACACCAGAAGCTCTGGCTGGCATTTTCAATTGGGCATTAGAGGGTGCAGTAAGGGTAATGCAGAATGACGGCGTATACTTTAGTCAGACAGCACGTGAGTTGATTGATGATATCCGATATGACAGCTTCCCACTGAGCAAGTTTGTCACTGAATGCTGTAACCTAAACCCTGACTACACTACCACTGCAGATGAGCTGTATGACGCTTACTTGGTCCATGCCAGATCGTCCGGTGTCAAGATGCCATTGTCACCACAAAAGTTCTCTAAAATGCTTACAGCGTCAGCTCTGTCTGTCACCAGGAAACGGTTGCGCCAAGACAACAGTAGACACCGTAAGTATCATTTTATTGGGATTGGGATTGATGATCTTGCTATGAAAAAGATGGTCCCTGGTTCCTTTACACCTATCGATGGAGTTATCAATGATCGAAGCAAAGAAAGTAATAATTGAGTCACCGTTTAGCGGTGATGTTGAACGTAACCTAGAGTATCTGAGAGCCTGTATGCGTGACTGTGTGCTTAGGCATGAGTCACCCTATGCATCACATGGGCTACTGGCGCAACCAGGCGTCCTCAGAGATAATGAACCAACTGAGAGAGCTTTGGGTATTACCTTAGGTTTTGAATGGCACTCAGTGGCTGACTACGTTGTTGTGTATGGTGACCTGGGTATCAGTGATGGAATGTTCCAGGGCATCAAAAATGCTGATGCCGCTGGACTGGATATTAAAGTAAGACGGTTGTACGGTGAGTGGACTAGTCCTCACTCACGTTCAGAAAGATCTTTGCAGAGTCAGATCTTGTCGCAGTGTCGTAATCAACATCAATCTGAACTAATCCTGGGCTAACACCAGTAAGTGGTATTTTAATAATTTCATCACCAACCAATTCCGTAGTACCTACAGTTGCAACATTTGTATCTGTAGACGCTACGGACTGGTTGGTAAGGGATTCCGTCTCACGCCATTTCTCACTGACACGTGCATAGTACACGTCAGTTTTCCCGACTTTGAGTGGCTTATCCCAGTATTCAATCATTAGAATTGAACCGTCAGTGAATTGACTGTACTGGTGCCGTTCTCAATCGCTGTCACACTGGACACAATGACATCTGCACCTGACGTGCCAACCGTCAGATCATACTCAGCACCACCTGATCCAATCAGTTTGGCACCGTCAATAGTTGTACCAGCACCCGCTGCAGCCAGGAATGTTGCATCAGCAATTGCGTTGGCAGTCACCAGGCCATTCACCGCTGCTGGTGCAGCTGGATCACCCAGTGTATGAGTGGCTAAGACAGTCGCACCATTTAGCAACTGCAGTGTTGCACCGGCATAGCGACTGATAAAGTTGTCAGCGACTGCAGAACGTTCTGCGTTGTTAGGCGTACCCATGTATTTATCCTCAATGTAGTATGACTTCCCGACTTGGCGGGACTATGGTTATTTGTCTTGATTCTAAACCAAGAATTGCAGTATTACCATCAGTGAGCACATCAGTCACTTCACCGTTGGTTATGCGAATATTAAACAACGCTTGTGGACCAGTAAACGCGATGTTGCTAATAACTGGTGGATGCGTGTTTGTAATGTCAATAGCAAATGTCGCTTGCGGTCCAGTGAATGCGATGTCACTGATGACTGGAGCTCTGTTTGTAATGTCAACGTTGAATGTTGCCTGAGGTCCAGTAAACGCAATGTCACTCACTACTTGACCAGGTTCAGCTACCGTCACATCAACAGCAAACGAAGCCTGAGGTCCAGTAAATGCGATATCACTGACCACACCATCTACACCGGTTACTGTGATGTCAGCTGCAAACTGAGCTTGTGGACCAGTGAATGCAATGTCAGATACAACCTGACCTGGTTGAGCAACGATTACGTCAACGTTGAATGTAGCTTGTGAACCAGTAAACGCAATGTCAGACGTGACACCATCAACACCACTGACTGTCACATCAACATCAAATGATGCCTGAGGTCCAGTGAATGCGATGTCAGACGTGACTCCAGCTGGTGGATCAATATTCAGGTCAACTGCAAACAAAGCCTGAGGACCAGTAAATGCAATGTCAGACGTGATTGTTGTTGGTGAGTCAACTGTAATGTCAACCGCAAACGAAGCCTGAGGTCCAGTAAACGCAATGTCACTGGTAACATCACTAGTAGGTGTAACAGGTGTGACAGGTGTGAAATAAGCCCAATTTGCAATTTCACTGCTATTCCAGCCGAAACCGGCTTGTGCATCAACGTAGCCAGTCTCAGTGATTGGGTTGATGATTGTGGCGTGATTCGCGTTTGCACTTACGTCGTCAAAGCGTGACTGGTCACCTGTATCGGTAGACAAATTAACAAGCGTGGTACCGTTTCTCTCTATGACTAAGCCGCAAAGAAGCCCCGTTACACTTATATTGTCAAATGTGATTGTTTTACCAGACCACGACATATCATTGCGCTGACGCAGTAGCTGCCCGTTTTTGTAGCTTCTCAAGTAGCCGTCAGAGACTGTGTACCGTATTTCTAGCGCGTGAACCTGACCGTCGAATAAGTCATCAATTTGCCCTGAAACGAATGAACCAGGTAGATATGACACAGCATCATCTGTACGCAATCGAATGCGCTGACCGTTAGTATCAAACCGAAAGTATGCGCTGCCTGCAGAGTTCTCCAGCATGTAGTTGTCGGCGTTGGTTGCAACATCGTAGTCGCTGCGCTGAAGGATCAAAATACTAAAATCTTCGTCAGTCGATAGCACAACCGGCGCGGTGAAATCCGCGTGCTGTGCCGACGTTAACGTGTAGCCGATGACTTCCGACAGCAGCGTACGCGAGGAATCAGGATAACCGGCGCTGCCTGCGAGATACGCGCTAATATTGCCGCCCACGTTCGACAGCGATGTATCTGTACCAAGTGTCGTCAGCAAACTGTCAATATTCGATTCGGCATACTGATCGCGATACAACGACGCCCAAATCAATGAGCTGGATGTGTTCACACCCGACGCGCTTTGCGTGTCACCTGCCGCCGTTTCAAGCTCTGTCAGCGCCGCGCCGCCACCTGCATTGAGATCGACAGATGTTTGCGCGACCTTTGTAATAACTGGTGCGAGCGTCGGCCACACATCCCGACCATTAACATACGACAAACGCGCCATCATACATAGCGGCGTGAGCGCGAAATGGTGATAGTTTAGGGCTAACGTACCACGAGCAACTTCTTTTTCTAGAAAATCATCAGTACGCAGCGCAATGTGTTGCTCAGCCTTATACAGCGCTGCTGTACCCGCCCGCCAATATTCAGGGGCTTGTAAGACAACGCTCGCTTGCATCAACGCAAAGCCCGCCCACCACTCATGATTATTCATGCCTAAGGGTGTCAATTCGATAAAGTGGTTGTGCGTAAATCGCGCAACTCTGTCGAACCATGATTTGATGGTCGTTGCACCTGTAGGGAATGTCGTTTCAAACTCTTCCTGCACAACCGCATAACTTGACGTGACTGCCGCCAATGCCCACGCCCGAACAATTTCGCCTTGCCCGTTTGCGTCACCAGCTTGCAGCGCATTAGCCTGCGCCCACGGCAGGAGCAAATCACGCATTGCCGTCAACACATCCGTCTGAGCGTGGGTACCTGCATAGTACGTACCTGCGATGCTTGCCGCTTGTACTTCCAGCTCGTCGATAGGCGCACGAATGGCGGCTTGCTGTGCATCCGCTACAGGATCAATAGTATCGTTCGTGCCGTCTTGCACATACTTAGACGGGATATTCATTGTACCTGTGTATGGGGCGGGTGGCGTTTGTGCCGTGTACGCTGTCCCTGTACCTGTAACGACAGGGAAATCAAACGCGGGTCTAAATGCCGCGTAATCGACCGATGTATAGCCGTGGGTTGCAACAGCGCCACCACTATCATCAAAATATGCCCAACCAGCTATATCAGATCCGTTCCAGCCTGCATCGACTAGGTTTGCATCAGCGTAAGTTTGGTTTATCCGGTAGTCGTTGTTTAGCGCGTCAATAAACCCGGTGGCTATGTCAGTAAGTTGAATAGTGCCAGTAGTATCATTAGTGACAACACTTTCAAGTGTGCCAGTAAACATACTGCCTACTGAGCTACCGCTCGGGTTATTGATAATAGTATTTATTATCTCGCCTTCAGCCACATCGACAACACCGTTTCCGTGAGTTGTAGTAGCATCGATAATTGTATCTATTAAAGATACTTGCCCGGCAGTATTACTTGAGTCTATTACTGGTCTGTTGCCGACCCCGGTTGTAATAATTGATTCAGTTAGTTGGAAATTAAAACCCGGACTACCTGAACCAATAGGAGAGAAGCCGGAAAAATCGCCAAGTTTGATGCCTACTCGGTGACCTTTAAAACCATCAAATTGTGCACCGTAAGCGAAAGAATGGTTAGGCAAATCGTAGATAAGATTTTCAGCAAGGAGCGTATTATCACGAATATCGTGCGCCCAACTACTACCAAATGAACAGGTTATTACGGGAATACTGGTATCAGAAAAATCACCAGTAAAATCGCCGCCATTACCGCGCAACTTAACACCGTTAGGAAAATTACCAGCACGTAAATCTAAGTCATCTGTCCAGTTCTGGTCGCTTGTGATAAGGTATTCGCAAAACTCAGTCCTCGCTTTCTCTGCATCAACAAATTGTGGCGCTGTTGCATAGTCGGCTTGAGTAAATACCTGCTTTTCAACCACTGGCATAGGGCCGCTGGTCGGTGCATTAATGATGCTGGCGTGATTACCGCCTTCGGTGTCGATGATCTGGTCTACATCGTCAGTTGTGTGGTCGTACAAATGACCACCGTTGCTGTCTGTCACATCAAACGTTGTAATAATAACCGGCGTAGAACCGTTGACAACATAAGTACCGCTTCCGCTTACCGCTGCTGTCGTATCGTCAGAATAAGTAATTGTGCCTGACCAAGCCCCGACCAATGGATAGCTAATAGATTGGCTTGCAGCATTTAGCGCATAACCAATCAGTTCCCCGGTAACATCATCGCGTACATAGCCGGATTCAGCAGGGAAACCAACTGGCGTAATCGTCAGCGGATTTACCACATTGCTGTCGGTGTAGCTGAGGTCAGTACGGTTCAGATTAATAACGTGCAGGCCGTTGTCGTCTTCGATATCGATGCGACTAAACTGACACCCGAGAGCCGACATATAATTTGTGCCGTTGAAATTATTCGCTGGCGAAAATCGGCCTAACAATGCAAGTGTGGTGGCGGTAGTCGCGACACCTCGCAGTTCGAGCACGTCACCAGCCTGTATGTTGTCCAGATCGGACATGGCCGCAATGCCAACGCCGTTTATGTAATGCCCAACGGTGACGCCTTGCGTCACCCACGTACCGACAGAGTTGCGGAACAGGTACTGCGCATCACCGCTGTCGTTGTCGTTGCCCGCTGTACGCCTCGCATCCAGTAAAAACCGAATGATTGAGTCTGCCGACGACGGCATGTCCGTTTGAAAATGAAAACGGAGATTGATTGTACTGGTGCTGGCAATACCATCGATTTCAAGAAAGTGATCGGAGTTGCCAACTTTCAGACCATGATCGACAAGCTCGTCCTCGATTGTACGAAACACCTGAAAAGGGTCTGCATCCAAGTCGGCCTGCTCTTGTGCTGTTCTGCCTGAATAGTCATAGCCGACACGGAAATTACCATAGGCCACGCCGCGTTCGTTATTCGTAATATCTGTCGCAGTGCCGCTACTGCCATCGACGGCATTAATGACTGTGGTCAGGTTATCATCCGAAATGAATATCCCAACGCCATCATTCACCAAGGCATTTGCAAGAGGATTGGTTAGATCGACACTGTAAGGCGATGTTAACTCACTCGCGAAGGTCGTCATTAGACAGACTCACACTCAACACTTGTCAGAACACCGGCATGCGGACCTTTAACTTTTGGCTTAAAGTGTCGGTATGCACGCAGAGAGCGGTCACGCTTAAATGTGAAACTGACCGGCTGGCCTGCTGTCCATGCCCGGTTAAGGTTAATGTCCTGCTGCGGAAATTCAGTGAACGCGGTTTCGCCGTCTTTTTTCGCGAACAGTCGAATTTTAACCAAACCGGTAAAATCCTCTGCCGGTGCAATTGTGAAGCGTATCGCGCCGTTGTCCGTGTCGCTGTACAACTCTCCCTCGTTGATTACAACCTGACCAGCTGCTATGGTTACTGGTTCAAACGCGGACGGATGTCGGATCGCTTTGACTTGCTCAAGGGTGGTGTTTGCAAAAGGCGTAACAATCTTATTACATCGCGCTATTAGCTCAGGCTTGAGTGCTGCTAACATCGGATAATCACCCGCAATCAACGAATCAAGCTTTGCAATCTGCGCGTCACCTGTCGCAGTTCCCTGAATAAAATTATATTCGGTAGACGATTCAGCCATAAACGCCGCAATCAAATCATTGGTTGGCGCTGCTGCCAGAAAAGCGTTATACAATCCTGCCGCCGCAAGAATAGCGTTCATCGAATTTCGGGGTATCATCTGCCCCTGAGTTGTCGTGTACGCCTGTGCTTCAGTTAAAGCAGTTGCGTCGTCTACGTTAGCCGTTGCTAGAAATTCAGTTAAAGTCATGCGTTATTACTCCGAAACGTCGTATTTAGCAAGAATGTCCTTATACTCCCACAAATTAGAGGCATGTCAATGAACCATTCAGCCAGTTTCCAGTACCATATACAAAAAAGCCGCCATGAATAAACATAGCGGCAAATAAGAAAATAACATTTCACTCAATTGGACCAGGGACACTGGCAATACTTAGGTTAGCACTATCATCCAGAAAATCAAGGAAACCAGTTCAGGATGCATTCTCAATCTCCCACTGCTCATACACTCTTATAGTTTCCCATTCCTGTTGAGTGTCACCAGCACATTCTCTGTCAGGGTCCATCTGTTTGGCTGACAGACATTCAATAATGAGCCAATGAATGCTAAGTCTGGCATCCATATATTGCTCATATGAGACAGGGTTTCGTGGTTCAAATGATGGTGTCTCAACCGTTGTGAAAATGGCACCCATTAACATTCCAAACATTATGCCAATAGCAATACCTGTAGCAAATAGTTGCCAGAAATTTTTCATAACTTACTCCGCTAATTTAGCCAATTCCTTGCGTAGTTTATCACCGTCCAGTGCGTTACTACCGTGTTGATCCAGGTGTATTGCACTGGGATAGAATGCGCCACCAGCCAGCAGATTTCTGGCAACTTGCCTGAACCTTTTATATTGATCGCGTTCCCTCAATAGCTCATTCTTTTCAATCTCTAGCTGCTCATTAGACTTAACTAGTAATGCCACTCTTGCATCCAGTGCGTCACTTTGAGCCTGGAGACCGTCACACTTAGCTTTCAATTCATGCAGCTTACACAACAGGTGCACTATTGCGTCATCCTTGCTATCACTGCGCTGAACACCATTATAGACACAGTGGAAATCACCATTTTTAGTGCGATACACCACATAGTCCAACCCATCATCTGGTTTGGTGTGGATAGTG
>JAAUYI010049587.1_pt1 | contig 14843 bp, 11 predicted proteins | sample 7278041 | NCBI WGS metagenome assembly JAAUYI01 (sample SAMN14350216, study PRJNA611818) | marine sediment metagenome | isolation source: surface marine sediment (0.6m) | place: French Polynesia: Moorea | collected 2018-08
TGCGTTCGGCAGCGAACACTGGGGCGCGGCATCGACGATGCTTGCCGATCGTGTCGAGGCCGGTGACACGGTGCGGGTTTATGTCGAGACCAACCCGCGCTTCCGGCTGCCGGACGACGATGCATTGCCGGTGATCATGATCGGACCCGGCACCGGCGTGGCGCCGTTCCGGGCATTTGTCGAAGAGCGCGCCGAGCGCGGCGCGGGCGGCGCAAGCTGGCTGTTCTTCGGCGACCGCACGATGCAGGACGACTTCCTGTACCAGCTGGAGTGGCAGCGTCACCTGAAGCAGGGCCGGCTGGCCCGCCTCGATGTCGCGTTCTCGCGCGACCAGGCGCACAAGGTCTATGTGCAGGACAGGATCCGCGAACACGGTGCGGACGTGTACGAATGGATCGAGCAGGGCGCGGCGATCTATGTCTGCGGCGATGCAAAGCACATGGCGGGCGACGTGCATGACGCGCTGGTCGACGTCATCGCGCAGCACGGCGAACTCGAGCGGGACGCTGCCGAGCAGCGCCTGAAAGAACTGCGTCGTGCCGGGCGCTACCAACGGGACGTGTACTGATGAGCGCGCCATTGACGGACGTCGAACGCATCAAGTCGGCGAGCAGGAACCTGCGTGGGTCCATGCTCGACAGCCTTGCAGATCCGCTGACCGGCGCCCTGGCGGACGACGATACGCAGCTGTCCAAGTTTCACGGCATCTACCAGCAGGACGACCGGGACGCGCGCGCAGAGCGCAAGCGCCAGCGACTGGAGCCCGCGTTCAGCTTCATGATCCGCGCCCGTGTGCCCGGCGGTGTATGCACGCCGGAACAATGGCTCAACATGGACCGCATCGCGAACCTGCACGCCAACGGCAGTATTCGCCTGACGACGCGGCAGGCATTCCAGTTACACGGCGTTATCAAACGTAACCTGAAAGCGACCGTCGCCGGCATCAACGATGCGATGATGGACACACTGGCTGCGTGTGGCGACGTCAATCGCAACGTCATGGCGCCGCCGCTGGCTGAACTGTCGCCGGTGCACCGCGACGTGCAGCGACACGCGCGCGAACTCAGCGATCACCTGACGCCGGCGACCGGCGCATATCACGAGATCTGGCTCGACGGCGAGAAGCTCGAGTCGCCCGAGGTCGAACCGATCTACGGCGACACCTACCTGCCGCGAAAATTCAAATCCGGCTTCGTCGTGCCGCCGGTAAACGACGTCGACATTTTCACACAGGACCTGGGGTTCATCGCCATTGTCGAAGACGGTGAGCTGGTCGGCTACAACGTGACGGTTGGCGGCGGTATGGGAATGTCACACGGCGAACCCGCGACCTACCCGCGCCTGGCGGACGTGCTCGGGTTCTGCTCGGTAGATGAGTTCATTGCGGTTGCCGAAGCGGTCGTCACGACGCAGCGTGACTATGGCGATCGCACGAATCGCAAACATGCGCGGCTGAAATACACGATCGACGATCGCGGTATCGACTGGTTCCGCGGCGAAGTCGAGGCGCGCAGCGGCGTGGCGCTGGGCGAAGCACGGGACTATGCGTTCGTCGGCAACGGCGACGTATACGGCTGGCAGCAGGACGACCGGGGCCTGTGGCACTACACGCTGTTCATCGAAAACGGTCGCGTCCTCGACAGCGGCGCGCGCCGCCTCATGTCGGGCCTGCGCGAGATCGCGGTCAGGCACGTCGGCGAATTTCGGCTGACGCCGAACCAGAACCTGATGATCAGCAACATCGATTCCTCGGCCCGGCCCGTGATCGAGACTTTGCTGAAAGAGTACGGCATCGAGAACACGGCGCAGGCTTCACCGCTGCGGCTGCATTCGATGGCCTGCGTGGCGCTGCCGACCTGCGGTCTTGCGATGGCCGAGAGTGAACGTTACCTGCCGGACCTCGTGACAAAGCTCGATCACGCCATGGCCGCGGCCGGAATCGCCGACGATGCAATTACGATTCGCATGACCGGCTGCCCGAACGGCTGTGCCCGACCCTACGCGGCAGAGATCGGGCTGGTCGGCAAAGGGCCGGGCCGCTACAACCTGTATCTCGGTGCCGGGTTTGCGGGTGAACGCCTGAATAGCCTGTATCGCGAGAACATCGATGAGCAGGAAATCGTCGAGTCTTTGAAACTGCTTTTTGGCGCGTACGCGTCCGGTCGCGAGCACGGTGAACGGTTCGGCGACTTTCTCGTCAGGACGGGTGTTGTGCGACACGTTCGCGCCGGCCGCGAGTTCCATGGAGTGGCAGACGATGCCGCATGAGCCGACACGGGAGCTGGGCGAGCAAAGCAGCCGTCGCGCTGCGATCAGGATCTGCCAGCAGTCGCTCGAATCGATGTCCGCTGGCGAGCGTGTCGCCTGGGCGCTCGACAGGCTACCCGGCACGCACGTACTGACCTCGAGTTTTGGTGCACAGTCTGCCGTGATGTTGCACCTGATGACGCAGCAGCAACCGGACATGCCGGTAATCGTCATCGACACGGGCTACCTGTTTCCCGAGACCTACCGCTTCATCGATACTCTGACCCAGCGACTCGACCTCAACCTGCATGTGTTTCGTGCCGACGTCTCGCCGGCCTGGCAGGAGGCGCGCCATGGGCGCCGTTGGGAACAGGGTCGTGAAGGACTCGATACCTACAATCGTGACAACAAAGTCCGGCCCATGGGAAAAGCGCTGGATGCGCTCGGCGTCGGAACCTGGTTCTCCGGCATCCGGCGCAAGCAGGCGAGCACCCGCGCGCAGGCCCCGCTGATCGAGTCGCGCGGTGAGCGATTCAAGGTCCACCCGATCGCGGACTGGTCGGATCGCGACGTTTATCGTTACCTGACCGAACACGACCTGCCGTACCACCCGCTATGGGAGAAAGGCTACGTGTCGATCGGCGACGTCCATACGACGCGGTCGCTGGCAGACGTGTCATCCGCCGAAGAGACGCGCTTCTTCGGTATGCTGCGAGAGTGCGGCCTGCACGAAATGGACTTCGGCAAGACCGGCTGACGGCGGGTTCGAATCAGGCAGCAGCGGTAATGTCGTCGGAGCAGCCGCCGCGGACCGGCAGTTTTGCGCCGTTAAAAAGCTCGTCGACCTCGGACTGCGAGCGCGCGTTGCGCGTGTCCTCGAGCTGCCGTGAACTGATGTGTGGTGCAAACAGCTGCACGAAGTCGAGCATGTAGCGGCGCAGGACGGCATCCCGGCGAAAGCCGATCCACGTCGTGCTGCGCGGGAACAGCCCCTCGGCATCGATCGACCGCAGGTCTTTGCGGTCGTCGCAGTCTTCGGCCATGCTGGCGACGATACCGACGCCGAGCCCCATGCGCACATAAGTCTTGATGACGTCAGCATCGCGTGCCGTAAACACCACGTCAGGCTCTAAGCCCTGGTCGGCAAACGCGCGTTTCAGCGACGATTGCCCGCCGAAGCTGAACACGTAGGTGACCAGCGGATATTCGGCAAGGTCTTCCAGCGTCAGCTTGCGATCGATCTGTGCGAGCGCATGATCGCGTGGCACCAGCACCTTGCGGTCCCAGTGGTAGCTCGGCACCAGCAGCAGGTCCTGGAACAGATCGCGTGAGCCTGTCGCGATGGCAAAGTCGATTTCGTTGGCGGACACCATGTCTGCAATCTGCTCGGAGGTGCCTTGGTGCAGGTTGAGGCTCACTTTCGGGTAGCGTTTGCGGAACTCGGCAATGACGTCCGGCAACACATAGCGCGCTTGCGTATGCGTCGTCGCGATCGACAGCGTGCCTTCCTGCTCGTGATAGAAGTCCGACGCCAGGCTCCGGATGTTGTCGACTTCCGCCATGATCAGCCGGGCACGTTTGATGACCTCGTTACCGGCCGGCGTGATGGCACCGAGACTTTTCCCCTTGCGTGTAAACAGCTGCAGCCCGAGTTCTTCCTCGAGTAGCTTCAGTTGTTTACTGACCCCCGGCTGCGATGTGTAAAGCTTTTCCGCAGCGGCCGTTATGTTCAGCCCATTGTCGGCGATCGCAAGCAGGTATTTGAGCTGTTGTAGTTTCATTGGACACAAATGCCTCTGCGATTTAATTCTGTGACCATCGCCGAAGCGTTTCGTTTCCTCGTCTTGGACAAAAAATCATTGGCCGGCAGCACAGTCCGCCGCCGGTCTCTCTAGTTAGATGACCGGGCGAGCGCTCCAGATATAACAGAGTGGCATAACGGCAGAGAAACTCCGTCTTTTTGGGTGATCCCCAGCCTCGATATAGTCCGACGACACAGTAGTAGCGGTGTCCATGTGGACCACTTTCCTGCATTCCTGAAGATCGACGGCAAACCCTGCCTGCTGGTGGGCGGCGGCGAAGTTGCGGCGCGCAAGGCGCGTTTGTTGCTGGCTGCCGGCGCCAGGTTGACGGTTGTTGCGCCCGAACTCGGTGCGACGGCATCGGCGATGGTTGCCGCGGGAAGGGCAAGGCATGTAGCCCGCCGCTTTCGCGACGATGACGTGGATGGCCACTGGCTGGTCGTCAGCGCGACCGGCGACCCGGTTGTCGAGAAGCGCGTGCATGACGTTGCCGAGCGTGCCCGCGTGTTCTGCAATGCCGTGGACGACATCGGCAACTGCAGCTATATCACTCCGGCAATCGTCGATCGCAGCCCCGTGGTCGTTGCGATTTCGTCAGCCGGCACGGCACCGGTGCTGGCGCGCAGGATTCGCAACCGCATCGAGCAGTTGTTGCCGATCAAGCTGGGACAGTTGGCGAGGTTTGCCGGTGGCTGGCGCGAACGTGTTGCCGGCGTACTGACGGATTTTCGCAAGCGCCTCAGGTTCTGGGAGCAGGTCTTCGACGGCAACGTGGCGGCTGCGGTATACGCGGGCGAGCGCGAGGCCGCGGATGACATCGTGCGCGAGTTGCTCGAGGCATCGTCGGCGTCCGTCAGCGACGGCGAAGCCTGGCTGGTCGGCGCAGGGCCGGGCGATCCCGGACTGCTGACGTTGAATGCGTTGCAGGCGATGCAGCGCGCCGACGTGATCGTGCACGACCGGCTCGTGTCCGATGAGATCCTGGCGCTTGCACGCCGGGACGCCGAGTTGATCTCCGTCGGGAAATCACCCGGCTGCAAATGCAACAGCCAGGAAACCATCAACCGGCGTCTCGTCGAGCTGGTCAGAGAGGGCAAGCGCGTTTGCCGCCTGAAAGGCGGCGACCCTTTCATATTCGGTCGCGGTGGCGAAGAGGCCGAGGCACTGGAACAGGCGGGTCTGCGCTACTCGATCGTGCCGGGAATCACGGCAGCGGCCGGCTGCGCGGCGTCGGCCGGTATCCCGTTGACCCATCGCGACATTGCCCAGTCAGTCGTACTGGTGACCGCGCATGGCAAGGACTCCGTCGATACGCTCGACTGGCGCTCGCTGGCACGCGATCGGCAAACGCTGGCTGTTTACATGGCCGTACGTCGATTCCCGGATCTCGTCCGGAACCTCATCGGGCACGGTCGCTCGCCGGATACACCGATCGCGATCATCGAGCGTGGTACGACCGCGGAACAGCGCATCGTGCGTGGCACGCTCGGGCAGCTCACGCTGATTGCCGAGGCGCACAGGATCGAAGCACCTGCGATGCTGATCATTGGCGGTGTGGCCCGCCTGGGCCAATCTGACGCGCCAGCGGAACCGCCGGGCGCCCACGGTCATCAAACCTACGACTTTTCTGCTATACCGTTGGTAGCGAACAACGTCTAATAAAGGAATCAACCATGATTTACGACAACATCCTCGACACGATCGGCAATACCCCGATCGTGCGTCTGAATCGCCTCGCGCCCGAGCATGTCGAGGTATTCGTCAAGGTCGAGGCGTTCAACCCGATGGCATCGGTCAAGGACCGCCTCGCTTACGCAATCATCAACGATGCCGAGAAGCGCGGCGCGCTGGCACCCGGCCAGACCGTGGTCGAGGCGACCTCCGGCAATACCGGCATCGCGCTCGCGATGGTCTGCGCTGCGAAAGGTCATCCCTTTGTTGCAACGATGGCCGAATCGTTTTCGATCGAACGCCGCAAGATCATGCGTGGTCTCGGCGCCAAGGTCATCCTGACGCCGGCCGCCGAGCGTGGCACCGGCATGGTGCGGAAGGCCGAGGAACTCGCCGACAAATACGGCTGGTTCCTGGCGCGTCAGTTCGAAAACCCGGCTAACCCGGAATACCACGCCAACACGACCGGCCCCGAAATCCTGAATGACTTCGCCGGGCGCCAGCTCGACTACTGGGTTACCGGCTATGGCACGGGCGGTACGATGTCGGGTGCCGGGCGTACGATGAAGGCGGCACGCCCTGACCTCAAGATCGTCGCAACCGAGCCGGCGGGTGCTGCGCTCCTGAAAGGTGACGAATGGCAACCCCACAAGATCCAGGGCTGGACGCCGGACTTCATCCCGGACGTTCTCGACCGCGACATATTCGACGAGCTGAAATCGGTGACCGATGAACGCGCGATCGAGGTGTCACGCCTGCTTGCCGCGAAGGAAGGCATCTTTACCGGTATCTCCGGTGGTGCGACGCTGGCCACTGCGCTCGATGTTGCCGAGCAGGCAGAACCCGGTTCCGTGATTCTGTCAATGTTGCCGGATACCGGTGAGCGCTACCTGTCGACGCCGCTCTTCGAAGGCGTCAACGAGGGCTCCGACGACGACTGGCTGGAGACGCAGAAGGCCGCCTGAGGGCCTGGCCACGAAGTCCCAGATACGGCAAATGCCAAGGATTCCGGCACCGGCCTGACGCAGTTCCGGCCGGTGCCTGAGACCTGCTTCACAGCGCCCGGAAGCTATAACTGGCAAGGTTTATGGCCAATCCGACGCAGTGGAGCGCCGAGTGGCCGCAGACCTGCACAGCCTTGTAAATCTAAAAAAAGTCGGCAAGGCAAAGGGCCTCCTTCAGTCCCTCGTGCCGCGCGCGCAGAGCTTCGCGTTCTACGACAAGCACCGTGAGCCGGTGTGGAGCAGTGACGGCGCCGACGACTACGAGACGGAAGAATATATCGCCGGCATGCCCGGCCAGGTGCTCGCTGACCTGACCGCGGACAGCGATATCCTGAAGCGCACATTGAAGTCGGGGCGAACTCTGCTCGTCATGTCCGTGCCCAACTCCGACGGAAGCTGCCTGGGCCTCCTGGTCGTCGTGTTTTCACGCAATGCCGGCAAGTCGTCCTGGTTCAACCCCAGCCTGCTCAAAAACATTCTGCTGCCGGCCGTCGACGTCATCGGCGAGAGCCTGCACCTCGGCCAGCGTGTTGGCGAAGCGGAGTCGCTGCGCGCCGGCGTCGAACGAGAGCTCAGGCTCATCTACGAAGTCGACGAGAAGATCCACAGTTCATCCCGCAGCCATTCCGGGCTCGCGCAGCTCGTCGGGCAGAGCGGGCGGTTTCTCGGGATCGCTTACAGCGTGCTGCTGATGCCGTCGAAGCGCATCCGTATCAGCGCAACGCACTCCAGCTGGAAAAACGTCAATCGCAAAGTGCTCGATCGCTACCTGATCGACCACATGCTGCCGAAGCTCGAAGGCAAACGGTCGCCGGTGATTTTCGAGATCCCGGCCATGGAGGGTGGCGAAGGCGTTTCCGAAAAAGGCTACCAGGCGCTGTTGTGTCCGTTGCTCGATCCGAACGGCAATGTCGAGGGTTTGCTCGCACAACTCGGGCGAGTCAACGACGAACCGTTCGACAACGGTCATCGTCGCTTCATGGCACACATATTGCGCAAGGTCGAATACGTCATTGAACAGTCCTTCGACACGATGACCGGCCTGATGAACCGTTCCGGTTTCGAGGCACAGCTGCACGAATCGTGGCAGGCACTCGAGTCGGACAGTGATGCGCACCAGCTAATCTACCTCGATCTCGACAACCTGCACCTGGTTAACGATACGTTCGGTCGCGACGCCGGCGACGACGTCATCATGCACTTCGCGAGGCTCCTGGAGGAGAAGCTGCCGAAGAGCGCCGTCGTGTCACGCCTGACAGGAGACGATTTCTGCATCCTGCTTACGCACGCGGCAGCCGACGAGGCGCTGGACCTGGCCAAGGACATCCGCGAACGTGGCCGCGCGCTTCGTTATCTCGAAGGCGACAAATCGCTGCAGATCACGATCAGCGTCGGCATTGCCGAATGTGCACGTCGTGTCGGCGACGAAGCGGCAGCGCTCACGTCAGCTCGCATGGCTTGTGAAGCAGCAAAGGATCACGGTCGCGATCGCATCGAGATTTACGATGACCAGGACCAGAGCATCATCCGGCGCCAGGACGACATGGAACTGGTCGCCCAGATCCAGCAGGCGCTGGACAAGGACGAATTCGAATTGCGGGCGCAGCCGATCGTGGGGCTGAAGAAGAAAAACGCCGCGCCGCGATTCGAAATCCTGTTGCGCATGCGGGACAGGAACGGCGAGCGGATACCGACAAATGCATTGTTCTCGGCGGCCGAGCGTTACAACCTGATGCCGCAGATCGATCGCTGGGTCGTATCGTCGACGCTGGCACGACTTGCGGAGCATCGCGCGATCCTCGAATCGCAGAGCGTCGTCTTTTCGATCAACCTGTCTGGCCAATCGCTGTCGGACGACGACATCGAGGAATTCATCGAAGACGAAATCCGCGCGGCGGGACTGCCGGCCGAGGTCCTTGGATTCGAGGTCACGGAATCCGCGGCCGTATCCAGCCTGAAGAAAGCCCAGGCATTGATCGACGCGCTGCACGATCGCGGCTGCAAGATCGCACTGGATGACTTCGGCGCCGGGCTGAGCTCGTTCGCTTATCTCAAGACCTTCAATGTAGACACGCTCAAGATTGACGGCAGTTTCATTCGCGACATCACCGCGAACCGCATTTCCGAATCGATGGTCGCGGCAATCACGCAGGTCGCCAAGGTTATGCAGCTCGAAACCGTCGCCGAGTACGTCGAGGACGACGCGACCCGCAAGGTGCTGGACAAGCTCGGTGTCGATTTCGCACAGGGCCACGGCATCGGCGAACCCGTCGAGCTCGACAAGGTTCTCGATGAGCTGGCGGACTCGACGCTCGAGTCGACCGGTTAGCGAACGGCCGGGTCGTCAGAACACCTCCGCTTCCAGGCCCGCCGCGAGCGTCAGGCCGAGTTCCTCGCACTCCCCGAGCCGCGACTCGTCGAAGTCGCCCGCGATCAGCACCGGCTCCTGCACCTGGCGGACGTTCAGCCCGGTCAGGATGCGATTGACGCTCGAAATGGCGCCCGTGCCGTCATTGCCGGCTCGTACGAACAACGCATATGGCTTGCCGTCAATTTTGTCGATGCACTCGTAATACACGCGATCCAGGAAGTATTTCAGCGCGCCACTCATGTAGCCGAAATTTTCGGGCGTACCGAGGATGAAGCCGTCGCACCAGAGCAGGTCGTCCGCGTCCGCTTCGAGCGCTGGCCGCACGCGCACCGTGACGCCGTCAACCTCGTCACTGTTCGCACCGGCGATAACCGCGTCGGCCATGCGTGTCGTCGACCCGGACTGCGAGTGGTACACGATCAACAGGTTCTTTTCGGCGCTCATGCAAGCTCCGGCATTGGCACCGGTCGAGTTTAGCGCAGCTGTCGGCAACGGTGATGTCGGCTAGACTGCGGGCATGAACGATTCCGCATCGCGTCGCGACCAGCTGGGTCAGTTGCCGGCCGTGCTCACGCCCGTGGCTGAGCGCTGGCTGGAACGATTCGACGAGCGCCACGGTGCCGATGCCCTGGACGATGCGCTGCTGCCGCTGGTTCTGAAAACCGTTGCCTGCAGCGAGTTTGCCGGCAACGTGATGCTGAACCAGTGGCCGGACGTCGCCGACTCGATAACCGCCAACGATCCGGCCGGATTGATGGCGGCGCTCGAATCCTTCGCAGCGGACTTCGACGCTCGCGAGCTCGACGATGCGGCCGCCAAGCGCGAGCTGAGGGTTTACCGTGACCGGCACATGCTGGCGTTGCTGGTGCGCGAAGTGGCCGGTACGGCAACGCTCGCGGAAACGCTCGACGGACTGTCAGCTCTCGCCGACGTGCTGCTGGCCATCGCCGTGGGGACGGCCGAACGCCGGCTCAATGATCGCTTCGGCACACTTCGCGATGCTGATGGCGCGCGCATTCCGCTCGTTGTACTCGGCATGGGCAAGCTCGGTGGTTACGAGCTCAACTTCTCGTCGGACATCGACATCATTTTCCTGTACCCGCGCGAGGGCACGACCGACGGTCGCCGCAGCCTCGGCGCGCAAGAGTACTGCACACGCCTGACGCGAAACGTGATCGCGCTGCTCGACGAAAAAACGGTCGACGGATTCGCGTTTCGCATCGATACGCGGCTCAGGCCATTCGGCGACAGCGGCCCGCCGGTCGTCGGTTTCGCCGCTCTCGAGGATTATCTGAGCAAACACGGCCGCGATTGGGAACGCTACGCATACGTCAAGGCGCGCATCGTTGGCCCGGACCCCGGTTCCGATGTACGAGCGGAGCTGTTCGATGAGCTCGTCGACCCGTTTGTGTACCGGCGCTATCTCGACTTCGGGGTGTTCGAGTCGCTGCGCGACATGCACGCGATGATTACCGCAGAGGTGAAGCGTCGCGAGCTTAAGGACAACGTCAAGCTCGGGCCGGGCGGCATTCGAGAGATCGAGTTCATCGTGCAGTCGATCCAGATCGTGCGCGGCGGCAGCGTGCCGGCATTGAAAGGTCCGTCGCTCATGTCTGTGCTGCCGCGGCTCGTCAGCAATCGCGGCATCCGGCAGCAAGACGCCGATGAGCTCGAGGCAGCCTATCGGTTCCTGCGGCGCGTCGAGAATTTCATCCAGGCCATCAACGACCGGCAAACTCACGATCTGCCGGCCGACGAGGTCGACCAGGCACGTTTGTGCCTCGCAATGGGTTTCGCCGACTGGCCGAGCCTCATTGCCGACCTCGACCAGCATCGCCGGAACGTCTCGAGGCACTTCGCCGAGGTTGCCATTCGCGACGTCGGGGGCGACGACGATGCGCGTGTCGCTGCCTACCGGGAGCTGTGGTCCGAACGTGCAAACTCGGCGGCATGGCGAGACCGGCTGGCGGCCGATGGCGTCACTGACGCCGAAGCGCTTGCAGACGTCATCAGTCGTTTCCAGTCGACACCGCAAACGGCTCGGGTCGACGCGGACACTCGGCGACGCCTCAAACGATTCGTGCCGCGACTGCTCGACGAAGTCGTGACAGCCGAACACCCGGTGCACGCGTTCGAGCGTGCACTGACGGTCGTCGACAGCGTGCTGCGCCGCAGCGCGTATATCGCGCTGCTCAACGAAAACCGCCTGGCGACCGAGCGTCTCGTGAGCCTGTGCTCTACAAGCAACTTCGTCGCCGAGCAGATCAAGCGCACACCGGTCCTGCTGGACGAGCTGCTCGAGCCCGGCATCGGGTCGGAGCCGATTGCGAAAGCCGAATTGCGCGAAGAACTCGACGCGCGGCTCGCCAGCCACCGCGACGGGGATGCCGAGGTGCTGATGAACGAGATCGCGCAGTTCCAGCGCGCCGTGCAGTTTCGGGTTGCCGTCGCGGATGCGGCGGGCCACCTGCCGATCATGAAAGTCAGCGACAGCCTGACGTGGCTCGCGGAAACCGTCGTCGAGCGAGCGCTGGACGTGGCAATGAACGAGCTCGTCGCTCGTCACGGCGTTCCGCAGTACGACGTCGACGGCGTGCGCCGGGACGCCGGCTTCCTGGTGGTCGCCTACGGCAAACTCGGCGGACTGGAGCTTTCCTACGGCTCCGACCTCGACCTCGTATTCCTGCACGACTCACGCGGCAGTCGCCAGCAAACCAGCGGCGACAAATCGCTCGACAACTCGATGTTCTTCGGGCGCCTCGTTCGCAAGCTCGTGCACTACCTGACCGTCACGACCTCGTCGGGCGGACTGTACGAGGTCGATACGCGGCTGCGGCCCAGCGGCCGTTCGGGCCTGCTGGTGTCGAGCGTCGACGCGTTTTCACGCTACCAGGAAGAGAACGCGTGGACCTGGGAGCACCAGGCATTGCTCAGGGCACGACCGATTGCGGGCAGCGAAAGCCTGGCGAAGGCTTTCGAGCAGGTACGGGCCGAGACGCTGACCGGCCGTGTGCGCACCGACGCGCTGAAAGACGACGTGCTGTCGATGCGCGGGCGCATGATGAAAGAACTGGACGAAAGCAGCAGCGAGCGCTTCCACCTCAAACAGGGGCGCGGAGGCCTGACGGACATCGAATTCCTCGTGCAGTATCTCGTGCTCGCCAACGCCGCCCGCTCACCGCAACTGTTTCACTTCAGCGATAACATCCGCCAGCTCGACGCCCTGGCGGCGAGCGGCTGCCTGCCGGAGGCCGACGCCGCCCGTCTGCAAGACATCTACCGGGCCTATCGTCTGCGCCTGCACCGGCTCGCACTCGACGAGGAACCACCGATGATCCCGGTCGGCGATTTCGAAGCAGAACGCGGCTTCGTACGCGAGCTGTGGCAGCGGGTGTTCGACGGCGGGTAAGGCATAGCCGCTTACCCGGCCGGCGCGTATAATTCGCGCTCGCCCAGATCACAGGAAAGACCGTGTCATCAAGAGCAGGAACCGTCGACGAGGACCTCATCCCGGCCAACGCGCAGCACCGCTACGGTGTGCGGCCGAAGGACCTGCCACTGTCGTGCCCGATGCCGGGCATGTACCTGTGGAACTCGCACCCGAAGGTGTTCCTGCCCATCGAAGAGACCGGCGAGGCAAAGTGCCCGTACTGCGGTGCGCAATACCACTTCGCCGACGACGCCGAGGACTGAGGTCGCGTTGCGCGAGCGGGACCCGGACGCATGCACATAGTCACCGGCGGTGCCGGCTTCATCGGCAGCAACCTCGTACGGGCACTACTCGAGCGTGGTCATGACGACGTCATCGTCGTCGACGACCTGAGTGACGGCCATAAATTCGTCAATATCGCCGACCTCGAAATCGCAGACTATCTCGACAAGGACGAGTTTCTCGAGCGCCTGGCGAACGACAAGACGTTTGCCGGCGCGATCAAGGCAATACTGCACCAGGGGGCGTGTTCCACGACAACCGAGTGGGACGGCCGCTACATGATGCGGAACAATTACAGCTATTCGCAGACGCTGCTGCACCACTGCCTCAAAACGTCGACACCGTACATTTACGCGTCATCCGCTGCTGTCTACGGCGCATCGCCGGAATTCACCGAACATCCGGACAACGAGAAGCCGCTGAACGTGTACGGCTATTCGAAGTTGCAGTTCGATCGTTACGTACGCCGCGTTGCAGCGAAGCCGGCCAGCCAGGTCGTCGGTCTCAGGTTCTTCAACGTGTACGGTCCGCGCGAGCAACACAAAGGCTCGATGGCGAGCGTTGCATTTCACTTCAACAACCAGCTCATCGAAGACGGCGAGGTGCGCCTGTTCGAGGGTTCCGGAGGCTACGGCGACGGTGAGCAGCGGCGCGACTTCGTGTATGTCGACGACGTCTGCAACGTGAACCTGTGGTTCCTCGACAATCCGGGCACATCGGGCATTTTCAACTGCGGCACCGGCAGGGCGCAGACGTTTAACGACGTCGCCAATGCCGTCATCGGCTGGCACGGTCGCGGCAAGATCCGTTACATCCCGTTCCCCGAGCACCTCGAAGGGGCTTACCAGAGTTATACAGAGGCCGATCTCGACGCGTTGCGCAGAACCGGCTGTGACGTCGAGTTTCGCCCGGTGGAAGCGGGCGTGCGCGATTACCTGGACCAGCTGTCGACCTGACGATGCCGGGCGAAGCCACACTGGTCGTCGGGCCCTCGTGGGTCGGCGACATGGTCATGGCGCAATCCCTGTTCAAACTGTTGAAATCGCGCCGGCCTGAACAGCCGGTCGATGTCCTGGCGCCGGCGTGGTCGCTGCCGATCGTCGCACGTATGCCCGAGGTTCGCGCCGGCATCGCCCTTCATACCGGCCACGGCGAGCTGGGCCTCGGCAAACGTCGCCGTATCGGCTACGAGCTGCGCGCTACCGGTTACGCCCGGGCGATCGTGCTGCCGCGTTCGCTGAAGGCAGCGCTCGTGCCGTGGTTTGCACGCATCCCGAAACGGACGGGCTTCCGCGGCGAGAGTCGCTTCGGCCTGATCAACGACATGCGCCCGTTCGACAAGTCGGTGCTCGACCAGACCGTGAAACGGTTTGTCGTGCTCGGGCTCGAGCCCGGCGAGGAACTTGCGGATATGCCCGCGCCGGCGTTGTCCGTGTCGGCGGACAACCAGCAACGTGCGATGCAGGATCTCTGCGTGATGACCGAGCGGCCGGTAATCGCAATGATGCCGGGCGCCGAGTACGGTCCGGCGAAGTGCTGGCCGATCGACTACTTCACCAGTCTGGCTGCGGCCCTTGCCGACGAATTCGATGTGTGGGTGCTCGGTTCCGACAAGGATCGTGCGTCCGGCGACGAGATTGCGGCCGGCAGCCGCGCGATCAACCTGTGCGGGCGCACATCGCTCGAAGACGTGATCGACCTGCTGGGTTTTGCAGCGCAGGCTGTGAGCAACGACTCGGGCCTGATGCACGTTGCGGCGGCCGTCGGCACGCACGTGCATGCCATTTACGGTTCCTCGTCGCCCGGGTTTACCCCACCGTTGACCCGGCGCCGCGACATCCACTACCTCGGTCTCGACTGCAGCCCGTGCTTCAAACGCGAGTGCCCGCTCAAGCACCTGAATTGCCTCAGGGACATCACGGTGGAGCAGGTGTCCGCTGCGATCCGTTCGGTCGCGGAATAGACGGTAAAATCCGTAAAAAGTGGCTAATTTCGGTAAAAAAGCGGTTAAAAGACTGAAATGGCCGATAATGACA
>JAAUYI010023643.1_pt1 | contig 14836 bp, 9 predicted proteins | sample 7278041 | NCBI WGS metagenome assembly JAAUYI01 (sample SAMN14350216, study PRJNA611818) | marine sediment metagenome | isolation source: surface marine sediment (0.6m) | place: French Polynesia: Moorea | collected 2018-08
GCGATCGCCTTAAACAGATAGACTCTCGGTTCAAGGAACTTAATAAAGAATATAAGCTAAAGATTTATCCTGAAGCCGAGCATGGGTTTTTCTGCCAAGAACGTTCTTCTTACAACCAGTTAGCAGCAGAAGATTCTTGGCAAGAACTGAGGAAGTTTTTTCACAAACATCTTTTCTTGTCTATTTAGATTGTAGAGCAACTGTTTAAGCAGGAACATCTTCAAGGAGAAACAATTTTAATCGGCTTGAGATATTATCTTCAATACCGTTCAAGCTATCATAGGACAAATATACTCTTTTGCCCCCATTTATTTCTTTGTCTGGTTGCGAGATTGTCTCTAAATAGCTAAGATCCTCAATCTGGTAAGAAGTTTGATTTAAAGATGCTTGTGAAGATTTAACAGCTAAAGATTTTTGCTCCTCCTTAAGACCATTTGTTTGCAGTCGATCTAAAGTACTCTGTGGCGAGTTCTTTTTCATCAATCGGTTATAGGTGCGATAGGGCATATAAAGCAGTGGGTTGTATCCGGCAAAGCGAAGCATTAAGACACAAGCCCAGGAGTACTTACCGGCAAGAATAGCTTCGACAACTAAATTAAACTTGCTAGAATCGGTCACTTTATCTAGAGGATTTCGCCGTGCAACAGCATATCCTGCTTCGATTTTGTCACCTTGAATTTGAGAGTGTACTAGATGTTGACTCATTCGATTGCCTATAAATTATTAACTTTAATTTGATTTACATTTCAATCCCATCATGTTGTAGTTTTTTGATGGGTTCTAACCAAACGTCGAGAAGACGACGACGGCGAACGATAATATCTGCCGTGGCTGTTTGACCAGCTTTGAACTTGATTGGTTGCTGATTATCGGTGATATGGTCTCGTTCTAGTGCTACTTCTACCTGATAAACATCTCCTAGTTGAGGATTGAGTTTAGCATCGGCAGAAAGGTAGTTTACTGTACCGGGGATCAGACCATAATACTGATAGGGATAAGCATCCAATTTAACTTGTACTGGCATTCCTTCCTGGATAAATCCTGCTTCTTGATTAGGTAGAAACGCAGAAAGAATAAGTGGGGCTCCGTGAGGAGCAATTTCTATGATCGTTTCACCAGCTTGAACAACTTTACCAGAGTTGTCGATATTTAGGGATAAGACAATACCATCTACTGGAGCTTGCAGAGATTTTTGTTTGAGCCTAGCTTGAGCAGCAGATAACAAATTTTGTGTATCGGCAATTTTACTTTCTATTTGGGCTAGCTCAAATTCTAGTTGCTTAATTTTCTGTTCAGCTTCTAGTTGAATTCTTTTACCTTCGGCTTGTTTTTGAATTAACTCTGTTTCTAGTCTTTGGGCTTCTCTTAAGGCGGAGGTTAATTCGCCCTGATTATGAATGATGCTAGCTTTAAGCTCTCTCATAGCTTGATTATATTGAAATATTTGTTCCCTAGTATTCGTAATTTCTTCTAGTTGACTTTGAGTAACTTGTCTTTCTGCTTCTCGCAATGATTGTTCTGCCTGAAAGACATATTCTTGAGACACGGCTCCTTGTTCTGCTAGGGGTAGTAATCTGTTTAAACGCTGTTGACGGTAAGTTTTTTCGGATTTTAATTGCTCTAAGCGTTCTTGTGCTAGGGTTGAGAGCGACTTTAAGCTAGCTTGCTTAGCAAGATAAGCTTTTACTTCTGACTGCTGTATGGTTAGCAAATGGGCAAAAGTAGTAGCTTTTTCTTTGGTGAGAAAAATCATCGATCGCTTGGCTGAAGCTTCAGCTTTGGCAATATCTGCACTAGTTTTAGCTTCTAATATTAGTTTTTCTCGCAAGGCTTGTTTTTGACTTAGTTCAGTTTGATAGGCTTGGATCATCTGTTCGAGTCGCGCAGTTTCTTGTTCTGCTAGCTCGGTATCCAATTCCACTAAGGTTTGTCCTGCTTTTACCTCTTCCCCTTCTTTGACGGCAATAGATTTGACTTTACCTAGTTCAACTGGCTCAATTTTGTAAGTTTCGCCTTGGGGAATTAGCTTTCCTTGGGCTTTGCTCACCTCGTCAATTGTTCCAAACCAAGCCCAAGCACCAACAGCGAGACAAAAACCCATTGCCCCTAAAGTTAGATGCTGGGGAAAGCTGGCTTGTGGTTCTTCTAACAGTTGATTTAACGTAGGAGACCAACAAGCAGTTTGAGTTTTGGAGTTCCCAATATTAGTAGGAACTATAGTATCGAAGGAACCTGAATTTTGCACCACTTTAATTCTAGTTTCTTATCTTCCGCCTTCAAAATATGTCGAAATTGTGAAGAAGTTGTGAGATTGAGTAGACTTAATCAAGACTTAATCTTTTAAATGATAATCACTATTTTTCTCAGGTTAATTTCAACTAAATGATTTGTATACTTGCTGAGCTTTGAATATTAACTCTAATAATCACTAATTAATATGTAAAAGCAATGTAAAGTAATATGTAAATTAGCTCTTAATAGTTTTGGAGTTGATGTATTATACTTGGGAGAAGCTCTGAAATACCTGCAAAATATTAACCTTTAACCGCTTACCTCTCGTTTGAATCTACTTACTGGGACAGAGTAACCGAACATAAAAGAATTAACTAAAAACATAACAGTAGCAAGTTTTGAGATTGTTTCACCTTAATTGATTAACAATTTCATATCTTTAACCGACAGGATAAACAGTTTTTTGTTGAGGTATAAATAAGCCAATAATGCTGTTATTAAAACTAATTGAGTTTGTATAGATACGAGTATCAAATATAAGTCAATTAATTGATGATAAAAATGTCTCAAAATACGCATTTACAGTCAGTTCTTCATGAGCAGAACGTACTAGATTTAGTTGCTTTTGCATTAGAAAAGCAACTAAAAATAGAGCCGAAAAGTAAAAAAAATCTGGTTAAGTTGAGTCAATATTTTGAAATTTTAGAATTTCAGCTGGGAGATTTATTAGAAAATGTAGCTCACGGTTCGCCTAATTTAGCTCAACAAGAGAAACCAACTCATAGTTCCAAAAAGGATTGTCAACAAACTCAGTTTTTTTTCATAATTTGCCAGGGAAGAGTGCGATTATTGAGTTTTGATGCAGAAAAACAGCGAGAAGTTTCAACAGGTTTATTGACGGAAGGAAAAACTTTTGGGGGAGAACGTCTTTTCAATGAAGCATATTTGCCTTATAAGGCGATCGCAGCAGAAAGTAAAGTACGAGTAGCCAGAATCCCTATAGCAAAATTACAATCCCAGTTAGCAAACTCAGCGCAACTCCAAGAACACTGGCTAACAGAAACCCGAAATCGCCAAGGCTTGATTTTTTTTAAAACTTTAACGTCTTTGCGTTCTCTTTCTAGCCATAGACTACAGCAATTACTTATCTACCTTGAAGAAGGACAAATTCCTGCGGGAACAAATCTGGCAGAGATTAACCTCGATCGCTTTTGGCTTCGTCAAGGTCAAATTCACAATCAGTCTTTAGATATCGGTTCTTCTTTCGGCTATCCCGACCCAATTCCCAACGATTGGGTAGCTCAGACTGAGTTATTAGTTTATCACTTACCTAAACAGAATTGGGAAAGTGCCTGTGAGATTATTCCTCTTCTAGCTGATGTCGATCGCTCTGAAATATCAGAATCTCGTCATAGTTCTCTGACTGTAACAAAAGTTTTTGTTCCCCCTCAAACCCAGTCTAACCTTGATTTAGCTAACAAAAATGGGACTCAATCTTCTCAATTATCCACTACTCCTACTGAAGTTAAGTCAAGTGATTATTCTATCGACTTTCCGCAACCGATAAAAAGTCGCCCGCAATTGTGGAAAAGTTACCCTTTTATGCAGCAACAAAGTTCTTCCGACTGTGGTGCTGCCTGCTTGGGAATGATCTCTCAATACTACGGCAAACGATTTACTATTAATTACCTACGCAATCTTGCTGGAATTGGACGCACAGGGGTCTCTCTTAAAGGCTTAACCAAAGCAGCAGAAAATATAGGGTATCAAGCTCGTCCCGTACGAGCCAGTCTCAACCGTCTAGCAGAACACAACCATCCCTGGATTGCTCATTGGCAAGGGGATCACTACATTGTTGTTTACTGGATTAAGGGAAACCAAATTTTAGTTGCTGACCCGGCTATGGGCAAATATAAGCTATCTCGGCATGTGTTTCTAGAGGGTTGGACTGGGTATGCTTTACTACTCAATCCTACAGAGCGTCTCTATCAAACCCCCAATACAAAACGCTCTCTAGGTCAATTTTTCGGTCTGCTTTGGCCCTATCGCAATTTAGCCTGGCAAATTATCGCCCTTTCGGTGTTAATTCAAATTTTTGGTCTAATTTCGCCTTTATTTACCCAGATTATTCTCGACCAAATAGTAGTTAATAAAAGCCAAACGACTCTTAATGTTTTTGTCATTGGAGCTTTAATCTTTGGTCTGTGGGGAATGGGGTTATCTGCTACTCGTAAATATTTGTTGAGTTATTTTTCTAACCGTCTCAATGTGACTATGGTCAGTGGCTTTATTAACCACGCTCTCAATCTACCTCTGAAGTTTTTTGAATCTCGACGGGTGGGAGATATTACCACAAGAGTAGGGGAAAATTCTAAGATTCAGCGATTTTTGCTAGGGCAGGTTTTGCTGTCGTGGTTAAATTTTGTTACTGGTTTTGTCTATTTAGGGTTAATGCTCTATTACAATTGGCAACTTACTTTGCTAGTTTTAGGCTTAATTCCCCCCATTGTGATTTTAACTCTGGTAGCAACGCCTTTACTACGAAGGTTATCGAGAGAAAGATTTAATGCAGTAGCTAACCAAAACTCTTCTTTGGTAGAGATGATGACGGGAGTTGCCACAGTAAAAGCAATAGCAGCAGAACAAGAAGTACGCTGGCGTTGGGAAGATTTGTTAACGAACCAGATTAATGTGCGGTTTAAAGGTCAAAAACTGGCAATTAATTTAGGACTCCTTAGTGGACTAATCAACTCGATTGGGGGAACTGCTTTATTGTGGTATGGCGCAACTCTAGTTATTCAAGACCAGTTAACTATCGGTCAGTTTGTCGCCTTTAACATGATGAAAGGTCATATTATTAGTCCTGTAATCGCCTTAGTCGGTCTGTGGGATGAACTGCAAGAAGTACTAATTTCTGTAGAAAGACTTAATGATGTCTTTGACACAGAACCAGAAGAAACTCCTGCCAAGCAAATGCTGGCTTTACCTCCAGTACGGGGTGATGTCAAATTGGAAAATGTTACCTTCCGCTATGACACTGAAGAAGAGCGTAATGCACTTCAGAATATTTCCTTGGAAGTACAAGCAGGGCAAACCATAGCTATTGTAGGTCGAAGTGGTTCGGGAAAGAGTACTTTAGTTAAGTTATTACAGGGTTTATATTTTCCTACTAGTGGTCGAATCTGGATCGATGGATACGACATTCAGCATATATCTCCCCCATCTTTAAGATCGCAATTAGGGGTAGTACCTCAAGACTGTTTCTTATTTTCGGGAACTATTTTAGAAAATCTTACCCTTTATCGACCTGAATTTACCTTAGAACAGGCGATCGAAGCTGCCAAACTGGCTGAGGCTCATGCTTTTATTCAAGCCATGCCTTTAGGGTACAATACCAAAGTCGGAGAGCGAGGTTCAACTCTTTCGGGAGGGCAGCGACAGCGCATTGCGATCGCCCGCGCTCTGCTCGGAAAACCACGAATTCTCATTTTGGATGAAGCAACTAGTTCTCTTGATACCGAATCAGAAAAAAGATTTCAGCACAATTTAGCTCGTCTTAGCCGTGAATGTACGACCTTTATTATTGCTCACCGTCTTTCTACTATTCGTAATGCCGATCGAATCTTAGTCCTCGATCGAGGTTTTATTGCCGAGCAAGGTACTCATGAAGAACTGATGGCACAACAAAATCTTTACTATCACCTCGCCAAACAACAAATAGATCTTTAAGCTAAAAAACTGCCAAAATGGCAGGTATCAACACAGTAACTCTCTTATCGTAAATAGTATAGTTCCTACCTTCTGCACGGTGAATGTAGTATAAAATTACATATTTCTTGGAATTGGTATTGCTTGGGACTCGCGTAGGGATACTAAATAAAGGCAAATTGAAGCTCGTTAGCATACTTTAGTAGCAAAATACTTGAATAGACCTCTTGCAAAAATAAATTTAAAATCAAAACTAATAGCTTCTGCCTTCTGCCCCCTGCCTACACTCAACCAGGATTTTGGAGACTTATGCAAGAGGTCTAATATATTACCAACTGACCTGCGGAAGGTGGAATAGATATTTCTGACCTGGGAAATTAGGAGACACAATCTATGGAAAGTGTACGCCAAATAGGTGAAAGACTCACCCAAAGAAGAGAAAATCGCGATCGAGAATCTCGACAAAGCCTTCGCGATTCCTTTGGAGTTACTGAAGGGGATGATCTGATTGAGGGAAGTCCAGAACGTGATGTAATCCGTGCTGACGAAGGTGACGACACCATAGCTGGTTTAGGTGGAGATGACTTCCTCCAAGGAGAGGAAGGAAACGATCGACTAGATGGAGGAGAAGGAAATGATGTAATATTTGGTCGTGATGATGATGATGAATTAGAGGGAGGCAATGGTAATGACTCTCTGTTTGGAGATGATGGTCTGGATATACTCAGAGGTGGTGATGGTGATGATGTTTTAAATGGAGGTAGAGATAACGATTTTCTCTTCGGTAATGATGGTAATGATGAACTATTTGCTGGTTTAGGAAACGATTCGGTTTTTGGCGGTACTGGTAATGATAAACTCAATGGCAATAGAGGCGATGACCAGCTATCAGGCGGTACAGGGGATGATTCACTGAATGGAGTCGCAGGAAATGATCTTGTATTAGGGGAAGATGGCAATGATGAACTCTTGGGTGGTGGAGGTTTTGACCAACTGAGTGGGGGCAATGGTGATGACCTCCTCGATGGAGGGACAGAAAGCGATACTGTCTTCGGCGATGCTGGCGATGACACTCTTACTGGAGGTAAGGGTGGAACAGGAACTGGTGAAATAGATATTCTAGTTGGTAATGGCGGTATGGACACCTTTGTCCTGGGAGATGGAAATGGTGTTTTCTACAGCGGAGATGGCATAGCAGATTATGCCCTGATTCAAGACCTAGAGATTGGTGTGGATACAATTCAGATTAATGTTGATAACATAGATGGTTATGATTTTGGGGTAGATGAGAGTGGCAACGCGCTGATTTTCTATAATGATGATTTAATTGGTGCTGTCTTGGGAGTTGATGCTAATAGCCTGGTAGCTGGAGATGTGTTTGATTCTCCTAGCTAGAACATCGATATCATCGATATCATTAATCCGAAAAATCACTGACTACAGAGACAAGGGGGACAAGGTAGACAAGGGGACAAGGTAGACAAGGGGACAAGGGAGAATTCTCTACTTACCTATAACCCAGCGATTGGGATTGTTAATTATGTTTACTAATCCGTAACAGCTTGGCTCTATAAGCTTGGGTTTTCCAAGCATAGCCCACGCCCAGTGGATTGCACTATATTAGTGGTTCTACAGAAAAACAAGTGTCAATATCAGTGTTTTTACGGAAGAAAATCAGTGAAATTAAATTTATCAAATACAAGTAATTTTCGGGAAGAAATTTTTCTGGGATAATCATATCTTTATATAGCGGTTCTTAAATTAGTGATGTACAAATTTAACCGAGAATTGCCATAACTAGCAATTTAAATTCCTTATACCAATTCTCAAAAATAGCTAGATATATAGAGAGTTATTTATTACCATGAAAAAGCTTTCAATCTCCTGTTTATTCTGACTTCTGACTTCTGACTTCTGATTTCTGACTTCTGACTTCTGATTTCTGACTTTTACCCTATACGAAGTCTCTTATTACTTTCGAGAATTGATATTAGCCAATACAAGTTGCTGAAATTGTTACGATCTTCCCCGTGTCATGGCAGTTTATTTTCCAGTTCAATGTCCTGATTGTCATAGCACGGATGTGATTAAATATGGGAAATCTTCTAATGGAAAACAACGCTATCGTTGTTGTAATCCCAATTGTCTCCGTGCTACTTTTAGCATTAATTTAGATTACCTAGGTCGCGATGTCAAAACTAAACAAAAAATAGTGGAGATGAATCTTAATGGCAGTAGTGTTCGGCAAATAGCTAGGGTATTAAAAATTAGTACGGCGACTGTTATTAAAGAATTAAAAAAAAGTCGTAAATAATAAAGGTAGTTATTAGCTGTTAGCTATTAGCTATTAGTCAATTCATTTACGTTTTTAAACCCTAAATAGACTACATGAAATATTTAAGTTTTTCTTGAAAATCGTATCCTCAAGTCACGTTTTCTAGCTTGGGAAAACCGCTTCTTATCAGCGGATCTTCTTAGACCTAAGTGAGTTGACGAATTTAAAATAAATCTCTCTCCAACCCCTCTCATTCTCCCCTACAAGGGGAGAGGAAGAAGGAAATTTTTTTGACATCATAGGGCTTCAAACCTTCAATTTTTCGTAATAAATTTATGCCATTTTTCTTCTTACCCTCCTTGTAGGAGGGGCTAGGGGAGGTCATCTAACTCACGTTAGAACTAAAGTTTTTGGCAGTTAAGATCGAAACTTTAAGCTAAGAACTAAAAGGCAAAAAATATTCCTAAGAAACTCAAGAATTAACTTGAAATAAAAACCACAAAACTAAAACGCCATAATTAAATTTAAAAAATCAATCAATCATTAATTTAACCGTATGAATTGCTAAGAAATATTCTGCCATTTTGGCAACATACCTCTAGAGATTATTTCTAGTATCTTAGTAACGATACTTTCAGGTCGTTGCAACACAACAATTAATTTAACTATTGAAACCAAGGAGAAAATCCATGGGTGACATTAATTTCAATATTGCTAAAAACGTTGACCTTAATAAAGTAGTTAACCTGGACATTGACAAAGATGTTGATGTAAACGTAAATAACGACGATATTTTGGCTACTGCCGAAGCTGATGCTGAGGCTTTTGGGGAACGCGCCCTAGCTGAAACTGATGCTTATACTTACGTTCGTGGTGAAGGCAGCAGCGGAACTATTTTTACAGCAGACGGTTCAATCGATGTTCTGGGCAATACAACTGACCTTGAGTTAGGCACCCCTAACATAACTGGCTTGCCAAGCACAGTTACTGTGGATTATACATCAAGCGGATCAGTAGTAGCGGGTCTACCGGATCTAGATGATTTCAACGCCTTCGATAGCTTAGCCAATTTGAATAATCCATTGCCAACAAATGATAATCCCATCCCTATAGAGGATGTTTTTGTCGCGGACAATGATAAGATACTAGTATTTGACAGTTTGATTTCTGACTCCCCTCTGGAAGGTCGATATGTACTCCAAGACAATTGGATAGTAGACTTTGGACCAGAAGAACTTGACATGGATGGTGACGGTTTCACCGGAGTGGGCAATCTAACACTAACTATCCCTGCGGGAGCCACCTATTTGGTTGAGCAGCTGGCGAATGGAGAGATTGAGGTTGAATTTGAAGCATTTGCTCCAGATGCCAATGGTTTCTTTACATATGATGATACGGCTGGACCAGTGTCGAAATCAGTGTTCGAGCTTACAGGTTACGTTCAAGAGGCCGAGAGTCTTGAAATAGGAAACCTTAGTGATTGGGCTTTCCAGGCAGCATACGAGTCAATAGAGGAAGTGAACGGCACAGGCAGTGGGGAAGCATTCTCTTACGCTGAATCCACTGCTGCTCTTGACCTCAATGGCGATGATAACGTTGTACCAATTCCTCCAGAAACCGAACTATAGGTTAGGAACTGCGGAAGCGACTCGTTGTCCAAAAATCTCGTAGTCGCTCCGCTGCTCCGACCAATAGACTTCTTGCAGAAGTCGGGGGAAAGGGAAAAGGGGAAGGGGAAAAGCTTGATTTTTCCTTCCTTTACCCTTTAACCTTTTCCCTAAACTCAACCGAAGTTTGTCGTACTTATGCAAGAGTTCTAATAATTAGGCTGACTATAGACTAACACAATGCAGCCTAAAGTCGTACAGGCTTCTTGCTTCATCCTAACGGGTCTAGTGGTCTGTCAACACCTCGATTGGATATGGCGAGGAGACCTCGCCATCCCTCTCGGTCAATTTTGAAATGATGGGTTGAGACAAGCAGGGGGAGCAGGGGAAGATTTATCCCTCAAATCAATCCTGACAAAGTACTAGAGAAAACAACAAAAGTTGTTCGATCCCCGACAGAGTTTAATCCACGAGCTTTTTACAACCTTTGCCTTTTGGGTTTGTTCCTTCTTGCTCTGTCCTATACGAGACCTCTTGCAAAAGTAAATTTTTATCAGAGAAACAAATTAATGCTCGCACCTCCATTAACCAAAACTAAAAGCTAAGAGCTAACAAAACCGAGATTTTTGATTTATGCAAGAGATGCCATAAACTAGCGTTCACAACCCAGGTATGAAAATAATTCATTCGGAACTTCAGCAACTCCTGAACTCCTGAACTTCTATTTTCAAGACAGGTCTACGCTAAGGAGATATCAGCGCGAGCGGTGCGCTTTGCTCAAGTTGGTAAAAGCGTTCAGCATTTGCTCATGGGAGTTTCCCCCATGACCGCAATGCTTCACCAATGCAAGTACCTCACAAGTAGTCCGTTTGGATCGGTCCAGTCCCACGATCGAAGTTCTTAGCTGTTAGCTATTAGCTGGTAATAGGAAGAGATTTTTAACCGAGGCTGTTGCCTTGGAGGAAAGGCAAGGGACAACAGGCAACAGTGTGTTTCTATTCCCTTTTACCTTGGTTTGAAGCCTCTCCTTTGAAGGAGAAAAGAGTTTGAGAAAGGTCTAAATCCTCTTCCAAACCAGTCACTGTTGCCTGTTCCCTATTTCCTGTTGCCTTTAAAAGCTAATAGCTAATAGCTAATAGCTATTTAGTTAGATAACTGACCAAGCCCCTTCGGGGCGGGTGTGGGGTGTCGGGTGTCGGGGTTAGAGAAACTAGCCCCGAAGATAGGTTTCAAGCCCCGCCTTTCCGTGAAAAAGATAAAAACTTAAAGAGAGAACGCATAGCGCGAATTTTTAAGCAACTCTTTTTTTCAAGCTCCGTCACGTCACAGGGCGGAGTTCCCGACACCCTAAGCCCTACACCCCACACCCTGCGCGGAGCGCACTTGACCAATATAAGCCAAAATTTTTTCCACCCCGCTCATTCATAAACGGGATTGCCAAGAGGTAATACCATGCCTAATAATTATGTTGACACTCTGGGCGATGCGATCTTTTCCAATTATAGTCATGCCCCGTCTGGAACTTTGACAGATGCCTACGCTAGTACTGTAGTCGAAAGTGGTGAAACCATCGCTAGTGCTAAAACCGAAGCCTTTTTCTATGACTCCGAGGTATCGGGGCTTTTCACTGAAAGTGGTGGCTTTGGTCTAGAAGGTATTTTTGAAGGAAGTGCTGCCAGTGATGCTCAAATCATTGCTAGTTTTTCCGTGGGAGCGGGGGAAACATTCTCTTTCGATTTTTTAAGTAATTTATCATTAGAAACTAAAGAAATTGACGATCCTGATGCTGAATATACTCAGGCTTATTTAAACATTGGGTTTTTGCTCCTAGATACTTCCGATCTAAATAATATTGAAGTCTTAGATTATGCTGACATTTGGGGAACCTTAATCTCTTCCGAGCAAATAGGCGATTTACAGGTAGATTTTAGCGATAATTTCACACTGGATGCTAGCAATCAAAGTATCGATATTGATGGCAACAACGATATTGATTTTGTTGACAGCGCAACCACAGGCACTTATGAGCGTACCTTTGACAATGATACTAATCTAACGCTCCTCAAAATTAATCAAAGTGCAGTTTCATGGTTGGGAGATTCTTTTATTGGTAATTTAGGTCCAGATTTTGTCTATGGTACAATCAGGGACGATCGCTGGTTCGGAACTCCACAAGACGACCAGTTTTATGCTAGTTTGGGCGACGATCGACTTTTTGCAGGGAATGGTAATGACACGATCATAGCTGGTTATGGTAGTGATACTGTCTATGGGGGAAATGGGGACGATCTACTTGAAGGTGGTGCTGGCGATGATATTTTGAATGGTAGTAACGGCGACGATCTACTTTTTGGTGGTCCAGGTAATGATACCCTAAATGGCAGTAATAATAATGACATACTCAGAGGCGGTGCTGGCGATGATATTTTGAATGGCAGTAATGGTGAAGATCGACTTTTTGGTGGTCCAGGTAATGATACTCTTACAGGTGGTTTTGGCACAGATAAATTCTTTTATAGAACTTCTGGAACTTTTGAATCTTCTCAAGTAGGTATAGATCTTATTACCGATCTAGAAGTCAATACAGACAAGATTGTTCTCAGCCAGATAACCTTTACTGCTCTTACTTTAACTACAGATGGGTTAATCAATGCTGATGAGTTTGAAGTGGTAGATAATGATGAACTTGCTGCTGTTAGCCAGGCTTTCATTACCTACAGCAGTGATACTGGTAACTTATTTTATAATCAAAACGGTTCAGATAACGGATTGGGACAAGGAGATCAGTTTGCCACTTTAGAAAATATTCCCACTTTAAGTGCTACAGACTTTTTGATTGAAGAATAGAAGTAGTTAGTAGTAATACGAAATCCGATTGTCAAAACCCCCCTATAATTATTTGTCTTTTCCCCCTCTGCTTCCTCCGCTCCCTCTGCCTCCTCTGCCGATCTCAACCGTTAAATCTTAAAATCATACCCCTGAAAGCTGCTCCCCTGCCCCTCTGCTTCTCCAAGAAAAGATGGTTATGAGAACAGGATTTAGTATAACTACTCGCTTTCCCCTTTTTCCTCATACCACAAATCAGGTAAAGATTGGGTGACAGATGGGGTGCTAGATCTTAGTTTCACACTACCGTTACCATGAACTACAGAGTTAAACTCGCCTACAAGCCACTCTTGAAAAAGTTGATTAATAATCTCCTGTCGCCTTTGGGGTGTCAATTCGGCGGGAATAAACTCTTCAACTAGCAAAAGATGATACTCTTGTTCTGTTTCTGTTTGTTCTTTTTTTGTGGCGATCGGTCCAATAACCTTTCCTAAGCTAGTATTGCCTACTATAGCCTCGGAAATATCTGGGGGTAAACTCCAGCGACCAACTTTACCTTCATAACCACAATAATACCTATGTTGTTCATCAATATTGTAGAGATGAGCAGCTTCGTAAAAACTAATTTCCTCTTCTTCAATTTGATAGTATATTTCCTGAGCTAGTTGCTTATTAGGAACAATAATTTGATAGAGGACGAAGCGATCGTAATTCAGCCGAGTTTGAGCAAAATGTGACTCTACTTCTTTGCCAAATAAGTGTTCGGCTAATTTTTGCGTCAGCAGACGGTTTTTAATTCCTGTTTCCCATTCTTCTGCCGTTACCATCTGATCTTCTAACCAAGCAAAAGTATCAGCAGCTTTTTCTATGCGTTTTCCGTGACGAATACTGTCTGCTTCCGTTTGAATTTCCTCTGGTGTTACCTCTATATTATTTTCTGTTGCAGCTTTTTCAATGATTTTCTGATACAAAATCTTTTGGCAGATCTCCTTTAAGAGCATTTCTTGCTTGAGAAAGTCGATAATTTCTGCTGATTCGATTGGTATTTCTAGAAAATTAATCATTATGAATGAGGGTAGTTTTAAACTTCCCTTTTATTTTCTATAATATGAATAGTAAATTTGCTGAAAGCTTTTAAATTGCCTAAGCTTCCAGCAATACCATTTTCGCTTTCCGCTATTAGTTTATACTTTTAGCGGTATTTTTATGGAAAAAAGAGCTTATATATCGAGGGTAATAACTAACTCTTAGTTGCTATGACACTTTAGCAAGTTTGATAACAACGCAAGTATCAATCTAGACAAGAGTAGAAATACCCAAAACCTCAAAAGCAAAATTAACCCTCGCCGTTAGCCACCTGGATTGAGGTCAAGAGCAGCAGTAGATTCACTATAAGAGAACGCTTCATTTGCAGTAACGTAAGTATAAGCATCAGTTTCAGCTAGTGCGTTTGGACCAAAAGCTTCAGCATCAGCCTCAGCAGTAGCTAACTGATCGGGGTTATTTACGTCCACATTAACAGTTTTGAGAATGTCAAGAGTGACTACTTTATTGAGGTTAACGTCTTTAGCAATATTGAATTCAATGTCACCGCCACCAGCAAGAGCTTTTCCAGTTTCAGGATTAACAACTTCCAAATAATTTAGATCGGAAATGTTCATCTTATTTCTCCTAGTTAAATAAATTCTGGTTGCAACAATCTTTATTCGTTGTTACTAATAAGTATAGAAATCTGCACTAAAGTAGTGTTGCCATTTTGGCAGATTCTTTTTTGGGTCACTTGAAGTTGGATGAACCCTTATTAGACAAAGATTTCATGATGGGATTTTAAGATCTAATTTAAGAGCTAATGACCAGGTGTCATTACTAATTTAACTTATAATTTTAAGTTGATGTCTAACGCTTTTTGAATGATTGACTTCCTCCTCCACCTTCGCTCCTGAACGTCGCTAAGGAAGAGGATTCCTACAGGAGTTAAACCCCGTCGGTGGGTTGACTCTTCATCGGAAGTTCCAACGAATTTCCTCCAAGTCCAAGCAAGGCAAGTCCTGCCTCTCTAATATTTAAACTACCAACATTATAACAACAAAATAATTATATTATTTAATTTAGAAAAAACAACAACAACTGTCCCAATTTATGTGGTAAGGTAATTTTACCTTCAATTACATAAAGTAGAAGTGATTAC
>JAAUYI010036743.1_pt1 | contig 14833 bp, 5 predicted proteins | sample 7278041 | NCBI WGS metagenome assembly JAAUYI01 (sample SAMN14350216, study PRJNA611818) | marine sediment metagenome | isolation source: surface marine sediment (0.6m) | place: French Polynesia: Moorea | collected 2018-08
CAGTAGTTTTTTAGATAACTTTTTTAGGGAGTCGGGAGTCGGGAGTCGGGAGTAGGAAATAAAAATTGCTTCTTTAAAAAACTCCAGTTCTCTATATGGACGCGGTTTAGTCATAAATTCTTTTGCCAATTGGCGAGACTTAGAGCGATTACCACGAGGACTAGAATCCAGATGCAAAATATTTGTCATGTTAGGTAACTCAAAATTTTATTCACCATCTTGACGGTAAACTACTTACTTACTAAAGTAAAGTAGGTACAAAATAGTAACTAAGTTACCTTGAAGAAACAAAAAATACTTACGCCAGAGCCAAAGTGCAATCCACTGGCAACATTGCTGAGTCAGTTATCAGGACAATGGACACTCTATATTTTGTGTATTTTGGCTGAAAACGGTTCACTGCGTTTTGGGAAACTGAGAGGCAAAGTTGAGGGAATTTCAACCAAAGTTCTCACAGAACGCTTAAAAATGCTTGAAGCAAACGGCATTATTCATCGTCACCATGAACCGACAATTCCCCCCAAAGTTACCTATAGTTTGACCGATCGCGGAAAAGAGCTATCAGGAGTACTCGATAATTTATGTGAACTTGCTTCTCGGTGGTATGACACTGAAGCAACCAATGATTGATAATAATTATTAATTTCACGTAAGTACTCAAAAACGGAAAGTAGTCCTGATAGTACCTACATAAATGGTGTCATTATCTTCGATATGCCCTGGATTAGTGACAAAGAAAAAGCCAGGGGTAATTGAAATATTGTCATTAACTTTAAAACGATAGAAAAATTCAAAATGGAGGGAAGTGGCTTCATCTTCTCTTCCAAACTGTTCAGGACTTCCTGGTGGTCTAGGACTGCCATTATTTGTCCGTGGATTTGAGCGAGGGTCGTTATCAGTCACGAGAACTGGCTCTTCTTGTCTGATTACCTGTTCAAAAAAAGGTACATCTTGACCTCTGCTAGTTGGTCCAGCATCAACCAACTTAGGTGGCATCCCAAACAGAAAAGCAAATAAGTCTCCTTCACGACCAAAAGGATCGCTCAGACCTAGAGAAAACATATAAGTTAACGTATTACCAAAAGGTTTTTTGCCTGCCACCCCTTGGGTATCTCCTGCAAACTCAGGAATCTCTTGCAAAAAGTTAGTAAAAGTATAAGCTGTCCAACTCGAAAAAGTTAGTTGATCGGTTACACGCCATTGTAAACTTCCACCCACAGCATTAGTTTGAGCAGGAAAATCTCCAAGTTCCAAACCAGAACCAGGATTAGCAGAAGGATTGGGTAGTCTTCCTCCTGACCATAGACCAGTAGTTTCAGCATTGACACTGCCTGTAAATGTGCCTATAACTCCGTCACTATTGTAGGAGTTAACATAACTTATTCCTGTCACAATATCTTCTGTAGGCTGTAGCAATAACTGTAAACCTAAAGTGCTATGATCTGAGCCGAAAAATCCTTGGTTTGGGTTGCCACTATCTCTTGTACCATAGGCAAACTGTAAGCGTACTGGCTCAGATATTGCCCAATCAAAACCAACTCCAGCATCCATTGCTCCACCAATCCTAAAAATGGGATTGAGTTGTCCAAAACGAGAAACTGCTCCTCGTCCAATATCAAAGTAAGGAGAGTTAGCGGTAAGGACATTACTTAAAGCAAAGCCAAAGCTAGAAGCATAAAAGACAACTTTGTCGTCAAAAGCAGGAAAACGATATTCTAGGGTATCTAGCACAATATCATTGTCTAAATCAGCTTGGTAAGACAGACGAGCCATGTAAGTATTTAGCGATCGAGGATTAGTAAAACCTCCACCACTACCAGCTTCTCCAGATTCTCCGAAACCAAAATTGCCACTGGTTAAAAATATTCTGAGTCGGTCTTTGCCAGTAAAAGAGGTCTGTAATCCTAAACGAGTTAAATTAGCAAAAGTCGTATTAGTTTCTGGATCTCTGGTGTCTAAACAGTCAACTACGTCAGTATTGAACTCATTTGGTTGTGGTATGTAGGTACATCCCCCAGGAGGATTACCACCAAAGGCATCAGCTAGAGCAAAGATCACTTCTCCATTAAGGATAGTAGTAGTAGAAAATTGATGATCTTCTAAGAAAGCCACTCTTCCTTCTAGATTATCTACTCTGCTAGCAATCATTGCTAGTTCAGCTTCAAATTCTTGAGTTAATCGGCGTAAAGTGGCTAAATCTTCTTGCACCACTGCTTCTGAATCGGCAATTAACCTTTCTATCTGCTGCAAACAGGAATTTAACCCCGCAGCAAACTCATAACGAGTAATGGCTTTGTTACCTTGATAAGTTTGATTGGGAAAACCGACAATGCAACCATATCGCTCGACCAGACTTCTTAATGCTTCATAAGCCCAGTCTCCTGGTTGTACATCTCGCAACTGAGAAACATTAGTTACTTGCTCGATCGCATTTTCTGGGAAAATAACCAAATCTAATCCTTCTGTACTAGTTTGATAATCAGAAAATTCTTCAGGGATTGATTCAGCTATTACTTTGGTTGGAGTAATTAAAGTTCCTAAAGATAAAACAGACAAACATGTTGATAAATATGTGCTTTTCATTGCTTTTTCCCACACCCAAATTAAAATCAAAGGGTATCTTATCTGGATAGCCCATCAGTAAGCAAGAATTTGACAAGACAATATCTAATTACAGGGAGTTCCACCCACATTTAGAAGTCAACGCGACTTGCTAACCAACACCATAGTACAGGAGCTAAAATCATTGGTATATAAAGATTTGGTGTCGAAATTGTATAGTTTGACAGCACTTAAAAGCCACGGAATGCGACCTCACGCTTAAACACTGGAAGTTACCTCCAGTTTGATCGGCGGTGCTAGCTTGTTGTTCCTCTAGATTCTGATACCGCTGATTAACTTAGCATTGAAGCTTGAAATACGATAAATACGTCAAAATATCCAACGATTCTATGAGTTTAAAGTCCTCTTTTGTAACGTTCGTCAGTAGTATCAGATTCTAATTAAAAACGGAAAGTAGTGCGAATAGTAGCTACGTAAAGAGTATCGTTATCTTCAATATGACCTGGATTGGTCACAAAGAAAAAGCCAGGAGTAATCCAAATATTGTCATTCACTTTAAAACGGTAGAAAAATTCAAAATGTAAAGAGGTAGCTTCGTCTTCTTCTCCAACTCTTCTAGGCAAGTCACCTGTAGCGACTAATCCGTCTGCTCCTCCTGCTGCATCAATTTCTCCTACCGTATCTAAATTAGGGTTATTGTCTGTTACTACAGTATCTGGTTCATTATTAATGACCTGTTCAAAGAAAGGTACTGGTGTACCTGGTGTTTCTGGTCCTGCATCAACTAATTTGGGTGGCATACCGAAAATAACACCAAATAAATCGCCTTCTCTGCCAAAGGGATCGCTAAGACCCAAAGAAACTGAAAAAGTTGCTGTATTAGCAAATGGCTTTTTGCCAGCAGAAGCTCCAATTCCATTGTCAGCAGGATTTCCAAACTGAAAAGAATTGGAAAAATCAGGAAGTTCGTTGAGGAAATTAGTAAAAGTGTAACCGCCCCAGAAAGCCAAGTTTAGCTTTTCTGTAATGTTCCATTGAAAGCTTCCACCTACAGCATTAATTTGGGCTGGTTGATCTCCCAAGGGAAATCGACAACAGTCGGCAAATACAGAATTACCTGCGCCTTCTGGTGCAGGAATAGAAGCATCAGACCATAAACCCCCTGTTTCTGCGTTGACGCTGCCTGTGAATGTTCCCAAGCTACCATCGCTGGAGTAGGCATTGACGTAGTGTATTCCCGTCACAATAGTATCAGTGGGTTGTACTAAAAACTGTACTCCTAAAGCACTATGATCTGAACCGAAGAAACCTTCTTCTGGATCGCCACTATCTCTTGTGCCGTAAGCAACTTGCAAACGTACTGGATCGGCGATCTCCCAATCAAATCCGACTCCAGCATCCATTGGTCCACCAATGCGTAAAATGGGATTGAGTTGTCCAAAACGAGAAACTGCCCCTCGTCCAATATCAAAGTAAGGAGAGTTAGCAGTGAGGACATTACTCAAGGCAAAGCCAAAGGTAGAAGCATAGAAAACTACTCGATCGTTAAAAGCAGGAAAGCGATATTCCAAAATATCGAGAAAGACATCATTATCTAAATCAGCTTGATAACTTAAACGAGCCATGTAGGTATTAAGGGATTCGGGATTGGTAAAACCTCCATCAGCAAAATTGCCCGTAGTTAAAAATGCCCGCAAACGATCTTTGCCATTAAAAGAGGTTTGCAATCCCAAACGAGTAAAGTTAGTGAAAACAGTGTTTGTTTCTGAATCATCTCGATTAACACAGTCAGCCCCCAGATTATCGCCAGGAGCTTGAGCATCGACAATCCTACATCCGCCAGGAGGGTCGCCACCGAAGGCATCAGCTAGAGCAAAGATCACTTCTCCATTAAGGATAGTAGTAGTAGAAAATTGATGATCTTCTAAGAAAGCCACTCGCCCTTCTAGATTGTCTACTCTTCCAGCAATGATTGCTAGTTCAGCTTCAAATTCCTGAGTCAATCTGCGTAAGGTTTCTAAATCTTCTTGCACCACTGCTTCTGAATCGGCAATTAACCTTTCTATCTGTTGTAGACAAGAATTTAACCCCGCAGCAAACTCATAGCGAGTAATGGCTTGATTACCTTGATAAGTTCGATCGGGAAAACCGACAATGCAACCATATCGCTCGACCAGACTTCTTAATGCTTCATAGGCCCAGTCTCCTGGTTGTACATCTCTTAATCGATCGACATTGGTAGACTGTGCCAAATAATTATTGACCGAGAGGGATGCCGAGGTCTCCTCAGCATATCCAATCGAGGTGTTAACAGAAGTTATTTTATCTAGACTTTCGGCTGTAGTTCGATAATTGAGTAATTCTGTTTCCGCTAACGTTACTGGTAAGTTAGTTTTTTCTGGTGATTTTTTAGCAATTTTAGGTGGCTCTTGATTTATGCTTTGAGGTATAAATAATTTATTTGTTTGTTTAGCATTAGCTATTTCAGTTAAAGCTTTTTCAAGATTAATTTGCTTGGTAACTGAGTTTTTAAAGCTTACTTGGGACAATAAGGAAAAATTATTTTCATTTTTGAAGTTTGTTTGCGAAAATAACTCAGGATTTCCATTTAGAGGACGATCGACTAAATTTATTTCTGATTTTAAAAGATTAAATTCGTTACTTAAAGACTCTGCTTGAGCGACAGATGTATCATACAAAAATGGAACAAGCCCAAATAATAAATATGTAACTTTTAACATGACTTCTCTTTCACACCTAGAAATAGCATATTATTAGATAAGTAATTTATACTACGCTTGTCTAGTTGGAAATACTTATTTTTGATAAATCTTTACTTACGACTGAGGATCTAGAGTTGTAGTTACTTAAAATATAGTCAATGCTGCTTTCTCTATGCTCAAATACCCATTAAAAAAAGCAAATTATCCTAAGCAGATCAGAGCCATTTTTGGATAAGTATGTTGATTATCTAGGATTTGCCAGCTTTATTTTGGTTCATCTTACAGGTATTTATACGCATGAGATCCACGACAAACTAGACTAGACTGAAAAGTCCATAGTTGAATTATGTCTTATTTTTATACAGCATAAACTATCCTTATGAATTACTCTATTAGTAAACACTACGATTTTTGATTAGATATTAGTTTGTTTACCGTCTTACTAGAGGGAAAATCAATGGCAAGCAGAAATGATTCGGGTTGGTCAAAATTGCAAATATCGGAATACTTTATGTTGCTTGCCTTGACTTCCATTGGCATCTATTTATTATCTAGAGAAAATAATTTAATTATTGAACTACACAATAAAGTCGGCGAACTACCTTTTCTGTTGATATCTTTGACTGCAACAGTAGTATTTTGTTTGTGGATAATTCCTTATAGTACCGATTTAATGACTAATTCTGCTGCTGGATTAACTGAACAATTCTGTGGCGTAAAACAGCGTACTCTTGTTATTAACTCTACTACTAATTTGCCCGAATTATTCCTGATGTTTATTTCCTTAGGTCTAGGAAGATTAGGAGGAGTGGCTACTCCTCTTGGTTCAAATTTTGCCAATATATATTTAATGTTTGCTTTTGCTCCAATTATTGTAATTACTAAATGGCTATTATTAGGTAATTTTTCTCAGATTCAAGATTTTTTTAGACTGCTCAATCAAGAAAAAAATCTGGTAATTTGGCATTTGACAATATCGTTTATAATGTTTTTATTTTCGAGTTTTGCCTGTTGGTCGATTACTGGTATATTTCCATTTATTACCTTGCCAAATAATACCTCAATAAAGACAAACCATTTCCTATTAATAGGAGCATTTATTAGTTTGACTGGTGTTTTATTTTATTTCTTTTTTGAGCAAAAGTTAAAGCAAGAGCGTCCAGAAATTTTTGAAGATATAGAAGACGAAGATTTTATTCCTAGTTGGATTAGATTTTTTTTAGGAACCATAGGAGTTATTTTATCTTGCTATATTATGAATTTATTTTTTATAGCCTGTACTCAACTTTATAAACCATTATTAAAATCATTTTTTGGCACAGCGATTTTTGCTTATCTACACTATTTTATTGGTAGCTTTATTTCCTCTCTTCCTGAAACAACTGTAGCAGTAGAAAACTATGAACGGCTAACTTCTTCCGATCTTAATACTGCTTTAGCTGCTGCTAGTGTTTCTAATATGAGTAATCTAGCGATCGCTTTTTTGGGAAGTATTTTAGCCAGTCCATTCGTATTATTTGGTTTTGTTTCAAAATTGTAAAGACTAGAAAATTCAAGCTAATGCTTAATAGTTGATAGTTGACTGAGATTTACTTCATCTAACAGAGAATTAGTATACTTGAAATTTTGAGGCATAATTATTATGCTGATCGGTAATTAAACTTGCAATGAACTTAAACTGCATTTTATTAAATTAGAAAATAAACTATCGTACTTATCTCAGTCTTCGTATCAATCTCGATAAGCAAATTAATTGCCTAATAGCTTATGTCTCAAGCTTCCTCTATTCTGTTATTAGTATCTTTGACTAATGTCTTAATTATTCCTTTATCTGCATTAGCCCAAATCACAGTTGACGGTACGACTTCAACAACCCTAACTACTACTGATACAGGGATTCAGATTGATGATGGTAATCAAGTAGAAGGAAATCTATTTCATAGTTTTAAAGATTTTTCTATTGCTACAGGAAGAGAAGCCCATTTTAATAATGCCAATGATATAGTGAATATTTTTTCTCGCGTTACAGGAGGAAATATTTCTAATATTGACGGTTTGATTCGTGCTAATGGAACAGCTAATTTATTTTTAATTAATCCTGCGGGGATTATCTTTGGAGAAAATGCCAGGTTAGATGTCAATGGTTCATTTTTTGCCACCAGTGCAGATAGTGTTTTGTTTGAGAATGATTTTGAATTTAGTGCCGTAAATCCTGATGCACCACCATTACTAACTATAGATATTCCGATTGGTTTGAGGTTTCGAGATAATCCAGGGGATATCACGGTTAGAGGCACGGGCAATGGTGCAAGATTGACTGATAGTGAGGTAATCGATACTCAAGAAGCTTTACGAGTAGATTCAGACAAGACAATTAGTTTAATTGGCGGAAATCTGCTCTTTGAGGATGCAACTGTCAAAACCGCAGGAGGAAGAATTGAATTAGGAAGTGTGGCAGAAGGAGAAGTCAATCTGGTTGAAGTAGCTGATGGTTTTACTATTGATTATTCAGGAGTAGAAACTTTTAGAGATATATCTTTATCAGGAAGGAGTGTAATTGATGCTAGTGGATTAGGTGGTGGAGATATTCAAGTAGCAGGAAGAAATATATCCATTACTGGTGTTTCAGGATTTACCACTTTTACTTTAGGTTCAAAACCAGGAGGAGATATTAATATTTTGGCTACAGAATCTCTGACAATAAGTGGAGTAGAAAACGAACTAAATTTTGTAAGTGCTATTTCTAATCGAATTTTCCCCAAGGGTACAGCAGAGGCAGGAGATATTACTATTGAAACAGGCAGTTTGCGTTTAGGCGATCGCAGTTTAATTGCTACTACTTCTCTTGGACAAGGTGATGCAGGAGATATCAATATTAATGCTCGTGAAAGTATCTCTTTAGCAAGTCAAGGAAATCTTAGTGCGATTATATCTAATCTTGCTGAAGGCGCGATCGGTAATGGTGGAGATATTACTATAAATACGCCCTCTTTAAATCTTAGTAATGGAGCTTTTATTAGTTCTAATACTTCAGGAGTTGGGAATGGAGGTAATATCAATATAGATGCTAATTCTTTTTCTTTAATCAATGGTTCATTCTTGAATGCCAATACACGAGCAGAAGGGAATGCAGGTAATACAAGTATTAACGCAGTCAATATCTCTATAGACGGTCAAGGTAATATTAATTCTGGTACTGGTATTTTCAATAATCTAGGGTCTAATGCCATAGGTAATGGTGGAAATATTAACATTAATACAGAATCTTTGGCTATTGCTAATAGAGGAGTATTAAATGCTAGTACTTCAGGAGATGGGAATGCAGGTAATGTAAATATCAATGCTAGAGATTTTATTGCTGTAGAAGGTGATGAGCCTAGCACTCCCACTAATACTGGTATCTTGGCTTTTGTATCTGGTGATACGGTACAAGGTAACGCAGGAAATATTGAGCTTAATACAGGTTCTTTAACTCTTAATAATGGAGCAACAATATTTGCTAGTGGAGGTACACAGGGGAATGGGGGGAATATAACTATTAAGGCGATTGAAAATGTCTCTTTTGCTAATGGTTCTAGTATTTTTGTGACTGGTGTAGAAGGTGGTTCAATTCAACTTGATGCTACCAACTTGTCAATCACTTCTGGGAGTATTTTTTTTGGTGGTATTCCTGGTGGTTCTGGTTTTCCCAACGCTCAATCAGAAGATATTGTGATTAATCTCGCAGAAGATTTAGTCATAGATGGACTAGATAGTGAAGGTTTGACATTGATTAGTAATACTAGCTTTGGTCAAGGAAATCCAGGCAAGATCGATATTAGTGCTAGAAATATTACGTTTCAAAATGGCGGTAATCTCAATAGTTTTGGTAATCTCAATAGTTTTGTTGATACAGAACAAGAAAATATCAATATTAAGATTGGCGATATAAGTCTTAATGCTACTGGCGATATCAATTTTGATGGCATCAAAAACTCTCAAAGAAGCGGTATCGCAAATTTTCTGACGGACAATATATCAGGAAGTATTGGTGAAATCAACATTACAGCACAAAATCTAACTTTAACTAATGGAGCGCAGATTCAAAGTCTAGTTTCTGGAGTTGCTGATAGTGGAGATATTAATATTAATGTTGCTGACTCAATCAAAGTTGATGGCTTTGGGGAAAGTTTAACAGAAAATGGATCTAGTGTATTACCCAGTGAGATATCTAGTATGATTGGGGATGGTAAGGGAAATGCTGGCAGTATTAACATCAACACTTCATATCTCGCTCTTTCTCGCAATGGCTCTATCAATGCTCAAAATTTTGGACAAGGAGATGGGGGAGATATTAATATTGATGCCGAGCAAATTACTATAGGCGAACAAGGTGACACAAGCATAGTTCCCAGTAGTATAAGTACTGAAACCTTTAACGCTGAAGGTAATGGAGGTAACATTACTATTAATACGGGATCGCTATCGATCGAGGATGGAGGTTTTGTTGCTGCTAGAGTAGATGGTGGAGTTGGCGATGGTGGTGATATCAAAATTAATGCCAGAGATATTATTTCTGTAGATGGCACAGGTATTCTATTTTCCTTAAAAAAACAAAAAAACATAGACCTATCTAGTCGAATAAGTGCTGATGTCTTTGAGGCTATTGGCAATGGTGGTGATATAGAGATCGATACAGCTAAACTTGTTGTCGATAATAATGCTTTAATATCAGCAGATGTCATTAATAGCACAGGAAATAGTGGAAATATTACTATCAGTGCTACTGATTCTGTGGAAGTATTAGGCGGTTCGGATATAGAAAATGATGTTTTTCCAGACTCTACAGGAGCAAGTAACAATCTGACTATCGAAACAGGAAAATTAACTGTCAGTGAAGGCTCTCAGATTTCAGCTTCTACCTCTGGAGATGGAAATGCTGGTATGTTAACCATTCTTGCTACGGATTCTATTGAATTAAGTGGTAGTAATAGTTTGGGCAGAAGTGGTTTATTTGCTAGTGCGCTAGAAGAAGATGGCAGTAGTGGTGAACTAAAAGTTTTTACTCAAGACTTGATTATTCGTAATGGAGCAACTATTAGTGCAAGTAACTTTCACAGTCTTGGACTAAGAAAATCAGGAACGGGTGAAGCTGGTAATTTAGCTATTGAAGCAAGGAATATCGCTCTAGACAATGATGCCAGAATTACTGCTGCTACTCAAGCTGGTGAGCTAGGAAATATTACCCTCAAGGTTACAGAAGATATCGTCTTGCGAGATAACAGTTTTATTTCTGCCCAGGCGTTTGAAGAAGCTACAGGGGGAAATCTGGATATTGAGGCGAGATTTATTATTGCCTTCCCTAATCAAAATAACGATATCATTGCTAGTGCTGCTCAAGGAGATGGGGGCAAGATCGATATTACAGCAGAAGCACTTTTTGGCATAGAAGAACGCCCTCTAAATCCTCGTACTAACGATATTAATGCTAGTTCAGAAGCTGGTGTACCAGGAGATATAAACATCCAACAACCAACAGTTGATCCTGTTGGTGGTTTATTAGAATTAACGGAAGAAGTTGTAGATCCTGCTAAATTAATTGCTCAAAATGTTTGCACTCAAACTGCTAATAGTGAGTTTGTCGATATTGGTAAAGGTGGTTTACCCCCAAATCCTAATGATGTGTTAGCAGAAGATAATATTGAGGTGGGATTAGTTGCACCTATCACTAAATCTGGGCAAGCCAAAAAAACATTAACCGCAAGAAGACAAGTAAAACCAGAGATAACTCGCAAACCTCCCGCACAGGGTTGGATTTTCCATAAAAATGGCATGGTAGAGTTAGTAGCCTACAATCCTCATCAAGTAGGAGAACAACGTATTTGGGATAATTATCGCAGTTGTCAGTAGTGCCCTTACCAGTTGAACTAACTTTTGCATAGGCTAACTCCTGGGAAATATATAGAGAATTGACCTCTGGTTTATTAAAATAATTATGATAATCAGAATCAGAAAAAGTCGATACAATTTACTTGAGCAATAGCTCCTCTTGGCTATTGTTCACTCTCTCAGAATTAGAATACTTTCCTTCTGACTCCTAATTTATATTTTCAAGACAAGTCTAATTAATGAGCAAAACATTATATTTTCTATCTCTATTCACCTTCATCCCTCATAATGCTATTGCTCAGATTATTCCTGACTCTAGTTTAGGTAGAGAAAATTCCGTAGTAGAAAGTAATGGTAACCGAGATACCATCAATGGTGGTGCCATTCGGGATGCCAATCTGTTTCATAGTTTCACTGAATTTAATGTCGAAGCATTGAGGGAAGCTTACTTTACTAACCCTGATGGTATTGCTAATATCTTTAGTCGAGTTACAGGGAATAATATCTCGAACATTCAAGGAGTATTAGGAGTTTTAGGTGATGCTAATTTGTATCTGATTAATCCTAATGGGATTCTCTTTGGGAAAAATGCTTCTTTAGATGTCAATGGTTCATTTTTTGCCACCAGCGCAGATAGTGTTTTGTTTGGTAATGATTTTGAATTTAGTGCGGTAAATCCTTATGCACCACCATTACTAACTATAGATATTCCTGTGGGTTTGAGGTTTCGGGATAATCCAGGGGATATTGTCAATCAATCTAATGTTAATGGTGTTGGTTTGTCAGTCAATAGAGGAGAAACTATTGCTCTTATTGGCGGGAATGTCAGAGTTGAAAATGGTGGAATTGTTTTTGCACCAGGAGGGAGAATTGAGTTAGGGGGTTTGACGGAAACTGGAACAATAGCAATAGCCGAAGATAATAGTTTGCGCTTTCCTGATGCTGTTGTCAGGGGGAATATATCAGTGACTGATTCTGCCATTATTTCTGTCTTATCGGGAGAAGGAGGGGGTTCAATTAGTGTTAACGCGAAGAACTTTGATTTAACCAATGGTAGTAGATTGATTGGCAGTATTCGTGATGAGCTAGGTTTAGCAGAGGCTAAAGCAGGAGATATTTTTATAAATGCTACTGAGTCTATTGCGATCGATGGTCAGGATAATATTGATGCTAGTACTGGTATTTTTACAAATGTGGGTTCTAATGCAGTAGGAAATGCAGGAAATATTGAGTTAAATTCTGGCTCTTTAACTCTCAATAATGGAGCAATATTCTCTACTAGCAATTTTGGGCAAGGAAATGCAGGAAATGTAACAATTAATGCTACTGAGTCCATTGCGATCGATAATCGAGGAAATAGTGATACTGATACAGGTATTTTCAGCCAGATTGGTTCTAATGCGGTAGGAGATGCAGGAAATATTGAATTAAATTCTGGCTCTGTAACTCTCGATAATGGGGCTATATTATTTACTCGTAATTTAGGGACAGGAAAAGCAGGAAATGTCACTATTAATGCCCAGGATAATGTTTCCTTTACTAATGATTCTTGGGTATTTGTAACAGGTGATGAAGGTGGTTCAATAAATATTAATGCCAAAAACTTATCAATTACTTCTGGTAGTGTTTTCTTTGGTGGTATTCCCAGAGATTTTGGTTTTCCTAACGCTCAATCAGGAGATATTAAGATCGACTTAACAGAAGATTTGGTTATAGATGGACTAGATAGTCAAGATGAGACACTTATTACCAATAGCAGTTTTGGTCAAGGAGATCCAGGTAATATCTATATTAGTGCCAGAAATATTAGCTTTTATAATGGTGGTCAACTCAGTAGTTTTGCTGTAGGACAAGAAAATGCTCAATCTGGAAATATCAGTCTGAATGCTACGGGAGATATTCTTTTTGATGGTGTAGGAAATCGTGTTAATGATGGGGAAAAAACTTCTACTCCAAGCGGTATCAGAAATGCCATCCCAGAAAATGCATTGGGTAACATTGGCGAAATTAATCTTACAGCCCAAAACCTAACTTTAACTAATGGAGGGACTATTGAAAGTATAGTTTCTGGAGTTGCTAATAGTGGAGATATTAATATTAATGTTACTAATTCTATTATTGTTGATGGATTTAAGGGATTTTTCATATCAAACCAACAAGCAATAGGGGCAAGTAATATAGCTAGTAATATTACTAAAACTGGTCAAGGAAATACTGGCGAGATCAATATCAAAACTCAAACTCTGGCTCTTTCTCGCAATGGATATATTAGTAATAGCATCCAAGGAAAAGGGAATGCTGGCAATATCAATATTGATGCCGAGCAAATTACTATTGGTGAACCAGGAAACATCAACCTGTTACCCAGTTATATAAGTGCTACAAGCTTTGGCAATAGAGGTAATGGTGGGGACATTACCATAAATACAGGTTCTCTATTCATCAGGGATGGAGGTGACGTTTCCGCTAATGTTATTGGGGTATTTGGTACTGGTGGAAATATCAAAATCAATGCTAGGGATATAGTTTCTCTAGAAGGTACAGGTACTATATTTTTTCCAACAGAACAAAAAAATGTAGAGGTATCAAGTTCAATTTTGGCTGAAGTCTCTAAGGGTTCTGGGAAGGGGGGAAATATTACTATTGACACCAGCCAACTTGTTATCAACAATAATGCTTTTATCTCAGCAGATGTGGATAAGAGCGTAGGCAATGCTGGAGATATTACTATTACTGCTACTGACTTCATAAACCTATCAAAAGACTCCTATATAAGTTCTGATGTTGTCAATAGCACAGGAAACGGAGGAGCTATTACTATCAGTGCTACCAACTCTATAGAAGTATCAGACAACTCATTGATCTCAGCAAATGTTTTTTCAGGCTCTGAAGGAAATAGTGGTAATTTAACCATAGAAACAGGGAAATTATTTGTCAGTGAAGGCTCTCAGATTTCAGCTTCTACTTTTGGGCAGGGAAATGGGGGTACATTAACCATTCGTGCTACGGATTCTATTGAATTAAGTGGTATTAATTTTGGCAGAAGTGGTTTATTTGCTAGTGCGCTAGAAGAAGATGGCAGTAGTGGTGAACTAAAAGTTTTTACTCAAGACTTGATTATTCGTGATGGGGCAGTTATTAGTGTTGGTAATTTCCCTAGTATTGAAGGATTAAGAACACCAGGAACGGGTGAAGCTGGCAGTTTATTTATCGAAGCGAAGAATATTACTTTAGACAATGATGCCAGAATTACTGCTGCTACTCAAGCTGGTGATAATGGTAATATTACCCTCACAGTTACAGAAGATATTATTTTACGGGATAACAGTTTTATTTCTGCCCAGGCGTTTGAAGATGCTACAGGGGGAAATCTGGATATTGATGCAAGATTTATTATTGCTTTCCCCGCTCAAAATAACGATATCATTGCTAGTGCCGAACAAGGAGATGGGGGCAAGATCGATATTACAGCAGAAGCACTTTTTGGCATAGAAGAACGCCCTCTCAATCCTCGTACTAACGATATTAATGCTAGTTCAGAAGCTGGTGTACCAGGAGATATAAACATCCAACAAACAACAGTTGACCCTGTTGGTGGGTTATTAGAATTAACTCAAGAAGTTGTAGATCCTGCTAAATTAATTGCTCAAAATGTTTGCACCCAAACTGCTAATAGTGAG
>JAAUYI010212782.1_pt1 | contig 14828 bp, 13 predicted proteins | sample 7278041 | NCBI WGS metagenome assembly JAAUYI01 (sample SAMN14350216, study PRJNA611818) | marine sediment metagenome | isolation source: surface marine sediment (0.6m) | place: French Polynesia: Moorea | collected 2018-08
AGCTTGCTTAAGCGGAGGGGTAGCATGTAGACGCGCAAGACAGGTCATGGCTTAGAGTATGCGTAAGCATTGCCGTAGGCTAGAAGTGCGGCTTTGAGCAGAGTAACCCAACAACCGCAACCGATTGCGTTGGGTGGAGGGGCTAAGAAATTTCAACACTTCCAAGACTTTTGTCAGTCAACCAGGGGGACAAATGCAATTAATTCACCACTCACAATTATTTGCGATTGATTTTTATGGTGATTTTTAAGCTTTCATTTCTTCACCATATGTGACCAAAAAGTTAAAAATCTATCCGAAGACATATTTTGAGTTAGTATTTTGTTTTTAAATTTAAAGTTCTTAAAAGATTAAATAAACAAATATTTTTTTCTAGTCTAGCAAAATATTTATACTGCCTGCTTCCCCAATCCCTTTTTCAAACTAGCCCCTATTGCCTATTCCTTATTTTCAAGACAGTCAAATTAGATGAGGGACTTATAACCTTCTCAAAAAAACTTGAAAATCTTCTGAACAAATATAATGAAATGATGAAAAAACAATGTCAATTAATCATAACAAAAAAAATGTCATGGTAAACCTAGGGATGCCTCATCATAGCATAAAATATGCCGCCTTAACTATTGAAATTCCGTTACTCTAAAATGATAACGATTCTCAAAAATTTGTTTGCTTGGGAGGAAAGTATTATTTTTTGAATTTTTTTGAATTTTTAACAAAAAATTTCTAATCAAGCTGTCAGATGAAAATTTTTCTGAGTTTTGAATGGGTGAATGGGTGACTTTCAGGATTGCCGCTCTTTAGAGGTTATTTATAAAGTAAACCTTAAGACCCAAGAAACCGGGTTTCTTTGAGACTAAGTACGATGCGGATTCAATACTCCAACCATAGGAACGCGGTTTGGACCTACACCCATAGACTTAATATTTAGTTTATAAATGGTCTCTTAGCAGTTGACTAAGTTCTAACTTATAACTTTGCGCCTGCTAACAATTTTCAAGACAGCCATCCTACCATCACTTCTCCATTTTGAATCTGGAGTTGATAGGTAGAAATGCGATGTCCACCTTGATGATCTGATTCCCCTGTATCAACACAAAAACTCCATTGATGCCAAGGACAATAAATCACTTTTCCCCTTAAAGTACCACTTTGCAGGTGACCACCCATGTGAGGACAAATAGCATTGGTAGCATAAAAATTACCATCAACATTAAATAAAGCAATGGGCTTATCATAAAGTCCCATTACCAATTTACCACTGCCAGGGGGAAGGTCTTCCACATTACAAACTTTCACAAATTTAGTCATTAGTCATTAGTTATTAGTTATTAGTTATTAGTTATTAGTTATTAGTTATTAGTTATTAGTTATTAGTTATTAGTTATTAGTTATTAGTTATTAGTTGTTACCTAGTACCTATTACCTATTACCTGTGTTTCTTAAGAGGCTAGCAGTGTTTACCGTAGTCTTCTACTGGAAAGTAAAAGATATTTCTTAGTCAATCAGAAATAATTCAAACAAAAGCAAAAAACAGTGGATTGAGGTTTTCTCGATCCACAATTTTAATTTTATGAAACTCATCTAATTTATTGTTCTACCAGTTATCGGCTGTTTTTCCGTGATAAATATCTCCTGTAAATGGCTGTACACCAATTAAAGGATAAGCATCATCATTAGGAGCAAAAATCCGCATTACAGCTTCAGAAATATACTGTGTCATTCTAGAGATCAGTTTGGAGATGTCCATAATATTCAGACTCCCGTTTTGTTTTCGTTGCTTTTATAGGGATGTATATTACTCTAGTTCTAATCTGCTAAACTGTCTCTTATTCTCAATATATTTACACTATGTGCAATATTTTTTTATGGTTGTTTGCAATCCTTTATATTTTCAAGAAAAGTCAAAGTTTTATTTTTAAAGATGATTATATTTGCCTCAGTTAGTTTAACTAGATACCGCTTCCCATGAGATAATCAGATGTCGCATTAGTAAAATCTTTACAATCCTTATGACTGATACACAATCAACAAAATTACCTCTTTGGGTACAAGATAGAGAAGAAGTAATTGTAGCGGATGCAGATGTTGAATGGCGTGAAGGAAGACCCGATTATTCTCATACTAATCAATTTCTCGCACAAGAGCGTCAATGTAATCACGCTGAAGGTTCTTTGAATGCGATCGCTCATAATCTTGTACGAACATTTGAGATGGAAGCCACCCACAAAACCAATCCACAGCAATGGCTTTCTATTGTGAGTGATAAATTTCGCATGAGTACTAATGGCGGAAAACAATATACAGCACAAGATATAATTGACGGTGGAACTTACAATCTCTTTCTAGGTGATACAGAATATTATCGTTCCTCAGAAGAAACCTTTGATTCCTCCTATAACCTATTTCATACAGCTTTTCCGGAAGGATTTCATTGGGAATTAATTGAAGTTTTATCACCTCCTCCTAATGTCATTTTTAAGTGGAGACACTGGGGACAATTTAAGGGAAACTTTAAAGACTTTTCTCCTACAGGTGAAACCATAGAAATAGTTGGTTTAAGTCTGGCTTGTGTCACAGAAGAATTAAAGATTGAATCTGTAGAACATTTCTTTGATAATAGTGCTTTTCTCAATAAATTAACCGCAGGAAAATGTCCTTTTCACTCTGATTCTTGAAAAATAGGGGAAATAATTTTGGCTATTAGTAAGGGCACGGCGTAGGTCAGATTATTTTATACATTGATAAATTTTAAATGCCGTGCCCCTACTTCAGTTCCCTCCTTTATAACCAGGCTACTTGGTTAAGCCTTTTTCCTCCCGAGGTTATTTTTCTCAGGTTTAAAAAAAATCACCAAAATCATTGACATTAGTTATGGTAAAAATTACCATAAAACTAGAAGCATTCTTCTAGAGGGGTTATCTAATGACAACATTACCAGGGATAGAATCCGCAGATGCCCAAAACCTGGAAATGACCATGACTGCTGAGGATTACAGCTTGCTGACAGACCTTTACCAGTTAACGATGGCAGCTTGTTATACAGGTGAAGGTGTAGAACAAAAACGGGCAAGTTTTGAGTTATTTGTCAGGAAATTACCAGAAGGTTTTGGCTATTTAATAGCTATGGGGTTGACGCAGGGGCTGGCATATTTAGAAAAATTCCGCTTTAATGCCTCCCAGATTGGGGCTTTACAGAGAACGGGTATTTTTGCCCATGTACCTGATCGCTTTTGGTCTTTGCTAGAATCGGGATGCTTTACGGGGGATGTATGGGGTGTACCGGAAGGAACTGCGGTGTTTGCCAATCAGCCATTATTACGGGTGGAAGCACCGCTTTGGCAAGCACAGTTGGTGGAAACCTATCTGTTAAATACCCTGAATTATCAAACATTAATTGCTACTAGGGCAGCACGGATTAGGGATGTGGCAGGTAAAGAGGCAAAATTGCTGGAATTTGGGACTAGAAGGGCATTTAGTCCCCAAGGTTCCCTATGGGCAGCAAGGGCAGCTTTAGCAGGGGGTTTTGATGCCACATCCAACGTGTTGGCAGCGCTACAGATGGGAGAAAAACCTAGTGGTACGATGGCACATGCTTTGGTAATGGCATTATCAGCAATGGAAGGTAGTGAAGACGAGGCTTTTGCAGCGTTTCATCGCTATTTTCCAGGGGCACCATTGTTAATTGATACCTATGATACTATTGCTGCTGCCGAACGATTAGCGGTAAAGGTAAATTCGGGGGAAATGGAATTAACTGGAGTGCGTTTGGATTCTGGAGATTTAGTCACACTCTCAAAACAAGTGCGATCGCTACTTCCTGGGGTAACTATTATTGCTAGTAGCGATTTAGATGAGTCGGAAATTGCCAAAATGAAGGCAGCTGGGGGGGAATTTGATTTTTATGGGGTGGGAACGAGGTTGGTGACAGGAAAGCCTGTAAATGGGGTTTATAAGCTGGTGGATATTGAAGGAATTCCAGTGATGAAGGAGTCTAGCGGTAAGGTGACTTATCCGGGACGCAAACAGATTTTTCGCTCTTTTGCTGGTGGTAAGGTAAAAGTTGATAGATTGGGTTTAATTACTGAAAGTGCGGTAGAAGAAGAATCTTTATTACAGGTGGTGATGAAGTCAGGTAAAAGGGTACAACCACCAGAAAGTTTAACAGAAATCCGCGAACGTACTGCAGCCTCAGTGGCAAGTTTACCAGAGGAAACAAGAAGGCTGGATAATCCAGTATCGGTAACGGTGAAAATTTCTGATGCACTGCAACAGTTGACAGCAAAAACGCGGGAAAAAATCCACCAGATGCAGCAATAAGGGTAGGGGGAAGAATTAAGAATTAAGAATTAAGAATTAAGAATTAAGAATTAAGAATTAAGAATTAAGAATTAAGAATTAAGAATTAAGAATTAAGAATTAAGAGTTAATAATTAAGAATTAAGAATTAATAATGAAGAATTAAGAATGAAGAATTAAGAATGAGAATAGCTTTATTTGGAATGAGTGCCGATCCTCCCACTGCTGGACATCAGGCAATTATAAAATGGTTATCACAATATTATGATCGCGTGGTAGTTTGGGCTGCTAATAATCCCTTCAAATCCCAACAAACACCTTTGGAACATCGGGTGGTAATGCTACGACTATTGATTTGTGACATAAATATTCCCACGGACAATATTACTTTAGAACAAGAGTTGAGTAGCTATAGAACCCTGGAAACTCTGGAAAAAGCAAAACAGCGTTGGGGTGGGAACACGGAATTTACTTTAGTAGTTGGTTCCGATTTGCTTACCCAGTTACCCCGTTGGTATCGTATTCAAGATTTATTGCAGCAAGTGCAACTGTTGGTGGTGCCACGACCAGGATATCCAATTAATGATGCCAGTTTAGAAAAAATTAAACAACTGGGAGGAAAAATTGCAATCGCTAATCTTGTAGGTTTAGATGTTTCTTCCACAGCATATCGAAAAAGTGGCGATGGCGAAACTCTCACACCCCTTGTAATTGACTATATTCATCAACAGCATTTGTACCAATGGCAGGACGCAACCCAAAAAAGATTACCTATTCCTTAAATCAACCTCTTTTGGCTGATTTCAAAGTTGGCGTTGATAATGTAATTTTTTCTGTAGATACAGCCCAAAATCGGTTGTTAGTTCTCCTAATCATGCGACAGCAAGAACCATTTTTAAATCATTGGAGTCTACCGGGTACTTTGGTACGTCAAGGAGAATCCTTGGAAAATGCTGCATATCGCATTTTAGCTGAAAAAATTCGGGTAAAAAATCTCTATTTAGAACAATTGTATACTTTCGGTGGACCTCACCGCGATCCCCGTGAAGATAGCGAGAGTTATGGAGTTCGTTATCTATCTGTGAGTTACTTTGCCTTAGTGCGTTTTGAGGAAGCAGAATTAATTGCAGATGGAGTTAGTGGTATCGCTTGGTATCCTGTCAAAGATGTACCACAATTGGCTTTTGATCACAACCAACTTCTTGCCTATGGACATCAACGTTTGCGCAATAAATTAGAGTACAGTCCCGTCGCTTTTGAAGTCTTGCCAGAAATGTTTACTTTAAACGATTTATATCAGTTTTACACCACAATTTTGGGGGAAAACTTTGCCGATTATTCTAATTTTCGAGCACGTTTACTGAAGTTAGGTTTTTTGTTTGACACCGGAATTAAAGTAAGTCGGGGTGCAGGTCGTCCGGCTAGTTTGTATAAATTTGATGCAGATGCTTTTTTACCTTTTAAAGATAAGCCTTTACTGTTTATTTAATTATTACTAAAACTGGATAATGGAGGAATTATAACTAATAGTAAAAAGGGAATAGGGAACAGGGAATAGGGAACAGGGAATAGAGAACAGTTAAAAGCGATTTTTTTGCAATGAAGAGTCTCCAATTTATACTGATAACTGATATAGCAATCCGGAATCAGTTGTGAGAAAATACTTAACTTGTAAACGTAACTTTTAAAACTGATTGATAACCTACTTTTGTGGCTAAAATTATATATATTGCGTAATACATAGTTCCAAAAATAGTTATATAAAGTATGTTAAATATATCCGTATTTTCTCATGAATCATTTAGGATTGCTATAAATTACAGCATTTTGCACGTAAATGAGGTACAAAGATAAATTTTGCAATTATTGTAGGATGGGAATCCTTGCCCATACAATTGGGCTTTATGAATATAAAATATGTTGTATTTAGAAATCCCCAATCCTTAATTGGAACTTACCGTAAACACCCGGAGGTTGTACTTCCTTAGCTTGGGTTAGGATACTTGGTCATAAACTTACAACTTATAACGTTGTAATTACCGAAAAAGTAGGTAGAGTTACTGAAAATGATCTAATATGTGCCGAAAATATCAGTTAAATATTTAAAATTCTGTTGGAGAAACCGGATTTCTCGAAATTATTTGACACTCTAACAATATAAACCCGGTTTCTTGCAAAACCGTGAAGCAATTTTGACAACAGCAACAAGTACAATCAGGGCTAAATCTTCATGAATTCCCCAGTCAAACCCATTAATGTATTTGAATATAAAGCCTTAGCACAACAAGACTTATCAAAGATGGCATGGGATTATTATGCCAGTGGTGCTGGGGACGAAGTGTCATTACGAGAAAACCGTGCTGCTTTTGAACGCTGGAAGTTACGTCCCCGGATGCTGGTGGATGTTAGTCAAAGAGATTTAAGTACGCAAATTCTCGGACAATTCCAGCAGCTACCCATATTAATTGCACCGACGGCATTTCAGTGTTTAGCGCATCCAGAAGGAGAAATAGCTACAGCTAAAGCAGCCGCTAAGTTGGGAGTTGGTATGGTTTTAAGTACAATGGCTACTAAGAGTATTGAAGAAGTTGCAGATGTTAGTCAACAAGGAAATCGTTGGTTTCAGTTGTATGTACATCGCGATCGCGGACTTACTCGTGCTTTAGTGGAACGTGCTTATGCCAAGGGTTACACAGCAATTTGTTTGACTGTAGACGCACCACTGTTGGGAAGGAGGGAAAAAGACACGCGCAATCAATTTGCCTTGCCTGCGGAAATGGAATTAGCAAATATTGCAACTTTAAAAGATTTAGAATTACCGCATAAATACGGTGAATCGGGTTTGTTTGCCTATTTTGCCGAACAACTAGATCCGGGGTTAACTTGGAAAGATGTGGAGTGGTTGCAATCCCTATCACCTTTGCCCTTAGCTATCAAGGGAATTTTACGGGATGATGATGCTGTACGGGCAGTGGAACATGGGGCAAAAGCGGTAATTGTTTCTAATCATGGGGGTAGGCAATTAGACGGTGCTATAGCCAGTATTGATGCTTTAAGTGAAGTAGTAGGGGCTGTGGGAGATAAAGTAGAGGTGCTGATGGATGGGGGTATTCGTCGCGGTATAGATATACTTAAAGCTTTGGCATTGGGGGCAAAAGCTGTGTTGGTGGGACGTCCAATATTATGGGGTTTAACGGTAGCTGGAGAGATGGGAGTAGGGCATGTGTTGGAAATATTACGGGATGAATTGGATTTGGCAATGGCGTTGAGTGGTTGTGCCAAGTTGTCGGATATTGATTCTAGTTTGGTACGATATATATCTTGTTGTTAATAACATAAGTTCCTTGAGTTTCTAATCATAACTGCTAATAGGTAATGGGTAACAGGAATAAAGAATAATTACTAACTAACTCTTCACCAATTACTAATCATATCTTTACCAATTACCAATTACCAATTACCAATTACCAATTACCAATTACCAATTACTAATTACCAATTACCATTATGAAAATAGCTATTGCTCAACTTAATCCTACTATTGGTGATTTAGCTGGAAATGCCCAAAAGATTCTCGATGTTGCCAAATATGTAGCGTCTCAGGGTGGACGTTTGTTATTAACACCGGAACTTTCTTTATGTGGCTATCCACCCAGGGATTTGTTATTAAATCCCTGTTTTGTGGAAAATATGAGCTTGAGTTTGCAACAATTAGCAAAGGATTTACCCCCGAATTTAGCTGTATTGGTGGGAACTGTCGAAAGAAATTTACAAGCATCTATTAGCGGGGGTAAAAATTTATTTAATGGTATTGCTTGGCTAGAAAATGGCAAGGTGCAACGAGTTTTTCATAAGCGTCTTTTGCCTACCTATGATGTGTTTGATGAACGTCGCTATTTTGAACCAGGATTGGAAGTAAATTACTTTTCTTTGGATGGTATCGATATTGGGGTGACAATTTGTGAGGATTTATGGAATGATGAAGAATTTTTAGGTAAACGCTGTTATGCTAATAATCCCATTGCTGATTTATCAATTTTAGGTGTAGATTTAACCCTCAATTTATCCGCATCTCCCTACACAGTGGGTAAACTGGATTTTCGAGAAGAAATGCTCAGTCATAGTGCAGTGCGTTTTCAACAGCCGATTATCTATGTGAATCAAGTCGGTGGTAATGATGATTTACTTTTTGATGGTAGAAGTTTTGCTTTAAACCGTCAGGGTGAATTAATATCTCGTGCTAAGGGATTTGATACCGATTTATTATTTGTGGAATTTGACGCAGAAAAGCGGGATTTGGTATTAGGTTCTATCGCTGCAAAATATGAATGTGAAGATGAAGAAATTTGGCAAGCTTTAGTATTAGGTGTCGGGGATTATGCCCGCAAATGCAAGTTTTCTAAAGCAGTTTTAGGTTTAAGTGGTGGCATTGATTCCTCCATTGTAGCTGCCATCGCTACCGCAGCCTTGGGTAAAGAAAATATCCTTGGTGTTCTCATGCCTTCTCCCTATAGTTCCGAGCATTCTATTAGCGATGCTTTGGCATTGGGTGAAAATCTCGGCATTGAAACCACTATTTTACCCATTGGTGAATTAATGGCAGGTTACGATAAAACCCTGGGTAAATTGTTTGCTGGTACAGAGTTTGGTATTGCTGAAGAAAATATTCAATCTCGTATCCGAGGAAATTTATTAATGGCAGTTGCTAATAAGTTTGGTTATTTGCTTTTATCTACTGGTAATAAGTCGGAAATGGCTGTTGGTTACTGCACTCTTTACGGTGATATGAATGGTGGTTTAGCAGTTATTTCTGATGTTCCCAAAAGTCGGGTTTATTCCCTTTGTCGCTGGTTAAATTTACAAGGTAAAAATCGAATTTTTGGCAATAGGGAAGACAATGGAGAAATTATCCCCCAAAATGTGATTACTAAAGCCCCCAGCGCTGAACTAAAACCCGGTCAAATAGATGAAGACTCTCTACCGTCTTACAAGGTTTTAGACGATATTTTGCAACGCTTAATTAACGAACATCAATCAGCAGCAGAAATTATCGCTGCTGGACATAATCCGGTGATTGTAGATAGAATAATTCAGATGGTGGCACGGGCTGAATTTAAACGCCGACAAGCACCTCCCGGATTAAAAATTACTGATCGCGCTTTTGGAACTGGTTGGCGTATGCCCATTGCTAGTAATTGGCTGATCAAAAATAGTTACCAATCTCAAGATTTCACAACTTCTACTTTAATCTGAAACTAAAAAACCGGGTTTGATATGAGGGTGCGATTACTGTGCTATCTTAGCAGTATGCTGTAGGTACAGTTACCTCACATCTTGCACCAATATAAATTGATGTATTTTAATCACTCAGTATTAAGGATAAAAGCTTAAGAAGCGCGACAAAAGCCAAGTAAAATAATGTAGCTTTATTGCGCCGCTTTTAAGCTTTTCGTTGTTTATACGGATAGGTGCAAGATATGAGTTACGGCGAAAATTGTTCAACCTAGACCGGAGGGATTTTAGGGATGAAACTGATAAATATCTTAAAAAAACGACTTTTACCCACAACTATATTGACTGTTTTTGGGGCAATAGGGATTTGTGTAAATTCTTCTGAAGCGGCAAAAATAACTATTGACCCCGATAACTTCTCAGTCTTTCAAGACATTAGCACAGCTATTCCAGGAGTTCAACTTTCTCTGATTAATGACAATCCATCATCTCCGGCTGCGCCTGCTTCTATTGTAGTAGTTCAAGGTAGTGCAGCCTCTACAGGAAGCCGGGTATTTGGGCGTGGAATTCCTGGATTTTTTCCTGATGAATCTTTCTTTGAACCTGGAATTTTTACGGGAGTATTAAGTGTGTTTAAGGCTTCCTTTGATACCCCAACTGATTTTGTTTCAATTGATGTTATTAAAGTAGCTTTAGGCGATTTTGGGCGATTGCGAGCGTTTGATTCATCTAACAACCTAGTAGCAGAGTCTATTACCCCCTCTTTAGGAAGTTTTGGAAATTTTTCAACAGTGAGTATTAGCAGACCTATAGCTGATATTTCTTATATTCTTGCGGCAGGATATCCTCCTCCACAATCTCCCCCATTTAATGGGGTAGCGTTAGATAATTTTAAATTTAACCAAGTTAGCCCAGAACAAGTTCCCGAACCTCTCACCATCCTTGGTTCAATTACAGCCTTATGCTTTGGTCTTACATTAAAGCGAGGAGTCTTTAAAAAACAGAAGAAAGAGAAGGTTGTAGTTTAGTAAAATCAAACTTTAAAAAAATCACTTATTGATTTGTTTATCTGTCAAAAAGTGGCTTTCTTAATATCAGTTGATATCAAGTCCATTCGGCACAAGTTTCGGAAACACTAACCTGAGTGCCTCAAAGTGTGATCGCTCTTGCCTCATCTATTTTTGGCTGCTTTCGGAACAAAGAAGATTTTTTTTGGTTTAACAGGAATTTGCAATGGGTAATTGGTATTTTATTTATTTAGATCCCTGACTTCTTTAAGAAGTCGGGGATCTGTTCCCCCTAATAATTAATGCCGTAAACTACTAGTGGTTCTTGGATCACAAAGATAAAAATAAACACAGATGTTTTATGTCAGTTAAATTAATTTACTCCGAAAAAATACGGGTATTTTTTGAGAGATAAAAGCTTTAAACTCCTAGAGTTCGCAGCAGTCCATCCACTCTATTAGCACCATCAAACTTACGTTGCCTTTCATACAAATCCCGTGCTTTTCTTAACTGTAAAATAGCTTCTTGACGTTTACCCTGCTTTTTGAATATCGAACCCATCAACTCATGAGCACGGGCATTTTTCGAGTCCCGTTCAAGTAGTTGTTCGTATGCCCATTTAGCAGCATCATAGTTTCCTAAACGTGACTGGGTTACCATCAAGCCCAAATAAGCATTGACGTTATTACGGTTTAACTGTATCGCTTTACGGTAAGCTTCCTTTGATGCCTTCATATCTCCCAAATTGCCATGGATATAAGCCACAGCATAGTAATAATCGCTATTATTACCATTAAGAGCGATCGCCCGTCGATAAGATATTAATGCGTCGCGAAAATTTCCGCTTTGAGCCTGCAAAAAACCAATACCAGAAAAAATTGTCGGGTTTTTTGGCTCTAATGCTGCTGCTCTTTGATAGATAGCAAGTGCCCCGTTATAATCACGAGCATTGACCAGTCTGCGTCCTTCCTCTAGAAGCCTTTTAACTTCTGTGGTACTTTTTTTCCTAGACATTGATATCTGAGCTTCAGCCACGGGGGGGACTATAGCAGTAATGCTACCCATTAAGAGAATGCTTACGATGAATGATGTCTGTTTGTACACAGTAAATCCCCTGAATTTTTGTTCAATTTTTTTTGAAGTCTCCAATTGTTTGTCCATTAAAACAAAAATTTTGGCTTTTGCAAACTCTATAAGTTTACTTCTTGAAAATATTCAGAATTTATTAAGCATATGTTTTAAAGCTTTTTTGGCAAAAAAATAGTCTTTTATGATACTTTTTTGATAATTTGAAAATACAAATTAATTATTACCCACTACAATTATTTGATTGAGTAAGGTGTAACCGTCTAGACAATTTTACAGCTAAAATGTGCAATTCTCTCAGTTGTTCTGATATTTTTGAGGTTCATTGATGATTTTAACTACAACTGATGTCATTCAAGGAGCAATTATTGACTCTTATCTAGGTATTGTAACGGCAGAAGTGGTTTATGGTAGCAATTTTTTGCGAGACTTTTTTGCCAGTATTCGGGATATTATTGGTGGACGCACTGGCAGCTACGAACGGCTATTTCAGGAGGGTCAACAAAAAGCACTGGCAGAATTAGAAACCCGAGCTCAGGCTTTAGGAGCAGATGCTGTTATTGGCATTGAAATTGATACTGGTACTATTAATGTTGACCAGTCTGGTGTTTTGATCCTAATTACTGCCACTGGTACTGCTGTGAAAATGCGCTAATTTTGAGCTTAATTCACATCTTGCAACACTGTCAGAAACCGGGTTATAAGGGTTGATGTGCAAAAATCCTAATATGAACCTTTATCAACCCCGACAGTCGCTACCCTGCGGGTAGACGAAGGCTTCACTCTGCGAGAAGCCGCTACCCTGCGGGTAGACACGTTCACGTAGTGTTCTCGTAGAGTAGTGGCTTCTCAAAGTAGCCACTCCGTGTCTAATGCGTCTACGTAGAGTACCCGACGAACGCGCTGCCGAGCTTTCTTTGTGCTTGTTCTAACTCCCCCAAGATGTCAGTTAAGGCAGTTTGAGGGCAAGTAAAAAAGCAGAAAATTCCTATAATGATGTGCCAGTAAGTCCTGGCACAATTTTTTGTCTGCGGGGGGAGGATTTAGTTTAAATGTGTAAATTATAACTTTCAAAAAATATTCCTGCGCAAATATTACAGGTTATGAATTTATCGTTGTCGTTGATATTTTCCCATTAATTCTGCTGTCGCCAAAATATGACCTTCCATTGCTGCCAATATTTGCTTTTTAGTGGCACCAGCTTGCAAGGTTAACTTTTTGTCTAAAGCATAAAGCTTAAAAAAGTAGCGATGAGTACCACTGGGTGGACATGGACCACCATAACCTAATTTACCAAAATCATTTTTCCCATGGACTCCCCCATTAGGTAGGGTTTTTGTTGGTTGAATGTTTTCTGGTAATTGGCGAACTGTTGCAGGTAAATCGTACAGTACCCAATGAACAAAAGTATTTCTGGGTGCATCGGGGTCATCTACAATCAAGGCAAAGCTTGCGGTTTCTGGTGGTGGTTCATCCCAACTGAGGGGTGGGGAAGTGTCTACATCATCACAGGTATATTTGCCAGGAATTAAGCCATTTGCTGCAAAAACACTGCTTTCTAGTTTCATGGTATTCAGCACCCTTGTAGATTGACTGTCCACAGTAGAGGTGATTGAGTGATCGCGGTTACCCGCAGAATTACAACCAAACACTGATAATGCTAATACTATTAGTATAGCGAAGCTTTTAGTGAAAAACACTCGTTTTGTAATCATAATTAAAAGTCGGAGAAAGGAAGGAAAGTTCAAGGTGAATTAAATAAATTGGCGTTGCTGAATCCATGGCGTGAAAATAATTTTGCATCATTCCAAAAGCATTGTAGAGACGTAAAATTTTACGTCTCTACACCCAGATTCATACTTCAAATCAGCAACGCCAATAAATTAAATGATAGGTTAGAGTTTGCTCTTCAGCAATTCAAATTTGCATTTCCAGATACATAAATAATTCTGTAATATCAATAATGAGAGAACCAAGCTTACTTAAAAATAAATCTCCCGGTTGAGCTTTTACATACAAATGGTCACGAATAAAACTTTTATTTCTTTCCCGCTTTACCCAATACCAAAGACTACGAGTGCGTTGATTATCAATAAAAATCAGCAGATTTTCAGCTTTTAACTTAGTAACTTCTTGGTGAATAGCAGCGCGAATTGTTGCTTCTGGAATCGCACCATCTGCTGCGGTAACTTCAAAGACAGCTACCCCCGAAACCTCCGCAATACACTTATATTCATAAGCTTTATCCTCAATTTCCAACTGTATAGGCTTTCTCTGTGTCCCTTGTGACCAACCTAACTCCTCTATAAACAAATCCTCAAACTAAAATTTATAGAGTAAATCCCGTGTACGTTGAAAATTGAGTACCATGATATACTTTTGCTAGATAAAATCCAAGGCACGAAAAAGCACGGCAAAACCAGCCTCACAGACAGGAAATCTGGGGCTAAATAAAACATCAAATCTGCTGAAACCAGACTGAATTGAACCCTTTCATTAAGGGGATTTACAAATGCTTTTTTATACCTGTATATATTCTTTATAAATGTTCTAACTCTGAGAAAGGTTCAGAAAATACACTTAAAATTACTGAAGCAAATTGCTTAATTATTTGTTAGTAGAATATTAGATAAATATTTCTCAGTAAATATTCGTCAGTATTATCAGAAGAAGAAGCCTAGGAATAAATTCCCAGGCTAATAAACACAGTCTGATAAATCAGACTGAATAAACTTTTCAGTACATTTTTAACGTACTTGGTAGGAATCGACCACGAGTATTTATAGCGCTTTTCAGTTGAGTCCAATACACGAGGGAACCTCACCCCGTCCTGCGGACACCCCTCTCCTTACTAAGGAGAGGGGAAAGGGGTGAGGTTTATCTGTATTCTATCCAAGTGAAAACTGCTATAATAACAGGCAAAGGAATAGGATGAGAAAGACTAGGCTACCAGTTGTATATACCAGCATCACAAAAGAGCGTATTCGTGTCGGTTCCAATGAATGGTACAAGTGGCTGAGGAAGGTGAAGAGTTTCAGGTATGTATCTCAGTTTCATCCCATCACTGTGAACGGTCTTAATGGAAATAACTGGTATGCCTACAGATGCATTGCGGGGAAGTTGCGACGACGCTATTTAGGCAAGAGGCAAGATGTAGACTTTGAACGGTTACAGCTGGTGGCTGAGGAGTTGAGTAGACCAGAT
>JAAUYI010079836.1_pt1 | contig 14825 bp, 8 predicted proteins | sample 7278041 | NCBI WGS metagenome assembly JAAUYI01 (sample SAMN14350216, study PRJNA611818) | marine sediment metagenome | isolation source: surface marine sediment (0.6m) | place: French Polynesia: Moorea | collected 2018-08
AAAATCAAATAGTAATCCTATATTATCTCCATATTTTCTATGCTTTGTAATTGTTAACAAAACTCCTCCAGAACCCTCCCATCATCCCAGGTTGGAAATGTAATCCATTCATGGTCTTTACTGGACATATTTTTCCCAAAATAGTTGGTAATGATCTGGTTATCCTGGTACAATCTTACCAGGCTGGTAAGGTGGAAATGCTCTGCAAAAAATTTCCGATGAAAAACAGACCCATATTTTCCTTTCTAGGTTGGCTGTTATTGTCCTTAACCTTGGTAATTGGCTGTAGTCCAACCTCTAATAATAACTCTTCCCCAACCTCAACTCTAGCAAGTGAGTCTGCAAATTTAACCATATCCGCAGCAGCCAGCCTTAAAGATGCGATGGAACAAATCAAGCCGTTGTATGAACAGAAAAAGCCCAATATTAAACTTACCTATAACTTTGGAGGTTCCGGTTCCCTACAACAACAAATTGAACAAGGTGCCCCAGTTGATATTTTTATCTCTGCTGCCACCAAACAAATGGATGCTTTAGAGAAAAAAGGTCTACTTTTGGATAATACCCGTAAAAACTTGCTAAAAAATGAGATAGTTTTAATTGTACCCAAAAACGCAACTGGAATTAAGGATTTTCTAGACTTAAATAACCAGCGTATCCAAAAAATTGCCATGGGAGAACCCAAAAGTGTTCCTGCTGGACAATATACCCAAGAAGTTTTAACTAATCTCAACATTTTTGAGCAAGTCAAACCCAAAGCTATCTTTGCTAGAGATGTACGTCAAGCGCTTAACTATGTAGAAACTGGTAACGTCGATGCTGGTATTGTTTATCTTTCCGACGCTAAAAGTTCTTCCCGGGTGAAAATTGTCGCTACTGCACCAGCAACTAGTCATTCCCCAGTAGTGTATCCCATCGCTGCCCTTAAAACTACTAAAAATCCCAAAGTAGCCCAAGATTTGATTGATTTTATCTCTAGCAATCGTACCAAAACTGTGTTTGAAAACCAAGGATTTAAATTAGCTAATTAACAGGGTTACCAAAGAAACCGGGTTTCCTCATATCTTGCACCATTCAAGGGCAAGACTAAAAAAAACCGGGTTTCTTGCAAATATCTCAGTCTCAAAACCTTAATTTTTGGTTTAGAAACCCGGTTTTTAGCCCAGGTGCAAGATGTGTGTTTCTTGTAGTTTATGTACTCTGATTATCGCTTACCCACCCATAGAAACCCGGTTTCTGATTACTTCCCCCACTCCCCACACTTCCTCTAGTTTAAATTAAAATGCCTGCCGATCTTTCCCCCTTGTGGATATCCTTAAAAACTGCATTTTTAGCAACATTTATCACATTTTTCCTGGGTATTAATGCTGCCTATTGGATGTTGGGATATCGTGGCAGGGGTAAATCTTTAATTGAGGGAATTTTTGTATCTCCGTTGATTTTGCCACCTACAGTAGTGGGGTTTTTATTACTACTATTGTTTGGTAAAAATGGACCCATTGGCAAATTGACCCAGATTTTCGACTGGACTATTGTCTTTACTTGGTACGCTGCGGTAATTGCTGCTACTGTTGTGTCTTTCCCATTAATGTATAAAACTGCATTGGGAGCATTTGCCCAAATTGATAGTAATCTGCTGCAAGTAGCTAGAACCCTGGGAGCATCGGAATGGACAATCTTTTGGCGAATTAGTTTACCCTTAGCCTTTCCGGGTATTGTAGCAGGAATTACCCTGGCTTTTGCCCGTGCTTTAGGGGAATTTGGCGCTACCCTCATGTTAGCAGGGAATATACCCGGACAAACCCAAACCATTCCCATGGCAATTTATTTTGCTGTGGAAGCGGGAGCAATAGATCAAGCTTGGTTTTGGTCAGTAACAATTATGGTTATTTCCCTGTTTGGGATTATTGGAGTCAACTTTTGGCTAGAAAATAGGACAACAAATCCCAGAAAGAGACGAAAATATAGGCAGCAAAAAAACCAATTACCTATTACCCATTCTCAATTACCGATTACCAATTCGGGATTAATAGTCGATATCGAAAAAGAACTGTCTGGGTTTAACTTGCAAGTAGATTTTAGTGCTGACGAACAAACCTTAGGATTGTTAGGGGGTTCTGGTGCTGGTAAAAGTATGATTTTACGCTGCATTGCCGGTATCCAAACCCCTACAAAAGGACGGATTGTGTTAAACGGTAGGATATTATTTGATTCCCAACGGGGAGTCAATATTCCCAGTTGCGATCGCCATATCGGCTTTTTGGTGCAAAACTATGCTCTGTTTCCCCATATGACCGTGGGAGAAAATATTGCTTTTGGCTTACCCAAGGGATTGAGGGATGAACAAATCCGACAACGGGTAGAAGCTCAACTGTTAGCAATGCATTTAGAAGGATTGGCAAATCGTTATCCCCATCAACTCTCTGGAGGTCAACAACAAAGGGTAGCCTTAGCTAGAGCTTTAGCCAGCCAACCCCAAGCACTACTCTTAGATGAGCCATTTTCTGCCCTTGATACCCATCTACGCAGCAAATTGGAACAGGAAATGATTACCAGGTTAGCTGATTATCAAGGTGTGACTTTATTTGTCACCCACAATTTGGAAGAAGCTTACCGAGTTTGTTCTTATCTCTTAGTCATGGAACATGGCAAACCAATCCATTATGGCTCCAAACAAGAGATTTTCCAGCAACCTGCTACCTTTAGTGTTGCCCAATTAACAGGCTGTAAGAACTTCTCCCGCGCTGTGCTGAAGACATCCCGACAAGTAGAGGCTGTAGACTGGGACTGTAACCTCAAGATTAAAGGCAACATTCCACCTACGTTAGATTACGTAGGTATTCGTGCCCATCAACTAGCTTTTACCAAAGAGATCGACGGCGAAAATACCTTTGCGTGTTGGTTAGCAAGAACTAGTGAAACACCCCACCGGATGACACTGTTTCTAAAGCTACACCAGCCTCCTGTAGATATGAATGATTATCATCTCCAAGCAGAGGTCTTCAAGGAAAAATGGGCAATCCTCAAAGACCAACCTTTCCCCTGGTATGTTCGTTTAGATCCTCAACGACTTCTATTAATCAATCAGTGAATGGTAAAGGGTAAATGGTGGATGGTAAACCCATTACCCATTACCCCTTCGGGTTCGCCACTCCCCACAACGCGCTTAACCCGCGCACGGGGGTGGACTCACCATTAGCGACCCTAACAAAGACCATCTATCTATTTAGAGTAGTTTTGCATCCCAGGTGTAAAAACCGACTTGGTCAGGGACTCTAGAGAATCTGCCAATCCGATGACCCCTAGATAGCTCATTGAGGACAGCACTTTTAACTTCTCGCCGTTGCTGGTCATCTAGTTTTCCATAAATCCCATCCATGATTTCATCCACGCTAAAAATTTCCCCTTGATATTGTTCTAAAAATGACTCGACTGCTTCAATCAAAAACTTCCCTTTATATTGGGGTAACAAGGGGAAACGCTGGGTTTTAGGGAGAACAAAAGGTTTTTTAGGAGTCTGTTTGCCACTCTTAGATTTACTTTTTTTATTTTTGGATGGAACCAAACTTAAATCCAAGGTATAACAAGCCTGTTCATCCGGAACAGATGCCCAGTAATCCTTTTCTCTGCCATGGGAAAGGGTGGAGTGGACTCTACCTTTGACAACCTTAAACAGTTTGGGATCTAAGTCACCGTAGAGCGATCGCACAATAAAGTCTATATGGCATACACTACCCTTATGCTCCTCCAAGACCTTTTCTATGGCTTGGATACGAGTGAGATGTTCGTATTGGGGCAGCATTGGCACATCTGAACCAAGGTTGGGATAGTCCTTACTTTCTGCTGCTGTTTTTGCAGATGGACTAGTCTTTGCTGCTTTGTCCTCTAAAGTGTAAGACTCCACAGGTAAGGAATTATCTAACTCTGGGTTATCCTCCTGTTCAAATTCCGACTTCATAGAATCAGAGTCCAACAACTGAGAAATACCGTTAGACTGTGACAGCAACAAAGATATGTCATTTGAGCGAGTACCTGTCTGAGGAAGTGTCTCCACAGTCACTGGGGAATCCTTGGAATGGAGAGCAGACCAATTAGACAACAAAACTTCTAAATGAGCTAGTTGTGTGCGTGCAAGTCTTGCTTTACGTTCATGGTCTTCTACTAAACGAGCATAGTGTTCTCGTAGTTTCAGTAGGGGTTCAAGCAAAGGTTGTGAGGGTGGCTCTAAATTTCCGTGCATCAGTAATTAATTAGTTGGCAATCAATTTTAGTCGTTGTCACTCTTGTAAGTCATTGGTCTGGGTTTTGCCTTTGTGGATTTCATCATCGATTTTCTTGGGGGTTGGGGAGGACGACATCTTTCACAGTACAAAGGTCGCGGTCCATAAGTCTCGCGTTTAGTACTCTGATTGCAGTCTTTGCAGACAAAATGGAACACTCTTGTATGAATCAGTCTTTTATGTGCTCGGACAGTGTATTCTCTAACGTTGACGTACTTGCTTGCCATAATCAAAAATCAATCATTTTCCTCTTGTCAATATACATATTTCAGCAGAGAAAACAGCATCAATATGTATTCATAATGCAACTTTTACTTTCAGGAATGACTCGGCAAAGAAACGCGATACAGATTTTGCTTCTGGATAAAGGCGATCATTGCTTATCCATTAGCTCCTCGAACTGTGGTTAATAACAGTATTCATCTGTGGGAATTTTACCGCCATAGAACCTGTATCAATCATGTCGATAGTTCAGGTTAAGAAATAGTTATTCTACAACCAGTCTATTCTATATGGGGATTGTGGGAAATATTTACCAAGGTTCATGGATAGGTTTTGCTACGAGTCTACACTCACAAGTAAAAATACTTAGTAGGGGTGGGGTGACCCCACCCCTACCGTTAAGGGTAAGTTATAAAGTCATTAACCCTGGAAGTCAAACTTTCCTTGGGGTTTCAAACTCTAATTTTCCAGGGTAATCTTGTGGTGCAAGATATAAATCTACCCTGTTGTGTGAATTAACCCCTGTGGCAAAATCTGTACCTTGCCTATGATAATCTAATCAATAGACCTCTTGCATAAATATTTTTTGATTTCAGGCATTAGACAGGTCGTGGCTTGCTTCAGGGTAGACTTATACCCAATCAAAAAATGTTTGCAACAGATCCAATTGTAGGGGTGCGGAAACCGCACCCCTACCAACCAACAATGTGTCCCATTCTTTTTTCAAATTGCTATTAGTAGTAAATTCGTTCACGAAAGTTAATCATCTTTCAACCTCCTTGGAGACACCTCGTACACCCGTCAGAGTTAGCGGATATGTGAGCATTGTTGCCTTCGAGGTTACCTGTAAGGTAGACGCACTCTTACGCCAAGAAAACTCTTGTTAACTCGTTTAACTTGTTTCTAGGCTCTGCCTGGAAACGCTTCCTGGGAGGCTCTGCCTCCAGACTTAAGGGGAGGCAGAGCCTCCCTAAAATTCATTACAAGGTAAAACCTTGTAACGAGAGAACGAGAGATTACCAATTACCAATTACCGATTACCGATTACCGATTACCGATTACCCATTTTTGGAAAAACTCAATTTAAATCTACAATAATGTCCTCCAAAGTTCTGAGTAATTCTTGTTCGTTGTAGGGTTTGGAGAAGTAAGCAACCGCGCCTAATTTCATTGCTAGTTGTCGATGTTTCTCACTACTACGAGATGTCAGCATGGCAACAGGTATATTTTTTAATTCACCTTTGGTTTTAATCCGACCTAAAAAGCCGTAACCATCAACACGAGGCATTTCAATATCACAAATTACTGCCTGAACTTGTAAACCAGTTTGTAGTTTTTCCAAGGCATCTTGTCCATCTTTAGCTTGTTCTACTCGATACCCTCCTTTTTCAAGAGTTAGGGCTAAGAAGCGCCGGACGTTGATGGAATCATCTACAATTAGGATTGTACCTTTTTGTTGTTTAGGCGCTGCTACAGGTTTTTGATTAGAAGGGTTAAGAAATGCTGTTTTCAGCCGTGCCGATGGCAGCTGATTGCTACGAGGGGTACGCTCATGATTAGCAATCCAATAGAGCATTTCGTTAGCATTCACCAATGGTACTACCCGACCATCACCGAGAATGGTACAGCTACTAAAGCCTGGTGGCAATGGTATATTACCTTCTACGTGACGGATTGCTACTTCCTGTTCTCCCCAACAACGGTCAACCGCTACTGCCACTGGCTGATTGGTGCTATTGATAATTAAGATGGTGGCAGCATTAATTGCTGGTGACATTTCCAGGTTGGGGCTGTCATGACGGGGACAGTTAAATTCAAAGTAGTTACCGAGGCGAACTAAGGGCAGGGTGCTGCTTTGCCAGTGTAGGACTTCACTGTCCCCCATGGGAGTTGCCATCTCATTTTGTAGTAAAAAGATTTCTTCTACCACATCTGTGGGCAATGCCAACAACATGCGGTTGGTTTCTACTAACAGTACTCTGGCTACCGAGAGGGTAAAGGGCACCGAGAGGATAAAGGTGGTACCTTTCCCTGGTTTGGTATCAACTTTGATATCTCCCCGAATTTGTTTGAGGTTATTACGTACTACATCCATACCAACGCCGCGACCGGATAATTCGGTTACTTGTTCGGAGGTGGTAAATCCAGGTTCAAAAATCAGTGATAATAATTCTTCATCCGTGGCATCATCTATAAGGGCGACATCTAAGCCCATGGCTACAGCACGGGCACGAATTTTATCTAAAGATATACCCCGCCCATCATCCTGTAAACTAATAATAATTCGATTGCTGCGGTGATTGGCTTTAATTTGAATCAATCCCTGTTCTGGCTTGCCGTTAGCCTTTCTGGTTGCCGGATCTTCGATGCCATGGTCGAAGGCATTACGCAACAGGTGCATTAAGGGATCGCTTAAAGCTTCCAAAATGCTACGTTCAATCAGGGTATTGCCACCTTCAACGGCTAGCTGTACATTTTTGCCGTACTCCACACTCAGGTCCCGCAATGCCCTGGGGAAGCGATCCACCAAATCCGACAGGGGACGCATCCTGATGTTTGTAAGTTTGGTCTGTAACTGCTTTGAGCTTTTATTTAGTTTACGGGCAAATTTATCTGTATCGTCCAGGCTCAATTGTAGATCGGTTGTCACTTCTTGTACCTGTACGATGGTTTCCATCACTTCAACAGACAGCAGATTTAATTCGTTATAGCGATCCATTTCTAAGGCATCAAATTCGCTGCTAGTATCTTCTGTCCCCTCTTCAACAGGAAATATGAACTTATCTAAATCGCTGTCAGGTTCTGTGGCTGGTGCTGGAGTAGATGGCTTGCCAGAGGGAGTGGCTATTTGGTCGTATGCTTGACGTAGTTGTAGATTTTCCCGTTCCAGAATTTGCACTCGCTGGGTCAGATTACCAACCAGTTTACGTAATTTTTCCAGTTGTAGGTTTAATCCATTACGCTGGATAATCAGTTCCCCAAATAAATCATTAATTGCCTCAAGTTGCTTGCTAGGAACTCGGACTGTATTTTCTTGAGTTTCGCTCTTATTGCTAAGTGTAACTGGTTCGGTGTTACGTTCAATAAATTTGTAATCTGTCTGGGAAACGTCTTTAGCTACTGCTTTACTTAAATCTTCTACTTCCTCTTGGGCTGGAGTTTCATCAGCAAAAGCTGCCTGTAAGGCTGCAAAATCGGCATTACTGAGGTCATCTTCTAGCCAAATTTCTTTTGCAGTTGCTGCTGGTTGGAACCATTGGGGTTCTACTTTTGGTGTTGTTGCTGGTGGTTCTACTTCCTCTGGAACCGGTTGTTGTGGTAATTCTACTTCCTCTGGAACTGGTTGTTGTGGTAATTCTACTTCCTCGGAAACTATTTTTTGTGGTAATTCTACTTCCCCTGGAACTGCTTGTTGTGGTAAAGTTTGGGTGGGTTTAGTTGTGGCTGGTTGTGAAGTAACCTCAGTTAAGTCAATTTCTGTGGGTAGTTGATCGAATTGGTTTGTTAATACCAAGGCTTGCGATCGCCGCCATGCTGCTAAGGCTGCTTGGGCAATTAATGGCACATCGGATGGATTTGCTGTTTCTAAGTGGTTAGTTACCGACTGACACAGTTGGCTAAAAGCATCCAACTGTAGCATTTCTGCCAAACCACCCAACTCCGCTGCCATAGTAGATATTTCTTCACCCAAGCTGGGTTGCTCAGCATCGGCTAATATCGATTCTAACCGTTGCAGGGACCCTTCTACTTCGCTTTCAAACAGTAAAGGGATAATATCTTGCCCGTCTTCTTCTGGAGACAGAATCGTGCTAGCATCTTCGGGAGTGGGATCTCCTAAACGGGTGTGTAGTTCTTCAAAAACTGGGTAACAAGTAGTTGCTAACCAGTCATGGTCTACCACCTTGCCTTCTGAGTGCCTTGATATTATTTGTCTTAATCTGTCAACCCCTGACAAAAGTAAACTTTGTAGTTGAGTGTCAACATCCAGGGAGTTTTTCTGGGTTTTTAAGACTTTAAAACAATCTTCTAAACGATGTGCCAAATCTGAGAGGTCGCGAAATCCCATCATCCCCGCACCACCTTTAATAGAATGGGCAGCGCGGAGGGCAGCATTCATTTTTTCTGATTCAATGCGGTTATGGGAGTCGATTTCCAGTAATACCCCTTCCAGGGTATTCAGGTAATCGGTGGCTTCCTCCAGAAACTGCATCTGGATTTCCAGTTCTTTGTCCTGTGACATGGTGTTTGTCCTTAGTCAATAGTCATGGTCATGGGTAAAAAAACAAACAACTGAGAACGAACAACCGATCACTAATTGACCTGGAACGTACCGACAGTCGCTTGCAACTGTTGGGCAATCTCCACGGTTTTTTGCAGAGATGCGGAAACTTGGTGCGAGGAATTACTGGTGCGCTGGGAGACAGCAGCAATTTCTTGCATCAATTGACTGATGGTTTGTGCTGTTTGTACTTGAGATGCTGTGGCGTGAGAAATTGACTGCACTAAGGAATCGATATGACGAGAGACTTCCAAAATTTGGTTGAGACTGTCCTTAGCATCTTCAACAATATTTGTACCTTCTACCACTTGGGCAACTCCTAGTTGCATTGCCTGTACCACATCACTAGTTTCTCTTTGAATATTTTCTACTATATGTTCTATTTCTTTAGTTGCCCCTGCACAACGGGTAGCCAAGGCACTGACTTCCTCAGCCACTACAGCAAACCCCTGTCCTTCTTCCCCAGCACGGGCAGCTTCAATGCCAGCGTTGATGGCTAACAAATGGGTTTGCATGGCAATCTCGTTAATTAAGGATACCACCCGGGATATTTGTTGGGTAGATTCTCCTAAACGTTTGACTTTCTTCGCCGTGGAACCAACGGTTTCCCGTAGGGACATGATGTTTTGTACGGTCATTTCCATGGCTTGTCCGCTGTTTTTGGCTGTATCAGAAGCGTTATTAGCAACGGTAGCAGCTTCCCTGGCATTGGTTGCTAGGGATTTCATGGAATTGGTCATTTGATCCACTGCATCCAGGATATTATTGATTTCTCCGGCTTGATCTAATGCTTCTTGTGCCAAATCCCGAATAGCGGCTTCGTTGACTTCTAAGGAGTTGTTTACCTGATTGGCAGCGTCTTTAACTTGGGTGACGATTAAGCGCAGGTTTTCGACGATGGAGTTAAAGAAGTCGGCAACGGTGCCAATTTCCCCTGGTGTCACTTCTGCCCTTACCCTTAAGTCACCGCTGGCTGCCCCTTCCACATCACTCAGGAGTGCTAACAGTTGTACTTGCAGTTGTTCTTTTTGTTCTTGTTCTTCTTGCCGGGCTTTTTCTATCTCTTCTAGCAGTTTTGCCTGTTCTAAGGCATAGCCAATTTGAGTTGCTAGTTGCTGCAATACATAAATGTCTTCCTGTTGCCAAACCCGGGAACTGTCACATTGATGGGCAATAATTAATCCCATCAGCTGCCCCTGGATAATAATCGGTACGCTAGCAAGGGCTTTGACTGCAAATGGTTCCCAAGCTTTAATTTGTGATTCTATGTTCTCAACGGTGGGGTCTTGATAAATATTAGCGATCGCTCGCACCGGAAAATCTTTGGTACTGTCTATATAAGGTTCCCAAAAACTGGGATTTTCTTCGATTTGCACTCCCATCATCGTGGGCAAATCCCCAGTCACCGATTCTGCAACTACGGTTCCATACCAGTTCTCTGGGTTAAATTGATAGATAATCACCCGGTCAGTATTTAGGGCTGTTTGAATTTCCTTAACTGCTGTTTGGAATATATTTTCTGTTTTCAGACTTTTACGAATACGCAGGGTAATTTCTGCCAAGGATTTTTCCCATTCGGCGTCTGATGTTTGTTCTTTTACTAACAACTGCAATTGCTGTGCCATCCAGTTAATGTTGGTTCCCAAGGAACCTAATTCGTCTTTCGTTCCCACATCCAGACGGGCATTCAATTCTCCTTCACCCAATTTTTTGACTGCTTTGGCAGCTTTGACAATGGGTTCTGTGGTACGTTTCGCCAACCAAGCGGCAATCACTCCCACGATTAATGCTGTCAGGGCTGTACCAATAATTATGGTCTGCATTAATTGTCTTTGGGCAGCAAATATACTGGCTGTATCTGTTGCCATCACTACTTGCCCTTGCCATTGTGTTGGTAAATTTTGCCCTTTTATAGAAGCATAACTCACCAAATGCTGCTGATTCGATGTAACTATAGTATCTTCTTTGTTTGTCGTTATATCTATACCCGGAAACCGTTGGGTGATGTCTTTATTTCCTTGATTAGGCTGTGTGGATGCCAAAAAAACTTGCGATTTCTTATCCAGTAAATAGTATTCCCTCTTGGAGGAAGCAACACCTTGCCCTACTGCTTGCAAAGATTTGACTGGCATCCTGGCTTGGATAATTGCAGTTATTTGGTTAGTTTGAGCATTTTTAACTGGTGTCACAATAAAAATACTCAGTTCTTTTGAATTTTTTGATACTACAGGTTGACTAATATATGGGCGATCGCTTTGCTGTAACTGCTCAAAGTCTGTAGGTTCAATCTCTTGTGCTTGTGGGGATTTGACAATCACATCACCATCGGAATCAAACACCGCAATGCTGTCATAAACTGGATTAATCTCAATAAATTGGTCTAGAATTGCTTGTTGATTTGCTTTTGTAGTTGTCCTCTGGGGAAAATTTGTCAACCCTGGTAAACTAGCTAATCCCTGGATATCTCGATACCGTTCTCCCAGAAAACGGTTGATATTATCTGCCAGTTCTTGGGTTGCCACAAGTTGCAATTGAGATATTTTATTTTTCACAGATGCACTGGCAAATCTAGTTGCCATAAATCCAATTAAAAGAACTGGCACAGTACTAATAGCAATGGCAAAGATTGTAGCTTTGGTGCGTAATTTCAGTCCTTTACCAGTTCTGAATCCAGAACTAGGGGAAGTATTGCTATTTATTTTACTTGCGGTCGGCTTACTTGGCATGTTCACGCTGAGTATTCTTTGCTGATAATGAGTGGAGATAAAATCAATTAAACAAAAGCAATCACTTTTATTGTTGGTGTCACCGTTGTTTAATATTAAGCAATTTCTCTGAATATATAAATAAAAGCAAGTAAGTGGGAAAAATTCTCCTTTGCATCAGGTATTGAGCAGTCAGTCACAGGGTTTTGGGCGATTTTAGGTTTTGCGTTTTAATTTTTTCCTACCTACTTACTTCCAAGCCAATTTTCTATCATTACATCTTAATCAATACCCAACACAGAAGACTGCACAATTGCTTGTGCATCTAACACTAGGGTTATTTCTTCTTGTTGGATAATACACCCTTGTAAATATGGAACTAAACTACTTGCTACCTGTCCTACAGGAGAGCAAATTTGATTTTGCCTAAACTTAGTTGTACCCGTTATTTCTTGCACAACTAAACCTAAAAGTACTGATTCCACCTTAATAATTATTACATTGTACTGTCGCAGTCGCGGGTTGAAGGATTCTAAATTGAGCATGACTGACAAATCTACTACCCACAGGATGCGACTACGCCAATTCATTAATCCTAATACACTGTCTGGCATATTTGGAATTGAGGTTATAGCCTCAACCGGAACCACTATCCCTTCTTGGGTTTGTTTGATTGATAGGACAGCTAATGTTTGTGAATTTAGTCGAAATTTAAGATAGCTATCTCCTAAAGAATTATCTTTTTGTGCTGAAGAAACAGGAATTTCTGGACTTTTCATGGTCAATTTATAATTGCTATTGATTCAATTGCACCTAGAAGTTGTTCCCGGGTATAAGGCTTGGTAATATAGATATCAGCCCCTTGTTTTATCCCCCAATATTTGTCTATTTCTTGGTTTTTAGAACTACAAATAATAATTGGTATCTGTTGAGTCGCTGGATTTCTTTTGATGGAACGACATAATTCAAAACCGCTCATTCCGGGCATTATAACATCCGTAACTATGGCATCTGGCATTGTTAAGCGGGCTTTTTCTAATGCTTCTTTGCCACTATTAGCTGTAATAATTTTATAACCATTTTCATTTAAATAAGTTTTCATGATTTCTAATTCACTGGGGGAATCCTCTACTAAGAGAATTGTAAATTGTGAATTTATACTCATTGCTTAATATCCTTAGACCATAAAAATACATAGGGGAATTTTACTACCAAGTAAGTTCAATTAATCTAAATATTTTGATATTGTATGCAATAGTTCTTTTTTTGTAAAAGGCTTAGTTAAATATCCTGAGGCTCTAACCATTTTTGCCTTGGCTCGATCCACTAAACCTTTTCTCCCTGTTACCATCACAATTGGTGCATTTTTAAAAGCTGAATGTCTGCGCAATAGGGAACAGAGTTCGTAACCATCTAAATTGGGCATTTCTACGTCTAATAATATTAGATGGGGTTTGCTACGAAGAATTTGCATTAAAGCTTTCACGGGATCGTTAATCAATACAGTGGAAAATTGGCTTGACTCCAAGAACTTTTTGATTGACTGCAATACAGCTATACTGTCATCAATACAGGCAATTGTATATAATTTTTGACTACTATCTTTCTGTGCAACTGTTTGATTATCCCCTGGGGAAGGCTCTAATTTACTTTGTATTGATAGCTCAAGGTTTTTCTGTGGTTGTGGGGGAGTTACAAAGGACTGAGTTGTGGATAATGTTTCAACAGCAGCACTCCTATTTCCTGACACCATATTTTGCCTATTTTTTAACTGCTGTTGACAGTGCTGCACCAATAAGCGCATATCTAGACGACAAAACTTTGGTAATTCATGGAATGCACTGTCTTGATCGAATTCGTAATTCCCTGCTCTTAAACTTAAGAAGGATTCTAGGGTTTCTTTGGCTAAGTTATCTATCAGCATTGCTGCTTGATTTGAGGTAATATACTCATACTCAACTAAATAGCAAATCGCTTGATAATCTGCGTATGGAATGGATGGATTATCCCTAATATCGTCAAATTTTAATCCCGCTTCTACCCAAGTTGCTTGAAGATTAGGAATCTGATCGTTTAATTTTTGTAAGTGACTCTCAAGACGCTCAAATAATTTCTCGGAATAGGAAGCATAAATCAATTTTCCTGAGTCTAAATATATTGACCAAGAAGCTACCTCAGTAAATACACGCAAGCAACCCGTAGCATTGCGGCTTGTTAGCTGCGCTAAAAGGGATAGCGGATGTAATTTTTGCAAAAATCTGTAGCTACCTATGGGAGTTGTACTCATTTTTTTATGTAACTAAATGTAACTAAATTGAAATAAGTGTCAGCTAAATTTTGTTGTTGAAAATTCCAATTGATGATTTTAGAGCTTCAGTGGGTAACGTATAAAAGTTATACTCTAGTTTTATACTAAAATTCAAAATTAGTAGCTTTACAGCAGACAGACAAAATCTCATTTAAATAAAAATTACCACTGGTTGTGCTGATGTATACTTTGACTAAGACAATAGTTGAGATTGAAAAAAGTCTATAAAGCTATTATCCTTGAGCTAGCTAATAATAAGATAACCGTAATACCACTAATTTAACGAAAAATATCTAATTTAAGTTTTACTAGTGTTAACACTTAAATAAAATAAGGTTAAAAGAATATCAGGTATTTTTCTAGGAATGTAAGCATTTTTACCCAGAAAAAGAATTTGTTTGATCACGATTAAACCTCTGTTGAATAGTTAAGGAATGCAATTTATGGTATAATTATTTATGCTCTGTTATTTTTAATCCTATTTGATTAATTTTTCAAGTTCTATTTTATACGTTGTTTTTCTATATGTGGCAAATAGAACCTGCAGGAGATGGATTTTGACGGCGTTGCTGAATTTAGCTATGAATCTTAAATACAAACCTCACCCCGGCTAAAGCCACCCCTCTCCTTAATAAGGAGAGGGGAAGGGGGTGAGGTGTATTCTGTAAATTCATACTCTCATTCAGCAACGCCAAAATCTCTGTGGCTATATAACCATAGAGATTTAGGTGTTTATAAAGAAACCGGGTTTCTTTTGGTTTGTAGACTCTGATTATCGGTTACGGACCCATAGAAACCCGGTTTCTGGTTTCTTTTGGTTTGTAGACTCTGATTATCGGTTACGGACCCATAGAAACCCGGTTTCTCGACCATCACGAGAGTTTTATATTCGTTTTATAAACACCCTCTTAGAACTTCTTTGTAAGCTCACCTCCGGCTGAAGCGCGGAGGCTTTCGCACTACCCGCAGTTCAGAGCAGAGATTTTCAGTAGCCCTGAGAAATAGCGGCTGGGTTCCTGTTCAGGTTCCGC
>JAAUYI010194276.1_pt1 | contig 14807 bp, 14 predicted proteins | sample 7278041 | NCBI WGS metagenome assembly JAAUYI01 (sample SAMN14350216, study PRJNA611818) | marine sediment metagenome | isolation source: surface marine sediment (0.6m) | place: French Polynesia: Moorea | collected 2018-08
CTCTAAAAATTTGCCTGACTAATTTTTCATTTCTCAATTGAATTACTTGTCTGAAGCGGATTTGGGGCTTTTTATCTTGATGCCGTTTCTCTTATATTAGTGACATTCGTCCGTAGACTCTACCCTAACAATCAACATACGATATTAATTATCCCTAACCCTTTTCCTAATCGAGAGAGAAGGATAGCTATTAGAGGACAAAAACGCTATCGAACATCTATAGTTTGGACTGCATTTATTGATGTGTGGGAAGAGGAAATAGATTTAGGTCAAGAAGATTTACAAGAATCTATCAACCTGTTGGCTCAAGATGTTCAAGACAATAGAGATTTGATTGCTGCATTTGATGCTGATGTCAACAACGAAGAAGTTAACGAAGAAATACCACCAGGATATTATTTTTAATGATTAAATTAACTCCTACTTCTTTTATTAGTAATAACAATACTTTAAAAGCTTTTGAGATTGACGGTCTATTGCATCCCGTTCAGCCAATAAGTCAGCTTGTGATATTGTCTTTACACAATTTAAAAGCTGACACTTCTGAAACATTCAACCTAAAAGATGAGGTTAATTTTGCCCTAAAAGTTTCTTCTGTTCGTGTTGATGTTGCTCGTGACGACCAAGGCTCGCCTGGAGGCAGACAACCTACTATAACTGTCAACATTGAAATGCTTTCAGACACCAATCGCTTAATTGAGAAAACGGTTTTTACTTTTCAAGATATCGTTTCAAATCAAAGCACTCATGTTATTACCCCCGCAAAGTTAAATAATTTTATCATTGAACCTGATCAGAAATATCGAATTACCCCTGTGGGAACACAAATGGATATCAATCAACTAAAGTTTTTCTGTGAACCAGTTTATTTACTAAAAGAGGTAAATGTAGTTTTTGTTGGCAATGACAATAGTAGTCAAAGTAATCAATAAAAAAATGTATGTCTTACTATTTTGCTAACGGTAATTCTCGCCGAAAAACTTTAACTACAAATAACAATCGCGCTTTAATCTCTTTAAACGTAGAAGTTAAGGCGTTAAATCAAGAGGTTAAGGAATTAAAATTAGTAATTCAAGAAAAGTTCAGCAAGCTTTTCTCAAATTACTTTCTATTGTGAACCAGTATTTATCAGCAATATCGTAGAAGCGGTAAAACAGTAAATGGATAATTTAAACAGTTATAGAACTAGAACTATCAAAGCTATTTTACAAAAGCTAGATTCCCTCGATAGCGATTTGCAAATCTGGGATTACAAGCTTGATGATTTAGCTAGAGAAATATTTAATCTTTCTCCTAGACCAAAAGGAAATGAACCTTATGTTGGTTGGTTGAGTAAGTCTCAGTCTGGCGAGCGCAATCCTAACAAGATATCTCAAGCAGGAATAGACTTAATTAAGCGTTGGGAAGGGTTTAGAAGCACGGCTTACTTGTGTCCCGCTAATGTATGGACTATTGGTTATGGACATACTAAAACTGCTACGAAAGGTATGTGTATTAGCAAGTACGAAGCAGAAGAACTACTTAAAAGCGACCTAGAATACTTTGAATCTTGTGTGAGCCAACTAGTTAAGGTGAAGCTTACACAAGGACAATTTGATGCTTTAGTAAGCTTTTGCTACAACATCGGTGTTAATGCTCTAAACAAGAGTACTTTACTAAGACTAGTAAACCAAAACAAATTTGCTGCTGCTGCTGACGAATTCGACCGATGGGTATACGCCAATAGGAAGAAACTACCAGGTTTAGTTAAGCGGAGAGCAGAAGAAAGGAAATTATTCCTCAAATAAATTACTATTTATGTCTGTAGAAAAAAAACGTGTCACTAAAACGTGTCACGTTTTTTTATTATGAACACAAAAAGCTTTAAAGTGATTGATAGCACTTATGTAATAAAATGTATTATAAAAAATTTTTTGGGCGCAAAGTGCAAGAGGGCAAAGAGGGCAAAGTGCTATGTAGCCCTGGAAGCGACACAGACAACACGAAAACCGCCAGGGTTGCAACGATTCTCGCGGGTATTGTTGAAGCGATACGCAGAACGGCAGTTATCAGGATTGTTGTTCCATGAACCACCGCTTTTTATTGCCTGCCCCACTTTTACAGTTATCAGCGATCGGTTATCAGTTATCAAGATTTAATTATTTCTTATTGTTAGGGCAAGTAAAAGTATATTGGCTAAAAATATCTTGTCGTAAATTATAAGTATCTCCATGCTGTAAATGGGCTGACCAACTTTGAAGCCTCTCAACTACCTTTTGCCAGCTTATTTTTCCTTTTCTATGATCTGCTTGTAATTGCTTGATTCTTCTTCTTGCCCTTCTCAGATTATCACTACGTACTCTCACCCGCTCTGGTAAGACTCGGAAGCCGACAAAATTAGCACCGTGACGAGTTTCCAATCGCTGACTTTTAATCGGATGAATTTTTAGACGCAAACCTGTTAGATACTGTTCTATTTCTTTTCTAGCCTGGGTTAAAAACTCCCAATCGTCACTAAATAAAGAAAAATCATCGACGTAGCGAAGGTATTTTTTTACCCTTAATTTTTCTTTGACAAAATGGTCGAAATCATTGAGATAAACATTGGCAAAAAACTGACTGGTCAAATTGCCAATTGGTAAACCATGACGGCGTAAAATAGGTGTTAGTAAATTATCCCCTGGAAAATATTCAACTACAGTTTCTTGAGGATTACTGCCGTCGATAATACTATCAATTAACCACAAAGTATCCTTACACTTAATCTTACGACGAATAATTTGTTTTAAAATTTCGTGGTCGATGCTAGGAAAATATTTACGAATATCGCATTGTAAAACGTAGCGGTTAGAACGAGCAAATTCTATAAAACGTTTTAGTGCGCGATGAGTTCCATAACCGACACGATTGGCATAGGTATCGGTAATAAAAGACTTTTCAATTAAAGGAACAATAATATTACATAAGGCATGATGCACTACTCTGTCTCGATAGGGTGCAGCCGAAATTAATCTTGGCTTGGGGTCGTAAATTCTGAAACTTCTATAAGCACCAGGACAATAGGTTTTGGAAGCTAAATCAGAACGAAGTTTGAATAATTCTTGCTCCAAATTGTAGTTAAAAGCCAAGACATTATCCCGAAACCGTTTGCCTTTTTGAGCTTTATGTGCAGCTAACAAAAGATTTGACCAATCAATAATCTGATGCCAGAGATTACCGTAGCGTTTCATCTTTTTTGCTGTTGTTTGAGCCAACTTCCTAACTCGATGCCAATACCATTCAATTGTTGATTGATGTATTTATATCTTCCGACAGAAATTAGTTGAAAATCGTATAAAAGTCTGGTTTGATAGCGCAAAATATCCAGTTGGGTATTTAGTGACTTAAGTTGGTCTAATTTATCGTTTTTAGCATACCGCGCTTGAATCAATCCTTCTAATAAATCGTATAAATTGTTGATAATTCGTTCGCCTAACGTAAAGCGATGATTTCTGGGCAAACGATTCAAAATCGGAATATACCATTTGATTAAATCGTAGGTTTTTTGAATGATTGGTAATTCCTGCATTTAACTGGTACAAGTGTTCTACTTGAAATTTTTGGGCGCAAAGTGCAAAAGGGGAAAAGGGCAAAGTGCTATGTAGCCCTGGAAGCGACACAGACAACACGAAAACCGATAACGTCGTAACGATCCTCGCGGGTAACGTCGATGCGATACGCCGAACGGCAGTTACCAGGAATGTCGAGCCATGAACCACCGCGCACTACTTTCGTACCACTATTCCCTGATAACCAAGCAGTACCATCCGTTGGTGCATCTTGATAGTTTTCATGCCAATCATCTTCACACCACTCGAATACGTTACCGTGCATATCGTATAGTCCAAAATTATTAGCCACCTTAAAATATCCTACAGGGGTTGTTTGTTTTCTATATTCCCCTTTAACGCCTTCTCCATAGGTTGCTTCACCGTTATAGTTAGCTAATTCCGTACTAATAGTTTCGCCAAAGTGAAATGGTGTAGTTGTCCCTGCTCTACAGGCGTATTCCCACTCTGCTTCGGTGGGTAAGCGATATTCTTTTCCTGTCTTTTGAGATAAGCGATCGCAGAACTCAACTGCTTCTTCCCAAGAGACTCGCTCTACTGGATGTAATGGACTATCTTGAAACCTGGCAGGATTATTCCCCATTACTATTTGCCATTGGGCTTGAGTCACCTGAAATTTTCCCATGAAGAATGGTTGTATGGTTACTTTATGCTGCGGTTTTTCTGAATTATCACCTTCATCTTCTGGTGAACCCATCATAAAACTACCACCAGGTATTTCTATGAGTTCTAGTTCAACATCTGGCTCTAATACTTCAATAATTGCCGTTCCTTGTTGTTGTTGGCGATTAATTACCCATTTTTCTTGCTCACCTAATAAACCAAATAATCGAGGCTGAGATTGACGCTCAAGAGTTGCGACATAGAATTCAAAGGTGCGGGTTTCTTGAATTTCGATGGTAGCTACTTCAAAAGTAAGGATTTTATCGGCTATCTCTTGTTTATCTGGTTCTTCTTGATTTCGAGATTTTGAAGTAGAAGGTTTCTCTAACTCCTCAGCAAAATCCTGATAACTTCCCCCCAACCCCTTTAATATTTTCAGAGAAATTTCTGCATAGGCTTTGGCAATTGTTTCCTCTTCACCGTTTTTTGATGAAGTTTTTAACAGCCCAACACACTCTCGCAAGGATTTCCCTAACTGGCTTTCAATATAATCTGATATTTCCCCAAAAATAAACTCAGAATCACTAAAAGGAGCATCATCTAATAAAATATCTCTGATGCCATCGTGCATTACGTCAAATAAAACCCCATCAGGATTAGTATCAGTGGTAATTTCTGTTAGCGGTTTGAGTAATCCTCCCAAAAAAACTTCTGCTACATGAACGGGTTGAGACTCAGGTAACAATGTTTTTTGAATTATGCGAACCACGGGTAAAGTAATCACGGGCGCAGCCATCAACAAACCTGCCAATTTACGTCCTAAAGGAGAAGATATCTTCCGAAAACGTTCTACCCGTTGTTTTGCATCTAATTCCTTTACTCGACTTTGGGCTAACTGTGGTGGTGGAGTAAAATCTGATGCTGAAGGTATGACAAACCCCGCCATTACCCTGTCATATTTACCGACTAAAAAATCACTCCAAAGACTTGTAACTTCTGGATTTAAGGTTAAAACGGGTATTTTTGTCCCTCGTTCTAAATTAATATCTTTCCAAAGCAGGAGTTCGTGGATGCGTAAATTGCGATTAGCAGCACCTGGAATTAAATTAACCAATTCTACAGAAGCCCCCAAACGCAATCCCGTTCTCAACCACATCGAATCGGGTAACATTTGGACAATTGCCATTGGTTGATGTTTTGTCCAATCCTCTAGAGTAGATAAAATTGTGCCATCAAACCAAATTGGCGCGACACAATCACTGACAATTAAAATCAAACGGCGATGGGTAGGATCGATTAATTCTTGAGGATTTTTGCAAGATTCTTTTTGACCGACTTGAACTCTAAGGGTAATATCTCCTTCCTTATCAGTGGTTAAGCCCCAAGTTCTGACTTCTCGAAAAATTCCATAGTGTTCTAGAAGCTGCTTGAGTTCCTTAACTGTATTTCTCCAAATAATCATTGAGCGGTTTTCATCTACTACTAAAGCTAAATCCAACCAAGGTTCGGATTCACTTTTGAGGATGGGGATGCAAATTCCCTCTTCAGCAGTGCGTTTAACGGTTTCTACTTCATCTAATACGGTTTTTCTGCCCGAATCAACCCGACGGATTAAGGGACGCAGTGTTTTGGCAAATTCTAAAGGTTGTTGCAGTGAAGGGGGGTCTGGATGCCTCAGAGGAATTGTTTTTTGGCTAGTAGATGAAGATGAATTATCCTGTGAAGCTGGATAGATTGGGGCTGATGGTTCTTCTACGGAAAGGGTAGATGATTTTGAATCTTGTAATGGTTCGGACTCAATATCATTGACAATTGGTGAATTCGATTGTTTTTGATTTTTTGGCTTATCCTTGACTGGAGGAACATTCTCCTGTAATTCTGTTGCCGAATATTCTTTTTGTTTTAAGGCTAACCACAAAACATCTGCAATATCTTCTCCTGTTAAGTTGCAATGAATACTTAAACGAGAAATAATTTGCTTCAGTTTATTTTGATCGGATATGTCATCAGCCATTGTTTTGTTTTAGCTTTATGATTAATTTCTGTCCTTCAAATTTTCTATTAATCAATTTCAGTAAGTGGCTTCATTAGCAATTTAAGAATTGCTTTTTTTTTATCTTCATCTTTAGGGCTAGCATCGTGGGTAATCACGTAAATGGCATTTAATAATTGATCTGTTGCTTTATCCATAGCTTCGCCTTCTTTGGGAACAAAGGAATTAATTAATTCATTAATATCTTCTTTTTTTTGCTCAAATAGTTCTTCGCCAAAATGAGCTTTAACGATCGTTTCTAATTCATTTTCTTTGGGGTCTGGCATTCTTATCCGCAAACATCGTCGTTTAAAAGCTTGAGGAAAATCTCGCTCTCCATTACTGGTCATGATAATAATGGGAAAAGCATAACATTTAACTCGTCCTCCCTTAATTACAACATCAATATCTTCATCTTGAGTTTGGACTTCAAATAAGTTATCTGTTTCCTGCTTGCTATTCTTTTTAGAGCGTCTTACTAATTCAGGAATTTCAAATTGTCCTTCTTCAAAAAGATTTAACAAGTCATTGGGTAAATTAATATCACATTTATCAATTTCATCTATCAATAATACCCTGGGTAAATAGGAAGGTAAAAATGCCGTTCCTAACGCTCCTAACTTGATATACTTTCCAATAGGTTGTTCTTCACTCTTGGGATTATTCGCATCTTGTAAACGAGCGATCGCATCATAACGATACAATCCTTCTTGTAAAGTAGAACGGGCATTAATCGACCAGGATAACACTGAACCCAAGTTTAATTCATAGGCGATCGCATAAGCTAAAGAAGTTTTTCCCGAACCTGGATTTCCTGTAACTAATAAGGGTCTTCTTAAATAAATAGCTGCATTAACAGCTGCATTAACAGCATCTTTAACTTCCTTATCTGGATCGGAATTAGATAGTCTAAAGTTTTTCCCTTTTTTAATCTCTCTTTCTTTACTTTTAGCTAAGTTTATCAGTTTCTGAAAGCGATCGTAATCTAACTGTTCGGCAAATTCTTTTATAGATTGATTTTCTTGATTTTCTCCATCAGGATTATTAATAATCAAGTCTTCTACTTTTCCAAATTGTCGCCAAGGAGGAGCGTCTATTTTTTTTATTTTTTCTCGTAATTGTTTAATTTCTTTTTCACTTAATTCTTTTTTTCTCGTTCCTTTACCCTGAAATAAATACCATTCATCCATAATTTTACTTTTTATTATTCTTTAGGAAATAGTAGTGCGTTATTATATTCATTTTCATACGAAGAAGGTAAGCGATAAGGATTATCACATAAAAAACCTAGATGATATCCCAAACCATCTTGTCTTTGATCTTGTATGTAATTTTGATAAGCTTGCGATCGTTGATTTTTAATAGTTTCCAATAAGCTATCTAAATTTCTTAAATTATTTAAATAACACTTAATAAATTCTTGTTTTAATTTTTCTCTTTCACCACAAATATCTCTATTCCAGATAAAAAACGGTAATCCTTCTAGGATAGTTTGTCGCAATAATTCTATTCTATTTATTTCTAAAGAAGAGAGTAAATTAATTCCCAAAATATTAGAATTATATTGAGAATATTTACAATCTTCTTGACAATAAATCCACTTAAATCTCTTGTCAATTTCTTCTTCATTTGAATTTAAAGCATTGAATCGATCCCATTTTTTCTTTATCGTTGAAAGGTTAATATGATCATCAGTAATACGCTCAAAAGAACGCAAGACAAACTTATGATGACCACTAACCCATTTTTGACTATCTACTCCGATGTTTATCTTTATTTTTTCATAAGACTTCTCAGAAGATTCTGCTAATTGTTGAATGGGAAGAAACATTTCGATAATTAATTGCTCATCTGTAAATCCATATAATCTAATTATTTTGTAACTAAAAAGAAGAAAGTTATCGAATTTATCTTGAATATTTGTTGATGTTGCTACAGTTTCATCGGTAAGCGAGAATCTTAAATTCGGTTTATCATTATCTTTCTGGAAAATTAACTCAGCACTCAAATAAAAATTTTTAGAAGATTTTGGTTTATAAACTATTATTAAATAAGGATTAAATTCTTTATAATCTTCTTTATGTTTTCTTATTTCATCAGTTATTTCTTGTTTTATATTTTTTACACTTATACCATTCTTATTAAGTTCATTGCTTATTTCTTCCTTGCATTGATTTAGTGAATTCCTTGTTTCTTCATGGTTTGGTAATATATATAATAAATAACTAACAAACTTAATAACAATAAATATCGGTTCTTTATTTTCTTCATTTTCTGGATTTTTAATTATTTTATAGAAAATCTTATTTAAACTATTAAGAATTTCTTCTTCACTAGAAGATTCCGATTTTAATAAGTTGATTTCTGAATAATTACCATCCACATCCTTACTATAGTTTGATAAAACAAGATAACAACAAACATATAAAATATATCGATCTATCTTGGCTAAAATAGATTTCAGATTTTCCCATTTTTCTTCTAAAATTAGGTATTTATGTCCATCTTTAGTTAAAGGTAATCTTTCCTCATTCCCATCTGCATCTCTAGTCCACAAATAAATTGGGGTTAGTTTATTGTAATGATTGTTTTTGAATGTAGTTTGTATACTTTCTGCTATTCTTTTAAATTCTTCTGGAATAAGTAATTGTTCCTCATTAGATAACTGTTTCAGCAATTCATCTGAAAATAAGGCTGTTTTTTCTCGATCTTTGTTGATAGCAGGGTATCCTTCTTGAGTCGAGAATAAAACAAACTGTTTACGTTGATTTTTGACTGGTCCAATCCTATATCCTTCTTTACGTGGCTTCTCACCAAAATATTGCACTTTTGATGTAGATTTTGCATATTTAGAACAAGCATCAATTAGTAATATTTGACTATCAAAATTACCAAAAGTATCCGTTTTTAGAGATTTTAATAAGCAAGAAAGATTAAAACTTTTGCTATCATCACTATAAGACAGCATCCGCTCTTCAATATTAATGATATAACCATGTCCTACCCAGTAAATATAAAGTAAATTCCCTTCCTCTTGCTTACAAATTGTACTGAAAAGTGCTTGATCAATATTTTCTCTAGTGGCTGTTTGTTTTTTTAAGTTTTCTAAATTTGAACTCAAAAAATCGGTAACTGACTCTGTGTTAGCTTCTAGCTCAGAAATAAATAAAAAAATATTTTTATTAGGAACTCCTCTTTCAGATAACCAATGTGCAAAATTCAAAGCATTTAATGCTGGACCATCTAAATTTCTACAATTATCGTATTTTTCTATGCCAACAACTAAAGCATAAGTACGGCTAGGATCTGGTACATTCACAATGTCTTAATCCTCCTTATAATTGCCTTCCAGGTAGCAGAATTCGTCCAATAAGCTCCATGGGAACGGGGAAAAGGTTGTTTATTATCTACAAGTACATCTTGTACTCGATCGGGAAAAATATTTGCACCAATATAACTGAGCATATCTTGAAGATCATAAATATTTAACCAGGAAGGGAAATGATCGGGTAATGATTCACCATGTTCTAAGCTCTGAAGGGCATTAATCTCATAGAAAAAAGGAGCTTGAGAACCAACGGTTACTAACAGCTTAACCTTATCTAATTGTTCTTTAACCAATAAATCTACACAAGCAATTCCTCCTAAACTATGAGCGATTAAAACTACAGAAGAATCAGCATCATCAATATAAGTTTTAATAAAATCCCTGATTTTCTCGCCACGCCCTTGATAAAGTAAGATATCTCCAACTACTGGATAAGTGACATCTGTTATGCTTCCTCGTTTTCTTTTGACATGATTTGTAGCTTTTGACGCAACTAATTTAACTATCTGTTCTGTTAGCCAATCTACAACCCCCATCTCTGAGTCTGTAATTTCACTACTAAGACATTTAACCACCTCATCTCTTAATGTTCCATCGGTAAGGATACGAGCATACCTATCTTCTCGCTCACAAATTGCCATGGACTCAGCAATTATGGCTCTGGCGATCGCATCCCGATATTCTGTTACAGTATCTGAAATGGTTTCCAGTGCTTGTCTATAAGGGCTGGAACAAGTAACATTTTCACAGGCTCGATCGAAAACCTCTGCAATTCCTCCTTCTTGTAATTTAGCTTGTAAATCATCTGAAGGACTTAATTGTTGTACCTTTTCGTCTAGTTCCTCACCTGGATCGTCTTGACCTGGAATAAAATTTACTTCTTCGGGGGTTTTCAGAGATAGCAACCGTAATTCATATAAGGGGTCTTGATATAGTTGCTGCCAACGAATTATCTCTTCATCTGCTTCAAGTGTTCGCTCCGAATTCCGACTTGAATCATACAGAGGGATAGACGCTCCATCAGCATTCAATTTAGCTCCTAAAGAATTTCCCCAGGAACAAGGAACAACGTCGAGGTCTGGTAATTCCTTATGAAGCTGACTTCTAATTAGCTTAAATGTTTCAGAAAACTGAGGCTCTCGTACTGAAGTACCATGGACAAATATTACTGTTGTCATATTCTTGCATTTTTAAGCACTGGAGTACAGACTAAAACTTGACTAAAAAACCCAATCAAAGACACTGAACTAAAAATAATGAGCCAAATCAAGCTTGATATTAAGTTACCAAATGTATAGCTATGTAGTGCGATTAATTTACGATTTTGATATAATTTGTCATTGAATTAGAGCGATCGCCCTCCCAACATTCTTCATAAATAATACCAAATCTATGTCTGTAGAAAAAAAACGTGGCACATTTTAGTGTCACGTTTTTTTATTATGAATACTCGTTGACTAAAATTCGTTAGGTATAAATGCTTGAATTTTAGCTCTAGTCAAGGCAGTGTAAACCATTTTCTGTAGTTCAGGGCATTTTTGCATGTCGGTAGTATCGGGAAATATATAGTCTATACTGCTTCCTTGCGCTTTGTGGGTAGTAATAGCGTAAGCATAAGGTACGTTATCAAAAGACTTAAGAGCATCGTAATATCTTTTCCAATACCTTTTAGCTTTCATCTCGGTTAAAAACTCTTTTTGGTTTTGCTTACCTGATTCAGTTAGTATTTGTAGATCTAATCTTGCTCCGTCATCGGTTATGACGGGTACTCGCCAATGTTGCCAACCGTAAACCGAATCATAGGTCAAAGTACCTTCTGCTACTACCTCGCATTCTTCAGAGCTATTCAGAATAATTTGCCAACCTTCTTTTTGTTTACCTTCTGGAGTGTAGTAAACCGTGGTTCTAAATACAGGTACTTTAGCTATTAACCTATCACCAGTTACGTATTCTGGTACATTTTCACCCCATAAATGCTTTCTTACATAAGCGTTTAAAATATCGGCTTGTTTATTTCGCCAGACTAAAAACCTGACATAATTAGGATTAACCTTGAATTCATCAGACTTAAATAATTTAACTGCTTTTTGTAGCCAATCATATCTTTTTAGACAAACTATGCTTTCATCTTCAGAAGTAGTAAAGGGGTACACTACTTTGTTGTATTTAGATTGGCTTCTAATTTTTTCAGCTACTTTAGCCAATTCACCATCATACCTAACTACAGTAGTTAGATCGTGCCAATCAGTAATGCAATAATGGTCAGCTACTATCGGCTTATCTTCTCCCACTGGCGGTAATTGTGCAGCATCACCGACGAAGATTATTTTGGTATTAAGTGAGTCTTCTACTTCTGTCTTAAGATCAATAAAGTTATTTTTGTTGACCATTGAGAATTCATCAATGATAATTACGTCAAAACTTCCTATTGCCTCATTACCCTCGCTAATAAATTCTTCTTTACCCGTTTCCTCATTTAATACTGCTTGTTGACCCAGTAATTTGGCGACAGTAGTAACAGGAATACTTAGACCTGCTGTTGATGCCATCTTCTGTAAATTCTTAGCTGCTTTATTAGTAGGACTAGCAGCTATAACCTTATATTGAGCCGACCTTAACCACTTAATTAGTTGACAGATAGTAAAGCTTTTACCAGTACCAGCGTAGCCAGTTAACCTAAAGAATTTTTCTTCATAATTAACCATAAAATCCTTCATATTGGCTATAGCTTCTGCTTGGTCAGTAGTTAACTTGAGAGTAGTTGTATTAGTCATAATTTCCCTTTTTGTTTGTGTACATTCCCCCTTACAAAGAGGAGGAGACACACCCCCTCAACCGCTTACAAAAAAAAAGAAAAAATTGCCCCATAGTCGAAGGATGTCAAGTACTTGCCCGTAGGGTCGAAGCGTAGCGGAGATACTTGACAGCAGCAGACGGGGCAATATAATGCAGCCTAAGCGGTTGAGGTACATTTACACAACTTCCTTTCTGTAGTACATCATTCTCTGTTATGCGGGCAAATGCTACAAGATATATGCCCGCATTCTGACCATAAAAATCTTGAAATTCCATTGTGGCTTTTTTTATTTATCGTGTTACAATATCGCTGGTCAGGAAAATTGGCAGTTATTACTTACTAGGTAAAAGAAAGTTGGATATAAAATGGGTTAGTTGCTAGCCCATTTTTCGTAATTTATTATTTAAAAGCTATACTTTAGTTAACTCATATGTTCCTTCACGAATTACCAATAAAAAACTAGGTAGTTTTTAAGTATTTGTCTACCTAGTTTTTCTTTATTTGGTTGTTAGTTATTGGTTATAGCAATTCCATTACATCATCTTCATTTTTGCCGTATATTTTGGCTAGTAATTCTGCTATTGGTTGGTAACTATTAGCGTATTGTTTAACTAGTTTTTTGGCTATATTTAATGCAGCTACAAAGTCAATAGCATCTTGATTAGATTGAAGTAAAATATTGAGAGTCTCTTTAGTATGTTGACGTTTTTTGTAAGTACGTTCATTCATTTCTGGTGTATGTCCTAGAGATTGCGCTCTAACTTCAATGGGAATACCTGCTTGCATACCGTGTAAATTAGCTAGATGCCTATCAGCATGAGTTTGTGTAAATGGTGCATTCCATCTTCTTAATTGTGTAGCTGCTGTCGTACAGTAAAAAGTTTGTAACCTAGCTGCGCTACTATCTTTTCTAGGTTTATTAGTAGGTAGTAGCGGATTTTTGATGTCTAATTTCTTAAGTAGGTTAGGATAGCTCGGAGGTATTAACGGACGTGCTAACCTAAAACCTGTTTTAGTGCTAGTGCCTAATTCGGTTTCATTGCCAATAACGATAATGTTGTCTGTATTGTTAGCATCGTTTAAAGCAGGAATAACTATACTATCTTCTGTTCTAAATGGCTTTTCTAGGTTCTTAATAGCGAACACTTCGTGTATTCTCAATCCATAAACTATTTGCATGGCAAATACCCATAGCCATCTTTTCCGAGTATCTAGATTGGCGTTTGGATGTAATTCTTCAGCTATACCTAAAGTGCGCTCGCGCCATTCTAAGAATTCATTTAATTCTATAGTCTGCCTGTTACTTTTTTGAGTTTGAGTAGTATCTAATTCGTTTAGTTCATCAAGAATATCCTTTTGCCTGTTTAGGCGTACTAGTTTTTTCATAGCTGCTACTGCCATAGCATAGTTTTTAGTTCCTTTATCCCATCTATTAATTACAGATTGAATGTCTTTGAGGTTAATTATCTTAGAGTCTGGTAGATACCTGTAAAAGTCGGCATAAGTACGTTTCCATGATGAGTTATCGCTAGGATGTTCTTTACTTCGTTTTCTACCCGTCCTACTAGGTCTGCTCCAAAAATCATCCTCTATTTTGGCGATCGCTTCTGTAAAGGTAATACTATCATCTTTGATAGTGTTTTTTTCTAAAATTACTCGGTCATACCATTCTTCAAATTCAGACTTAGTTTGTACGGTTTTTAGTTTCTCTGATAGTATTTTTGCTTTTTTGAGTGCTTCGTAAATACCATCTAAAGTAAAACTACAGCCAGTAGCTCTATTACGTCTGCTACCAAGTAGTTGAAATTGATAGGTAATTGTTCTGTTAGTACGTCTTAAACTTATTCCTTTTGGGCATTGCTGCTTGGCTTTTTCAAAATCAGCATATAATGATTCATAGCCTACAGGGTAAGAGGTTTTCTGCTTACTCAATTTTTACTCAATCCTTATCGATTATTGGTTAGATAAGTGAGTAAACAGGCAATGTTAGGTTAGTACTTTGAGTTCGAGTCTCTCTCTGCCCATCACAAGCAAGCTTGTGGCTTTTCCAGTTTTGACTAACTAGATTAAGCTACCAAATAGCTACCAAATTAGGCAAGCAATACTATCTAAAATGTTGATTTGAGGACTCCCGTTAAACCCGATCGGGTTAACGGCGAGGTGAAAAATCAACCAATAACAAAACGCGAAGCATCGTTACTTGGTTGGGGCTGATTGTTTTTCGACATAAGCTTTAAGTTGTTCAACGCTGACTCCTCCACACGACGCGACAAAGTATGCTCCCGTCCAAAAATAAGGCTTGCCATAAAAGTATCGTTCGCTAAGTTCTGGGTACTCTTTACGAATCAACCTAGAACACCGATTCAGTATTCAGAATCCAGTCCAGATCTGGGATTACGGGAGTTCTCAAAAGCCGAGATTTCGTTGGCTGAATATCCAAAAAAGTAGTTTTTGGTATTA
>JAAUYI010230772.1_pt1 | contig 14800 bp, 16 predicted proteins | sample 7278041 | NCBI WGS metagenome assembly JAAUYI01 (sample SAMN14350216, study PRJNA611818) | marine sediment metagenome | isolation source: surface marine sediment (0.6m) | place: French Polynesia: Moorea | collected 2018-08
ACCAGGCGCTTGGCCTTCTCGATCACCATCTCGGCGACCGCGACGTGGCGGGAGGCCGGCTCGTCGAAGGTCGAGCTGACGACCTCGCCCTTGACCGAGCGGGCCATGTCGGTGACCTCCTCGGGCCGCTCGTCGATCAGCAGGACCAGCAGATAGACCTCGGGATGGTTGGCGGCGACCGAGTGGGCGATGTTCTGCAGGATCATCGTCTTGCCGGTCCGCGGCGGCGCCACGATCAGGGCGCGCTGGCCCTTGCCCAGGGGCGCCGTCAGGTCGATGACCCGGGAGGTCAGGTCCTTGCTGTCGGTGTTCTCGACCTCGAGGCTGAGCTTGTCGTCCGGATAAAGCGGGGTGAGGTTGTCGAAGTTGATCCGGTGGCGCGCCTTCTCGACCGGGTCGAAGTTGATCGAGTTGATCTTCAGCAGGGCGAAGTAGCGCTCGCCGTCCTTGGGCGAGCGGATCTGGCCCTCGACCGTGTCGCCGGTGCGCAGGCCGAAGCGCCGGACCTGGCTGGGGCTGACGTAGATGTCGTCCGGCCCCGGCAGGTAGTTGGCCTCCGGCGAGCGCAGGAACCCGAAGCCGTCCTGCAAGACCTCCAGCACGCCGGAGCCGTAGATCGCGACCTCGTTCTCCGCCAACTGCTTGAGGATCGCGAACATCATGTCCTGCTTGCGCAGGTTGCTCGCGTTCTCGATGTTGAGCTCCTCCGCGTAGTCCAGGAGGTCCGCCGGGCTCTTCGATTTCAGCTCTTGCAGGTTCATTATGGTGACCGCTGTCGCAAGGGGGGCGCCTGATAGTCCAACACCCGTCGCAGCAAAACCGCTTCGGGGCCGATCCGCTGTTCCGGAACGGGAGGCCACAGCCGTGGAAGCCGAACAGGAAACGCGTGACTTTGTCTCTGGGATTGGCCGTTTTTCAGCCAGATAGACTGTTACTTCTACCAGATAACGATGGCCCCCTCCGAAGTCAAGTGACCATCCCGTGATCTGTCAAAACGGACGGACGATGACCAGGACCACGATGAAGATCATCAGCAGGGTCGGGACCTCGTTCATGAAGCGGTAGAACCTGTGCGAGTGCCGGTTCTGGTCCCGTTCGAACTGCCGGCGCCAGCGAGCAAATCCGACATGGCTCAGCTGCAGCGCGATCAGCAGGCCGAACTTGGCGAGCATCCAGCCCTGATCCCAAAGGCCCAGGTGCGCCACCAGCATCAGCCCGAAGACCCAGGATGCGATCATCGCCGGGTTGATGATCGCCCGCAGCAGGCGCCGCTCCATCACCTTGAAGGTCTCGGACTGGACCGACCCCGGCTCCGCCGCGCAGTGGTAAACGTAAAGCCGCGGCAGGTAGAGCATACCGGCCATCCAGGCGATCACGCTGATGACGTGCAACGCCTTGACCCAGAGGTAGGCCCCGCCGAGAAATCCTTCCATTCCCGCCTCGCTCCTCGCCGCTTCCTTGCGGCGCCCCGGGCTACCGGCCGGCCGCCTCCCGGCAGGCGCAGCGGCCGAAGGCCTCCGGGCAGAGCGGCCTGCCCTCCGCCGGCGCCGTGACCGCATCCTCGCCGTCCAATGCCCGCCGGACAAGACCAGCTAGACCGGCCACAAAGGACTCTCCCGCACCGACGGTCGGCACCCGGAGATAGAGCGGCACCGAGGCCTCCTCGGCCAGCTCGCGGTATTCGATGTCGAGCTCGACCAGGGTCTCGGAATGCTCGGAGACGAAGGCGATGGGCACCAGGACGACGCCGACCCCGTCATCGCCGGCCCGCTGGATCTCGTCCTCGGTGGCCGGGCCGATCCACTCCAGAGGGCCGACCCGGCTTTGATAGCAGACCAGCCAGTCCAGTCCCTGCGCCCGCGCGCCCAGCGCCTCGACGACCGCGGCGGTGGACTGCTCGACCTGCCATTGGTAGGGATCGCCCCCGTCCACGATCTTCTTCGGCAGGCCGTGGGCGGAGAACAGGACCCGAAAGCGCGGGGCCTTGGCCGTCGCCTCGTCGAGCGCCTTGGCCAGGAGGGCCGCCGCCTCGGCGACGAAGCCGGGGTCGCGCGGATAGCAGCAGAGCACCCGGGTCGGCGCCTCGATCCCGGCGGCACGGGCGGCGCGGAACCAGTCCTTGGCCGAGGATCCCGTGGTGGTGGTCGAGAACTGCGGATAGAGCGGCAGCAGCAGCACCCTGTCTGCCCCGAAGTCGCGCACCGCACGGGCCGTGGCATCGCTCATCGGATGCCAGTAGCGCATGGCAATGAAGACCTTCACCTCCTCCTCGCCGCTGCCGCCCTCCAGCGCCTTCTCAAGCGCGGCGGCCTGGGCTTCCGTGTTCGGCAGCAGAGGCGAGCCGCCGCCGAGGTGCTGGTAGATCTCCCGGGCGATCGGGGCCCGGCGGCGCGAGATCAGCTGCGCCAACAGCCAGCGAAAGGGCTGCGGCAGGCCGATGATCGCCGGATCGTTGAAGAGGTTGAACAGGAAGGGCCGGACCGCCTCGGGCCGGTCGGGCCCACCCAGGTTGAACAGCACCACCGCGGTCTTGGTCATCGTCCGTCCTCTAGGAAGGGTCGCGCGAAGGCGCTCAGGCTCGCGTCCCGCGGACCCGCGCGACCAGCTCGGCAACGTGCTCGGGTGGCGTCTCTGGCAGCACGCCGTGACCCAGATTGAAGACCAGCCGCTCCGGTCCCAGGGCCTCCAGGATCCGGTCGACCCCCTGGGCCAGCGCATCGCCGCCAACCAGGAGCTTTACGGGATCCAGGTTGCCCTGGACCACGACCTTCGGCTGCAGGCGCTCCGCCGCCCAGCCCAGCGGCAGGGTGGTGTCGAGCCCGAGGGCGTCGAAGCCACCGCTCTCGGCGAAGGCGGCATAGGTGAGACCGGCACCGCGCGGAAAGGCGATGACCGGCACCCCGGGACAGGCCGCCCTGACCCGGCGGGAGATCTCCGCCATCGGTGCCAGGCTCCAGGCCTCGAGCTCCGGCTCCGGCAGGACCCCGGCCCAGGAATCGAAGATCTGCAGCACCTCGGCCCCGGCCCGGACCTGGGCGATTAGATGCCGCGCCACCGCCTCGACCAGCAAGTCCAGGAGCCGCGCGAAGGCCTCCGGCCGGCCGTAGGCGAAGCGTTTCAGGCGCGCGAAATCGCGGCTGGTCTGGCCCTCGATCATGTAGCTGGCCAGCGTCCAGGGCGCGCCGGCGAAACCGATTAGCGCCTTGCCGGCGGGCAGCCCGACCGCAACCGCCTCCAGGGTCTGGTAGACGGCCGCGAGCCGGGATTCCAGATCGTCGGGCGAGAGCGCCCCGATGTCCTCCGGCTCTCGAATGGCCTCGAGCCGGGGGCCCTTGCCCTCCTCGAACCAGACCTTCTGTCCCAGCGCCAAGGGCACCACCAGGATGTCGGAGAACACGATGGCGGCGTCCAGGTCGAAGCGGCGCAAGGGCTGCAGGGTTGCCTCGGCGGCCAGATCGGGCCGGAAGCAGAAGTCGATGAAGTCCTTCGCCTTGGCCCGCACCGCCCGGTACTCAGGCAGATAGCGCCCGGCCTGGCGCATCAGCCAGATCGGCAGGCGCGCCGAGGCCTGGCCCTCGAGGGTCATGAGCAGGGGCTTGTCGTCGGCTCGGGCAGGGGCGTCGTCCACGCTTCTCGGTCTCCGGATGTCAGCTACACTTCAAAATAAGAATCTAAAGGAATCAGGGAAGTTGTTGTTGGGCCTGTGGACAGCGGGGATTGTGTGTTATCCACGCAGGTACCCCAAGCCGGCCCTCGGGTCACGCTTCTTTGCGCTGGCACAGCGGATCGCTTTGTGGAAAACAGACCTTCGGCATCCAGAGTCTCGGGAGTTCCGGCAAACGAGAATGCTGGGGAAGATCGGAACGACTGCGGCCGTTCGCCACCCCCGGCGGCGGTTTTCCCCAAGGCCGAATCGAACGGCGGACCGGGGCGCAAGCTCTGGACGCCGGAACGCTTTGTCTGGATGGATTCGAGTCGCCGCCGCCGAAGGCCGGTGATATCCCCATCTTTGATCGTTCGAGGTGAATAACCGAGGCAGAGGGATGACCACCCATCACCTTCATCTGGTCTCCGACGCGACCGGCGAGACCATCCATTCCGTCGCCCGGGCCTGCCTCGTGCAATTCGAAGGGGTCGAGCCGCTGGAGCACGTCTGGAGCCTGATCCGCACGCCGGGCCAGATGCAGAAGGTCGCGGCGGCGATCGAAGCCAACCCCGGCCCGGTGCTCTTCACCCTGGTCAACGACAAGCTGCGTTCCAGCCTGCTCGAGGCCTGCCGGCGGATCGGCGTGCCCTGCATCCCGGTGCTGGATCCGGTGATCCACGTCCTGGCGACGACCTTCGAGGTCGAGATGGCCGGGCGCCCCGGCCTGCAGCACATGCTGGACGCCGAGTACTTCAGCCGCATCGATGCCATGAACTTCGCCCTCAGCCACGACGACGGCCAGGGGGTCATGGGCCTCAACGATGCCGACGTCGTTCTGGTCGGTGTCTCGCGGACGTCCAAGACGCCGACCTGTCTCTATCTGGCGAACCGCGGGATTAAGGCGGCGAACATCCCGGTGGTCCCCGGCTGCCCGATGCCGCAGGAGCTGCTGGCCGCAGACCAGCCGCTGATCGTCGGCCTGACCAAGGATCCGGCGCGCCTGGTCCAGGTCCGCCGCAACCGCCTGCGGCTGATCTCCGGCCCCGAGCACCAGGCCACCGACTACGTCGATCCCGAAACGGTGCGCGAGGAGGTCGCCTTCGCGCGTCGGCTCTGCGCCAAGCACGGCTGGCCGGTCATCGACGTAACCAAGCGCTCGATCGAGGAGACCGCGGCCTCGATCCTGACCCACCTCGGCGAGCACCAGGAGCAGATGTGACCGGGCCGACGCCGAAACCGGGTCGGGAGGCGCGGCGATGACGGCGCCCTAGCTGGGCCTGGCCTCGGGCAGCGCGTCGCGTCAGCGCCTGCTGGAGGCCGCAGGCGTGCCCTTCGAGGCGGCGCCGGCGGCGGTCGACGAGGACGAGGTCAAGCTGGCGATGAAGGCGGAGGGCGCCGACGCCTTCGATGTGGCCGAGGCCCTGGCCGAGCTCAAGGCTCAGCGGGTCTCGCCGCGCTTTCCGGGCGCGCTGGTGCTCGGTGCCGACCAGATGCTGGTCTGCGAGGGCGCCTGGTTCGACAAGCCCGTCGACCTGGCGGGCGCGGCCGAGCACCTGCGCCGCCTGTCCGGCCGTCCGCACTGCCTGCTGACCGTGCTCTGCCTGCTGCGCGACGGCACCCGGATCTGGCACTATCGCGACCGCGCCGAGCTGACCATGCGGCCGCTCAGCGAGGCGGCGATCCAGGGCTACCTGGACGACGTCGGCGAGGCCGCCCTGAGCTCGGTCGGCGCCTATCAGCTCGAGGGCCGAGGCATCCGGCTCTTCCAGTCCATATCCGGCGATTTCTTCGGCATCCTCGGGCTGCCGCTGTTGCCCTTGCTGGACATGCTGCGCAACCACGGGGTGATCCCGGAATGATCCTCAGCGGCAAGGCGCGGCTGGCGGGCGTGCTCGGCTGGCCGATCAGCCACTCCCTCTCGCCGCGGCTGCACGGCTACTGGCTGCAGCACTACGGCATCGACGGCGCCTACCTGCCCCTGGCTGCGCCGAGCGCGGCCTTGGAACGGGTGGTGCGGGCGCTGTCCGACCTGGGATTCCGCGGCTTCAACGCGACCCTGCCGCACAAGGAGTCCCTGCTGGCGCTCTGCGACGAGGTGACGCCGCAGGCGCGGCGTATCGGCGCGGTCAACACGGTGGTGATCGACGCCGGTCGCCTGCGGGGCGACAACAGCGACGCCTTCGGCTTCGCCGAGAACCTGCGTGCCGGCGCAGCGGACTGGCGCCCGGACAGCGGCCCCGCAGCCGTGATCGGCGCCGGGGGCGCGGCCCGCGCGGTAATCGCGGCCTTGCAGGACCTCGGGGTGCCGGAGCTGCGCCTGAGCAACCGCACCGAGGCCCGGGCCACGGAGCTGGCGGCCGCGCTCGCTGCGCCAGATTCGGCGCCGATCCGGGTCCTGCCCTGGGCCGGGCGGCGCGAGGCTCTGGAGGGGGCGGGGCTACTGGTCAACACCACCACCCTGGGCATGACCGGCCAGCCGCCCCTGGACCTGCCGCTCGACGCTCTGCCGGGGAGCGCCCCGGTCACCGACATCGTCTACGCGCCGCTGGAGACGCCGCTCCTGGCCGCGGCGCGGGCCCGCGGCAATCCGGTGGTCGACGGCCTGGGCATGCTGCTGCACCAGGCCCGGCCCGGCTTCGAGGCCTGGTTCGGCCGGGCGCCGGAGGTCACCGCGGAGCTGCGCGCCGTCCTGCTCGGAGCCTGAAGCGGGATGGTGATCCTGGGCCTGACCGGATCGATCGCCATGGGCAAGTCGACGGCGGCCGCGGCGCTGCGGCGGCTCGGCCTGCCGGTCCACGACGCCGACGCCGCGGTGCACCGGCTGCTCGCCGAGGATCCGGACACCATCAAGGCGGTGCGCCGGGCCTTTCCCAAGACGGTCAAGGCGGGCCGGGTCGACCGCAAGGCCCTGGGCGCGCGGGTCTTCGGCGATCCGGCCGCGCTGCGCCGCCTGGAGGCGATCCTTCATCCCAAGGTCCGGCGCGCCGAGGAGGCCTTCCTGCGCCGCCAGGCCCGCCGCCGCGCGCCGATGGTCGTGCTCGATATCCCGCTGCTCTTCGAGACCGGGGCCGAGACCCGCTGCGACGCGGTGCTGGTCGTCTCCGCGCCGGCCTTCATCCAGGCCCAGCGGGTGCTCCGCCGGCCCGGCATGACGCCGCAGCGCCTGGCCGAGATCCGGGCGCGGCAGCTGCCGGACGCCGAGAAGCGCCGGCGCGCCGACTTCGTGATTCCCACCGGCCTGGGCAAGGACCTGTCCTTGCGCGCCCTGCGCCGTGCGGTTAGGAAGATGGCGGGGCGCAGGGGCCGCTGCTGGCCGCCGCGACGCTCCGCGAAGGGGGGAGCCGGCCATGCGTGAGATCGTCCTGGATACCGAGACCACCGGCCTCGACCCCGCCGCCGGCCACCGCATCGTCGAGATCGCCGGCCTGGAGCTGGTCAACCACGTCGAGACCGGCGCGCAGTTCCACCACTACATCGACCCGCAACGCGACATGCCCGAAGAGGCCTTCCGGATCCACGGGCTCAGTCAGGAATTCCTGTCCGGCTTTCCGCCTTTCGCCGGGATCGTCGACGAGTTCCTGGCCTTTCTCGGCGACGCCACCCTGGTGATCCACAACGCCGAGTTCGACATGAAGTTCCTCAACGCGGAGCTCGCGCTGCTCGGCCGGCCGGCGCTCGAGCGCGGCCGGGCGGTGGACACGGTGGCGATCGCCCGGCGCAAGTTCCCCGGCAGCCAGGTCAGCCTCGACGCGCTCTGCCGGCGCTTCGAGATCGACAACTCCCAGCGCACCCTGCACGGAGCCCTGCTCGACACCCAGCTGCTGGCCGAAGTCTACTTGGAGCTGATCGGCGGCCGGCAGCCTGGCCTGGAGCTGAGCGAGCGGCGCGGCGCGCAGAGCGAAGGCCCGCGGCCCGCGACCGAGGTCGCCCGTCCGCCGCGTCCCCACGCCCCGAGCGAAGAGGAACTGCGGGCCCACGAGGCCATGCTGGCCCGGCTCAAGGATCCGGTCTGGCTGAACTGAGGCGGCGGGTCGGCGCGGGACCGGCTCAGTCGGCCGGTTGAGCGGCTGGCTGCGCGGCTTCTTGGCCCTGCTGGGCCTTGTGCCGCAGGTAGAGCTTGCTGAAGTCGATCGGTGCGACCAGCAGCGGCGGAAAGCCGCCGTCCCGGGTCGCCGAGGAGATCAGGTCCCGCGCGAAGGGGAAGATGAACCGCGGGATCTCGACCAGAAGCAGCGGCTCCAGGTCTTCGGCCTCGACCTGCTCGGAGACCTGAACCAGGGCGCCGTACTGCAGCTCGATCAGGAAGCCCTGGGTCTGGTCGAACTTCGCGTCCACGCTCGCCGAGAGCACGGTCTCGTAGGTGCGGCCTTCCAGGGGCCGGGCATTCACGTCCACGCTGACACTGATGTCGGGCTGCGCGTTCAGCTTGCCGTAGATGATCGGCGCATTGGGGTTTTCGAAGGAGATGTCCTTCAGGTACTGGGCCCGGATGCTGAAGCGGGCCTCTTCGATGCTGTCGCCAGGTTGCGTGGCAGGCTGGGCGCCCGGCGCCGCTCCGCCCTGATCGTCCCCGGTCATGTTGATCTCCAGATTGAAAGGCCCCGACGGTGAAGGCCGGTCTGGCTAGCATGGATGTCCCAGCGAGACAACCGGGCCGAGGCGGTCAGTTTCCCGGCTTGCCGCCTTGCCCCGGCAAGGGATCGTGATCGTCCGGGACCTCGCGGAACTCACCGTCTATGATGGTCGTCGAGCCGCGGCCACGCTGCTGGCGCATCCGCACCTCGGCCCGCATACGGATCCGCTGCGCGACGACCTGGCGCAGCAGCCGGCGGAAGGCCGGGACGAAGAGGGCGAAGCCGACCGCGTCGGTTACGAAGCCGGGGGTGAGGAGCAACGCGCCGGCGATGATCAGGCAGAAGCCGTCGTAGAGCTCCTGTGCCGGCAGCTGGCCCTGCTCCATCTGCTGCCGGGCCCGGGCCAGGGTCGAGAGGCCCTGCGCCCGCAGCTGCCAGGTGCCCAGGGCCGCGGTCAGAAGGATCAAGCCGAGCGTCGGAAGCAGCCCGATCAGGCCGCCGACCTCGATGAAGACCCCGATTTCGATCAGCGGGACCAGGAGAAACAGAAGAAAGATGACCAGACCCATCCTTGCCCTTTCACCGGCAACGGCTTATTTACCTTCTCGATGGTGTAGTGAAACCACTACCTGCCATGAGGACCAGCCCGAAGAGGGGCCGGATCGAGTCGCTTTTTCGGGCGACAGTATTATATGTATGTGGAGATCCCCGCAGATGCCACAATCGGAGGGACCTGCGTCCCGCGATTAGGGTTGCTGCTTCGGTCCGATCCGAAACTCATACTTGATGGATAACGGATTGCAGTTTTTCGACATCATCCTTTTTGCAGCCCTGGCGGCCTTTCTGGTTCTCCAGCTGCGACGGGTTCTCGGACGCCGGACCGGGCATGAGCAGCCGCGCGACTTCGATCCCTTCCAGCAACGCTCGCCCGAGGACTCCGGCAACGACAAGGTGGTCAACCTGCCGGACCGGCGCGGCGGAAAGCGCGAGGGCGATGTTGCCGCAGCCGCGAACGGTGCCGCCGAGGATCCCTTGGCCGGCGGCCTGACCCAGATCAAGCTGGCGGACCGGGACTTCGACGAGGCGAGCTTCGTGGAAGGCGGCCGGGCCGCCTTCGAGATGATCGTCGACGCCTTCGCCGAGGGCGATACCAAGACCCTGCGGCCGCTGCTGTCGAACAACGTCTTCGACGACTTCTCCGGTGCCATCCAGGAGCGCGAGGCCGCCAATCAGACCCTCGAGACCACCCTGGTCGGCATCAAGGAAGCCAAGATAGAGGACGCCGAGCTGCAGGATCGCACGGCCTTCGTCACGGTCCGCTTCGTCTCCGAGCAGATCAACGTCGTCAAGGACTCCGAGGGCCGCATCGTCGAGGGCGACCCGAGCGACGTTACCCAGATCACCGACGTTTGGACCTTCGCGCGCAACACCCGCAGTCGCGATCCGAACTGGACCCTGGTCGCGACGCGCAGTCCGGACTGATCGGCCCCGTCACGGGAGCAGGCTCCTTGGCCAGACGGCAGCAGCCGAAACGGCTTTCCCCCCTCAGATATCTTCTCCTCGCCGGCGCGCTGCCGCTGTTCCTGGTCACCGCCTGCGAGAAGGCCCCCCCGCCCGAAGCCCCCGCGCCGCCGGAGCCGCCCGAGCCCGCGGCGCTTCTGGAGCCGATCCCCTTCGAGGACCTGCCCGGCTGGGAGGCGGACGCGGTCGCCGAGGCCCTGCCGGCGCTGCGCCGGTCCTGCCGGCGGATCCTGCCCAGGGCGGATGACAAGACCATCGGTCCCAAGGCGCTGGGCGGCCGGGTCGCAGACTGGCGGCCGATCTGCGAGGACCTGGAACGCCTGGCGGTGACCGACGACATCTCGGCACGGCTGTTCTTCGAGACCTGGTTCACGCCCTTCCTGGTCAGCGACGACGGCGACAGCGAGGGCCTCTTCACCGGTTACTACGAAGCCGAGCTGCGGGGCGACACCAGGCCCAACGGCCGCTACCGCTTTCCCCTCTACACCCGGCCCGCCGACCTGGTCTCGGTCAACCTGGGGGACTTCCGCGCCGACCTCGAGGGCGAGCGCATCGTCGGCCGCGTCGACAAGAGCCGTCTGGTGCCCTACTTCAGCCGCGCCGAGATCGAGAAGGGCGCCCTTTCCGGCCAGAAGCTTGAGCTGCTCTGGGCCGACGATCCGGTCGACGTGTTCTTTCTCCACGTCCAGGGCTCCGGGCGGGTGCGTCTGCCCGACGGGCAGGTCAAGCGGGTCGGCTTCGCGGCCTCCAACGGCTTGCCCTTCTATGCCATCGGGCGCGCCATGATCCAGGAGAAGGTCCTCGACCGCGGCGACGTCTCGATGCAGTCGATCCGCGACTGGCTGCGCGACAATCCGGACAAGGCCCAGTCCCTGATGCACCGCAACGGGCGCTTCATCTTCTTCCGCGAGATCCGGGGCGAAGGGCCGATCGGCGCCCAGGGCGTGCCTCTGACCGCCGGCCGCAGCCTGGCGGTCGATCCCTCCCACCTGCCCTTGGGTGCGCCGGTCTTTCTCGACACCACCTGGCCGGCCAGCGACCGGCCGCTGCAGCGCCTGCTGGTCGCCCAGGACACCGGCAGCGCGATCAAGGGCGTCGTGCGCGGCGACTTCTTCTGGGGCTCGGGCGAGCCGGCCCTGGCCGAGGCCGGCCGCATGAAGCAGACCGGCCGCTACTTCCTCTTCCTGCCCAAGTCGGTCGCCGAGCGCCGCGCCGCGGCCAGCTGAATCGCGCCGCGGTCTGGTGTAGACTGCGCCGTCCAGGCAGCGGGAGGCAGGGATGACCGATCTCCGGCCAAGATCGAGCGGACAGCGCCCGGCGGCGCGCGATCCGGACGCTCTGGAGCTCGGCCGGCTCCGGCTCTGGCTCGCGGCGCGCTACGCCGAGACGGTCGGCGAGATCCGCGGCTATCCGGCGCCGATCCCGGCCTGCGACCAGCACTACAATCACCTGCTCGCACGGCGGCGCGGCTACGCGGAGGCGCTGCGCCGCCTGGACCAAACGCCCGGGTCCGGCGTTGACCCCGCGGCCGCGGTCGAAGGGCTGATCGATTTCCTGCGCGGCGCCGTATCCTTTACCGACAGCGAGGCCCGGGCGCTCTCCGACCATCTGAAGCGCTAGCCGCTACGCGACACGGACGCCTTACGCCAAAATCCTTGGCGTTCCGCGGCCCTCGCTTGCTTTTGCCGCCGTGGCCGCGCATCCTTGCCGCGACCGACGTGGGCCCGACGACGAGAAGAAGGCGGGGAGAGATGAGCCAGGACAGCGCCGCGCGCGGGCCGAGGATCGGCCTCTTCGTGACCTGTCTGGTCGATCTCTTCCGGCCTTCGGTCGGCTTCGCCGCGGTCAAGCTCCTGGAGGACGCCGGCTGCCGGGTCGAGGTGCCCCGCGCGCAGACCTGCTGCGGTCAGCCGGCCTACAACTCCGGCGACCGGCGCGACGCCGCCGCCATCGCCCGCCAGACCATCGCCGCCTTCGAGGGCTTCGACTACGTGGTCGCGCCGTCGGGCTCCTGCGCGGCGATGATCAAGGAACACTATCCCGCCCTGCTGCAGGACGACCCGGACTGGCGCGGACGGGCCGAGGCCCTTTCGGCGCGGACCCACGAACTGGTGTCCTTCCTGGCCGACGTCCTGAAAGTCGATACCGTGGCGGCCAGCTATCCGGCGCGCGCAACCTATCACGATGCCTGCTCGGGCCTGCGCGAGCTGAAGATCCGGGCGCAGCCGCGCCGGCTGCTCGCCTCGGTCGAGGGGCTGGAGCTGGCCGAGCTCCCGGAGGGCGAGGCCTGCTGCGGCTTCGGCGGCACCTTCTGCGTCAAGTATCCGGAGATCTCCAACGAGATGGTCAGCGCCAAGGCCGATTGCATCGAGAGCACGGGGGCGGAGCTGCTGCTGGCCGGCGACCTCGGCTGCCTGATGAACATGGCCGGCAAGCTGAAGCGGCGCGGCAGCAAGGTGCAGGCGCGCCATGTCGCCGAGGTCCTGGCCGGCGACACCGGAACGCCGGCGATCGGCGAAGGACAGGAGGGCTAGAGCCGGATGCAGTCGACGTCGCACGCCTTTCCCGACAACGCCCGCGCCGCGGTCCAGAACGTCCAGCTCAAGAAGGCGCTTGGCCATATCAAGACCGGTTTCATCGAGAAGCGCGCCAGGGCGGCGGCCAAGCTGCCGGAGTTCGAGGACCTGCGCGACGCGGCGCGGGACATCAAGAACCACACCCTGGAGCACCTGGACCTCTACCTGGAAGCCTACGAGGCCCGGGTGACCGAGCAGGGGGGCCAAGTGCACTGGTGCGGCACCGCGGCCGAGGCCCGCGACAAGATCCTGGAGATCTGCCGCGAGGTCGACGCCAAGACGGTGACCAAGGGCAAGTCGATGATCGCCGAGGAGATCGCCCTCAACGATCACCTCGAAGCCAATGGCGTCGAGCCGATCGAAACCGACCTCGGCGAATACATCATCCAGCTGCGCAAGGAGCCGCCGAGCCACATCATCGCCCCGGCGGTGCACCTGACCAAGGACCAGATCGAGGCCGACTTCCGCGATCACCACGACCACCTGCCCGCGGAGCGCAACCTTGAGGAACCGGCCGCCCTGGTCGCCGAAGCCCGCGCCATCCTGCGCGAGCGCTACGTCCAGGCCGACGTCGGCATCACCGGCGCCAACTTTCTGATCGCCGAGAACGGCGCCTCGGTGATCGTGACCAACGAGGGCAACGGCGACCTGACCCAGACCCTGCCCAAGGTGCATATCGTCATCGCCAGCCTGGAGAAGGTCGTGCCGACCCTGGAGGACGCCTCGGTCATCCTGCGGGTCCTGGCACGCTCGGCGACCGGGCAGGAGTTCTCCTCCTACACCACCTTCTCGACCGGGCCGCGCCGGGCCGAGGACCCGGACGGCCCCGAGCAGTACCACGTCGTCCTGCTGGACAACGGCCGCTCGGGCATGCTCGGGACAGAATACCAGGATGCCCTGCGCTGCATCCGTTGCGGCGCCTGCATGAACCACTGCCCGGTCTATCACGCGATCGGCGGGCACGCCTATGGCTGGGTCTATCCCGGGCCGATCGGCGCGGTCCTGACCCCCAGCCTGATCGGCGTCGAGGAAGCCGGGCACCTGCCCAACGCCTCGTCCTTCTGCGGCCGCTGCGAGGCGGTCTGCCCGATGCGCATTCCGCTGCCGAAGATGATGCGCCACTGGCGCGAGCGCGAGTTCGAGCGGCATCTCTCGCCGCTGCCGATCCGCGCCGGCCTGGGCGTCTGGGCCTTCTTCGCCCGGCGGCCGGGGCTCTACCATTTCTTCGGCGGGCTGAAGACCCGCGCGCTGGGCGCGCTGGGCCGGCGCCGCGGCCGCTTCCGCAGCCTGCCCCTGGCCGGAGGCTGGACCGCGCACCGCGATCTGCCGGCGCCCCAGGGTCCGACCTTCCAGCAGCTCTGGGCGCAGAGGCAGAGGAACGGGCAGGGCAGCCCGGCCGGCGCCGCGTGACCGATACCCGGGCCGAGATCCTCGGGCGGCTGCGCCGCTCCCTCAAGGCCGCGGCCGAAAATCCCGGGCGCCGCGAGGCCGTGACCGCCCGGATCGGCGCCAAGGCCCGCGGCCCGGTGCCGGCGCGCAGCGACCTGCCGCGCCGGGAGGTCGTCGCGCTCTTCGTCGAGCAGGCCGAGGCGGTGGCGACCAGCATCGCCCGGGTCGCCGGCGACGGCGAGGTGCCCCGGGCCGTGGCCGACTACCTGAAGGGCCAGAACCTGCCGGCCGAGGTCCGGATCGCGCCGGACCCGGGGCTGGAAGGGCTGGCCTGGAACGAGCAGCCTCTCTTGAAGGTCGAGAGCGGCCGGGCCCGGCTGGAGGACGCGACCTCGGTAACCGCGGCCCTGGCCGGGGTGGCCGAGACCGGGACCCTGATGCTCGCCTCCGGCCCGACCGCGCCGACCACCCTCAACTTCCTACCCGAGAATCACATCGTGGTGCTCAAGGCCTCGCAGGTGGTCGGGCCCTACGAGGACGCCTGGGACCGCCTGCGGGCGGCCAACGGCGAGGGCCGGCTGCCGCGCACGGTCAACTTCATCACCGGGCCGTCGCGGACCGGCGACATCGAGCAGACCATCCAGATGGGCGCCCATGGCCCGCGGCGCCTGCACGTGATCCTGGTCGAAGACGAGGCCCAGGCCTAGACTCCCGACATGGCTGGCAAGAAGGACGGCGGCCCTGGCCGCGGGGACGCACCCGAAATCTCCGAGGCCGACCGCGCTCTCTGGCGCAAGGTCACCCAGGACGCCAAGCCCTTGGAGAAGCGCGAAGAGGCGCCGGCCGAGCGCGCCGGGTCCGGTGAGTCCGAAGGCCGAGCGAAAGCCGAGCAGGCGGCCGAAACACCGCGGCCAGGGCCGCGCAAGGCCGCCGCGCCGCCCCGGCCCGCGCCCAGCGGCGCGACCCGCAAGCCGGCGACGCCGGCGCTGGAGTCCGGCCGGGCCGCCGGCCTCGACCGGCGCAATCTGGAGCGGCTGCGCCGCGGCAAGCTGCCAATCGAGGCGACCATCGACCTGCACGGCGACACCCAGGCC
>JAAUYI010232539.1_pt1 | contig 14798 bp, 11 predicted proteins | sample 7278041 | NCBI WGS metagenome assembly JAAUYI01 (sample SAMN14350216, study PRJNA611818) | marine sediment metagenome | isolation source: surface marine sediment (0.6m) | place: French Polynesia: Moorea | collected 2018-08
GGTGAATGTAGCGACCAGCAAGATCGACAGCAAAAGAACCAACGCAGCTGCGCCGCGCCGCATGGCTTTTCGCTGCAGGTCGAGCCGGCGCCTTCTCTGGCACTCTTGCCACCAGCGCCGCCCTTCATCGTCCCAGATCAGAGCATCCACATGACGCTCGATGCCGGAAAAATGGTCTTTGGGGACCTCGGTGCTCTGCTCTACCTCGCCTGAGGAAAAGAGCTCGCATTGCAATGCAACGAAGCGACGCAGACCCAGGAGCTCGGCATCGACACCGAGGCTGGCATACGCGCCCTCATCTGCGACCAGGCGCATGATCACCTCAGCCAGGCGATCATGAGAGAGGACATAGACCTTCTCGCCTTCATGATGTTCGAGCAGCACCAATCGCGTTTGGGGCGTTGCGAGACTTTCGAGGACCTCCCGGCCGTCCCGACCGATAGCTCTCGCCAAGGCCGCGATCGAGCGCCCCTCATGGCGCCGGCCATGGACGTCGGCAAGCTCGCGCAACGCGAGGAGTGCGCGAGTGCGCCGGAGCCTGGTTTGCGTCGCCTTGCCGACAGGGAACGCGAGGTCTAGCGAGCGTTTCAGGTGCTGCTCCAAGGCCTGGGTGATGAGCTCCCCCGGTTCTTCGGGAACCTCGATCTCCGTGATGCCTCGGCTGTCAGCTTGTGACGACGTTTCCAGCAGATGAGCCAGGACTACCTGCAACTCCGGCACCAGAGGAGCGTTTCGCCAAGCCACACGGGCTTCACCGAAGGCGTGAGCAAGACGGGCCGCACCGCCTTTGGCAAAGCGCCAGGGGTAGACCGGCGCGCCGTCCTTCGACGTCAATGTCAGGGGCTTCTCGATGACATCTCTGAAGACTTCGGTGGCTGCTTGTGTACGGTCGTCGGCCCCTGGGCCAGGCGTGCCCAGCGGCAAGAGCGGCCAGGCGTGAAAGCGCTCGGAGCCGGAGAGGTTGTGGGGAAGCGCGAGTCCTTCCGAGATTCTCTTCGGAGAGCCCTCAGAGTCAGCCTCTTTCCCAAGGGAGCTGGGTAGGATGGGGCGGAGGGACTGTCTTCGGGCGTCGAGGAGCACGTCGGTGAGCCATTGGAAGATCTCGCCATGAAACTCCTGGCGGTATGCCAGCAGCCACCGGCAGGGTGGTCCAGACAAACCCGGTTGCCTTTGTGCCGAGGCCGCTAGGAGCATCCCGAGGATGGCTCGTGCGCGCACGGTGTCATCGAAGCGGAACAGATCTTCGAATTGATCGAGGACAAGTACGGCGGGCTTCTCGACAAGACGCTGTATGTCGCACAGCCGGTCGACAAAGGCATGCGGATCATTGTCAACGACTTCAGTATTGTCGCCATCTATTAGATCGCCGAGGAGTCGGCGAACGATGCCGGGCTCGCAGGGGTGGCGATCAAAGGCCACCGGTCGCCCTTCGGCGCGTAGGCGTTGTATCAAACCGGCATAGAGGAAGGAGCTCTTGCCTGTGCCTGAAGGCGCGTGGAGGCCGAGGATCGGCAGCGGGCGTGCCAACAATTGCTGCACCTCCGAGAGCTCGCGCTCACGGCCTGCGAGGAGGCTGGGGTGACTGTAAGGCAGGAGGACGGGGTAGGGCCTTGCAGGAAGCGCAGGGAATGGCCATTGGCGAAGTTTGAAGCTTGGAGTTGGCTCAATCTTGCTCAGACTCACTGTCGGTGACGCCATCACTAGTTGGCGGCGGACGAGTCTGCAGAATCCCCCACCGGGGTCTTGATCAAAAGGGATGGCCAGACGGGACAGCTCGCCACGGAAATCGCTCATGACAGAGCGGGCGTGAGCGTCTTCCTCGCGCAGTTCAGGGCGCCAGGTATCCGAAGCCATGAGGACCGTGACCGGTAGACCCCTATTGAAGGCGGCCCGAGTTTCCCACCAAGTCCAGGGATGGAAGCCGTCACCACCGGCCGCCGGGGCGGGGGCTCGGCCGCGGCGATGGCCCACAATGGCGAGCACTGCGTCTGCGTTTTGGACTTGCTGAGCGCAGGCGGGGACAGGTTTGAGGCCACTCGCGGGGGTCGCCTCTCGCCGGAGAGGCTGGTGGCCTAGTTCGGATGCAACTTTGCACGCCGCCACTTGGTGCGTTTCGAGTTCTTCGGGAGTGGAGGTAATGAAGAGTCGCATCGGAAGGATATGGATTGAATAGTCTAAACAATGTTAGACGACCGCCGCTTCATGTCGGATCACGACGTGAATCGATTTCGGCGGCGACCTGAATCCATCACTTCCTTGGCTCGGGCGCCAGCGTGCTCGTCGATCTATGGGCCTCTGATGAGGCGGCCTGTGGACAAGCAGGTGTCTCCAATACTCTCGGGCATCTTCTTCACCGAGTCCATTGATGGTCTGCCAAGGTCCGCAACGCCCGACGCGCCCTGGGATCGCTCTCGCCGAGATCGACGAGCACGTCGAGGGCCTCCTCGCGCAGGGTCGCGCTCGGATGGGTGCCAGCGACTTTGACCAGCACGGCCAGACCCTCGCCGTCGGGCAACTCACCCAGTGCGTCCAGGGCCTGCTGGCGAACCGACGCATTCGGGTCGTCATAGGCGATCTCTTCGAGTGTCTGGACGACGCGGTCCGATGCTTTGTCGGCCAGGCAGTCCACCGCTTCCTCGCGCATCGTCGCTGACGGGTGGTTGCGCGCGACGTCGATCAGGAACGGCAGCGCCAGGTCGTCGGGCATCTCAGCGATGGCATCGATGGCCTCTTCCTGAATCTCGACGCTGCGATCCTCATAAGCGATCTCCTTCAAGAGCTCAAAGACACCGGGTGTTCCGATCTCGGCCAGGGCGTCGATCGCCTCCTCGCGGATCGCGATTCGCCGGTGGTCCCGAGCGGCTCGTGTCAGGACCGGCAGAGCATAGGTTTCGTCTTGTTCTGCCACAGTCTCGACCGCCTCGGCTTGCACTTCGACGTCCCGGTCGTCAAAGAGCAGCTTCTCGATGGCCGCGCGGGCTTTCGGTGTCGCCAACTCGCCGAGGGTCTCGACGGCCTCGGCGCGAAGGCGGCGATCTCCCGGGCTTTCAGCCAGCTCGATCAAGGCGTCTTCGGCACCGTCGACAGGGCTCTCTCCCAGGGCTTCGATCGCTTCCTCGCGCACCGCCATCGAGGGGTTGTGGCCGGCGGTATGCACCAGGACCTGGACCGCCCGCGGGCTCGACTGCTCCGCCAGGGCTTCGGCCGCCTCTTCGCGGATCGTGGAAGCCTCGGGCGAGTCGATCACCCGCTCTAGAAAGTCGACGGCCGGGTCGCGGTCGTGGAGACCGATCGCCTCGACCAGCTCTTCTTTGGCCCTCGGCCTGGTTACCCGATCGAAAATACGGGTCAAGAGACGGAAGCTCTCCTCAGCGGGAGCAGTTCCGATCCATGCCAGGGGGCGGCCCTTCAGGTCGACGGGAACGCTCAGATCGGTGACGTCGAGGTCGCGGATGCCGTCCGAATCGAGCTCTATGAGAACCGCGACCGATCGCAGGATCTGCCGATGCTCGCCTTGCGAATTAATCGGCGTAACGCGGCCAGGCTCGGGGGTGGCGGGACCCAGCAGATCCACCAGCGTCTCGCCTCGGGCATTGAGACGCCCACGTGGGTGAATCCGCAGACCGCCGGCGAAAAAGTAGGTGTCCGGCCAGGTCCAGATTTCCATTCCGAACCCGATCCAGGTGCCGCGCGGGGCCTCGCGGGCGAGGTTCTCGCCCCAGCTCCAGCGTCGATCGAAGTTGGCCTCCGTCAGCTCCGGATGAATCGAGACTTCTTCCGCGCGGATCGGGCTCGACAACAGGACCAGCAGGGTCAAAATCGCACTCAGTCTTCTCATGACGTTCTCCTCGTATCTTCCATCGCCTATCCGGCATCTCTGTCGCTTCGGCTGCGCCTCCAGCGAAGCCGTCTTCTCAGTTGTCCATCTCTTGCAGCAACTCGATCAGGGCGTCGCGTGCCCTTTCCGTCTCCATGTCGCCGAGCGACTCGGTGGCTTCACGCCGGATCCTCGGGTCCGGGTCGTTGCGGGCGACTTCCAGGATGGCCTGGGCCGCGCTGTCGTATTCGAGATCCTCGAGAGAATCGAGGACCTCGATTCGGCGCTCGTAGCTCGGGCTCTTGGCCATGATCTCGACCAGCACCTGGACCGCCTCCTCGATTTCGACATTGCCGATCTCATCGATGGCTTCGAGTGCCAGATCGTCGTTCTCGCCGACGGCGATCTCCTTCAGGAAGTGCAACAGCCCCGGTGGCTCGTCGTTGCCGAGATTGTCGAGGGCTTCGAGTCGAAGATTGAGCGGTTGATCCGGGTCATTGATGATGCCCCGCAAGAGAGGCGCCGAGTCGAAATCATCATGGTCGGCCAGAGTCTCGAGGGCTGCACGGCGGACCAACTCGGACGGGTCGTCGCGCAAGAGTGTCTGGAGTTTCTCGAGCGCCAGGTCGGACTCGACGTCCTCCAGAGCTTCGACGATCCTCGCCCGCAGTTGCTCGTCTTCGGTGCCCTCGAGCCGATCCAGGATGACGCGAACCGAGCGCTCATCGCCGATCTCGCCCAGGGCGACAAGGATCGCCAGTAGCCGGTCGGCGTCTTCGTCCTGGCCGAAATCGCGCACCTTTTCGCGGTATACGGGCCGCCCTTCGCGGTCGAGCTTCTGGGCCAGACGCACCATCGCACGGCGGGCGTCATCTTGCCACTCGCTATCTGGATAGCGCTCGAGCAGCCTCTCATAACAGTCGAACAGCTCGGCGGCGGGTTCGTCGAGCTGTTGGCGAGCGTAGCAGCGCCAGAAGGCAGCGTCGTCGACCCAGTCGCTGGCGGGATGGCGTTTGATCAAATCGTCGAAGGCGGCGATGGCCCCCTGCCAATTCTCGTCGAGAATCAGGTTATAGCCTCGGCGATAAGCGTGGGCGGCGTCGCCATCGCTGGCTCCGGCCAAGTCGGCGCCGCAGAGCAGCAGGCAGGCTGCCAGCAGGTATCCAGAGATTGATTGAAGGGATCTCATCGGGGGTTCCTTTCTGTTCCACTACTTCAGAGGTGGCGCATTTCTTCGACGCTGAGCTGGAAGAGCAGAGCGCGACTCTCGATCGTCGCTTGCACCATCTCGATTCCGCGGCGGTATTCACGTCGAGGGAGGTTGGCCATCTGTAGAAAGACGATCCGCAGGTTCGCGGTCAGATCGGCTTGTCGGCGGCGTCCTTCTGCTTCGAGCCTTCGGCCCAGCTCTTCGGCCTCTGAGGCCAGGTGTTCGGCCAATCGACGTTCGGCGGCGGGATCGAAGCTAGCGACATCGGTGGTGCTGATCTGGCGGTTGGCGACGGCCAGGAGCAGAGGGGTAGCGCGTTCGAGGTAGCGAACGAATTCGGCCTCGACCTGCGGTGTCGCTGTCGGTCTCAGGTCGGCCGAAGAAACGTTGTCCTCGGAAACCCCATCTGGACCCGACGGTCGAATCAACGTGCCGAGGCCGAGGCCGAGGACCAGCAGGGCCGCGGCCAGCGAGGCCGCCGCAGGGTACCCAAGGATCAATCGTCCGGGAGCCGGTCGATCGAGCTTGTCGAGCTCGGGCTGGAGTCGACTCCAGGCGTTCAGCTCACTGCCCTGTGGAGGAGCCGGCAAGGCTCCGTCGACATGGCGGGTCGTCGCCTGCAGGCCGGCGAGCTCGGCGGAGCAGCCCGGACAGGACGCCAGGTGGGTGTCAAGTTCGTCTCGGCGCTCCTCAGTGAGCTCATGGCAGACCGCTTCCACCAAGTGGTGACGCCATTTTCGACAGCTCTTCAGACCTCGTTTCTGGTTGTCCGAAATCTTTACTGGTGTCGGCAGCTCTGATCTCATGTCGTCTCCTCGGCTTCGTGGTAGAGCGCGAGTTCTTTCCGCAGTTTGCGCAGCGCTCGAAAGAGCAGGTTCTTCACGGTCCCCTCGGCACGTCCGGTCACGTGCGCGGTTTCCCGGATCGACAGTTGGTTGAATTGACGTAGCACGAACGTGTCCCTCTCGGCTGGTGACAGTCGCTTCAGGGCTCGGGCGAGATCTTTGCGCAGGCGTCCAGACGTCGTGAGTCGTTCAGGATTCGCCTCTGGCCGTTCCTCGACCCAGCGTGCCTCGGGCTCGGCCATCAGGCCCAGCGATCGTTGAAGCTTCATGAACCGTCCCTTTCTCTGGTGGTCGCGGCACGCGTTGAGCGTGACGCGATAGAGCCATGTGGCGAGCCCGGCGTCGCCGCGAAAACGGGATAGCGATCTGTACGCTTTGATGAACACATCCTGCACCACGTCCTGCGCGTCCTCGCGATGGCGAAGAAGGCCGAGGGCCAGGTAGAAGACATCGTTCTGGTGGCGCTCGACGAGTTGTCGAAAGGCGTCACGATCACCTTCTCGAGCCCTCTCGAGGAGCCTCATCTCATCCTCGGCGTAGCTGCTCATCCGTGGACCGGCTCCATGGCTTGGCTGCTCATCCATGGCATGACCGTTCATCTATAGGTTCGCCCTTCATCCATCGCTCGCCGCAATTTATGATCATGGGCCTGGCTCACTGTCCTCATGACGTCATTTCGACGGAGATGGACCCGGGAAGGTTTGCAGGGATCAACGAATCTGGCGAACAGCAACTCTTATGAACTCGAGTTGTGCTGCTGGTTCGCGGCGATTCTTGACGATTGGGGTATCCTGCGGCCGACAGAGACATCACGATGAACATCGAACCCTATGACGACTCCAGGCTCGACGCGATCGTTCATTTATCGCTGAGAGCCTGGGAACCGGTTTTCGAGTCGGCTGAGGACGTGATGGGCTCGGAGCTCTTTCGCGAGCAACACCCGGACTGGCGCGTGACGCAAACAAAAGCGGTCGAGTCGGCCTGTGCGGACGACGATATTCAGGTCTGGGTCGCGTCGGAGAATTCCCGGGTCCTCGGGTTCGTCGCGCTCAAGCTCGACACCGAAGAACGGCTGGGCGAGATCTACATGATCGCGGTCGATCCTGATTTTCAGCGTCGCGGGATCGCGACGGAACTCACCAGGCATTCGCTCACCTGGCTCAAAGAGGCCGGGATGACCACCGCGATGGTAGACACTGGGGGTGACCCGGGGCACGCGCCGGCTCGTCGCACCTATGAGTCAGCTGGATTCCGGCTGTTCCCGATCGCCAGGTACTTCAAGAAGCTCTGAGCGATTCAACCGCTGGCGAAGATCTCGACCACTGCCGGCTTGGTGACCTTGCCCATGGCGTTGCGCGGCAGTCCCTCGAGACAGCGCACGAGGCTCGGCACTTTGAAAATAGCGAGCCGCTCTTTGGCCCAGGGCCGCAAGTCTTCCAAGGCGAGCTCGCCGGAATCGCCGAGCACCAGGGCGGCGGCGACCCGCTGCCCCCACTCCGGGTCTTCGACGCCGACGACAGCGCACTCGTCGATCCGCGGGTGGGCGAGCAAGACGGTTTCGATCTCGAGAGCGGAGATCTTTTCGCCACCACACTTGATGATGTCGATGCTCTGGCGGCCGAGAATGCGGTAGACGCCGTCTTCTGAGACCGCCATGTCGCCGGTCAGAAACCAGCCGTCGCGAAAGGCTTCTTCGGTGGCGTCGGGGCGCTGCCAGTAGCTGCCAAAGACGTTCGGGCCGCGGACCTGGATCTCGCCCGGGGTGCCTTCCTCGACCGGTGCGCCGCCGGCGTCGACCAGTCGGATGTCGACCCCGGGCAGAGGCGTGCCGACGGCCCCGGGCACGCGGGTACCGTCGTAGGGGTTGGACAGGGCCATGCCGATTTCAGTCATTCCGTAGCGTTCGAGCAGGAGATGACCGGTCAGCTCCTGCCAGCGCTCGAGCACCGGTACCGGCAGGGCCGCCGAGCCCGAGACCATCAGCCGTAAGGCGCCGGCCGCGCGCGACAGCTGCTCCCGCCGTTCGGCGTCGGATTCTTCCCAGGCCTTGATCAATCTGACGTAGATCGTTGGCACCGCCATGAAGAGAGTCAGCCGGCCAGAGAGGATACGTTGCCACACCCGCTCGGCGTCGAAGCGCGGCAGGATCTCGCAGACCGCGCCGGACCACAGGGCACAGGCGATGATGTTGATCAGGCCGTGGACGTGGTGCAGCGGCAGCACCTCGAGAATGCGATCCTCAGCGCTCCATTGCCAGGCATCGACCAGAGTCTCGACCTGGGCACGGACGTTGCCGTGGCTGAGGACGACTCCCTTGGGTTTTCCGGTCGTGCCGCTGGTGTAGAGGATGTTGGCGCCTTGCTCCGGGTCGACGGTTTCCAGGTCGTCCGAACCGTCGGCGGTGAGGGCGTCGTCGATCCGCAGCAACGGCATCTGGCGCGATTCGGCCAACGGCACCAGGCGTTCCTCGAGCTCCCGATCGACCAGCGCGCAGGACATGGCGCAATCGTCGAGCACGTAGGCGAGCTCTGTTTGGGGATGGGACAGCGCCAGCGGCACCGCGACGCCACCGGCGCGCCAGATACCCCATTGGGCGGCGACGAAGCGAAAGCCCGGCGGGATCAGGATCGCCACTCGGTCACCCCCGGAGCTATGTGCCGCCAGGGTCGCGGCGACGCTGGCGGAAGCGGAAAGCAAGTCACGATAGGTGTAGGACCCGTGATCGTCGACGATCGCTAGACGATCGGCATGGGCCGCGGCGCGAGCAAGAAATGACGTCGAGTCGGAGGCGATCTCAGAATTGCTGATGCGTGGACTCATACTCAGCGCCTCAAGGGCCGAACGCCCAGGAATTCGTCATCGGGATCCGAGGTGTTGGCTTCGGTGATCTCCGGCAGCGCGTCCGCGGCGAGGTCGGCGTCTCCCGGCGCGGGGACCTCATCGTGAACATCTACCCTGGCGTCTTCAAGCGCCGTGATCGCGCGCCGTGCGACGAGCAATCGATGGGCGACAGCGAGCAGCACGATCGAGGCGCCGCCGATGGTGTAGATCATCAATCGCTGGTGCCCGGGACTTTCGAGCTGTCGCAACTGTACGGCGGCGAGCGCGATCCAGCCCATGGCCAGAAAGTAGCCGATCAGGGTCTGGATGACGCAGGCGCGCCAAGCAGTGGTTGCCGAGCCGCCAGCGGCGGTGTTCCATTGCACCTGGCTCCAGAACCACGTTTTCAGTCCGGTCGGGCTGCCGTGTTCGATCGCCAGTCGGGTCGTGAAGCCGACGTCACGCAGTCGCTGACTGCGCCAGATCATCGTGCCGCCGAGCACCAGGCCAATGAGCAGAGGAAACATCGCGACCGACGCCAGATCGAGCCAGTCGAAGGCGCCCGCCGCCGGCTCTCCGAGCTCCCGCTTCGCTTGGGCGACCTTGCCGACGATTTCCGAGTAGCTCTCGATCGAACGATCTGCCGCTGTTTCGAGCTCGGTCAGGCGACGGGGGCGCCGGATCTCTCCGGCGATCTCCGCGGTCAGGCCGAGCAACTGCTCGTTCGTGCTGATGGAGTCGGGTGCCAGCGGCGTCTCGGAACGCGCCCACCAAGTAGGCTGTGCCGGCGGGGAGAACTTGAGATCGCGCGCGGCGCTGGAAAGAGCCGTCAGACTGCCCGTCAGAGCCTGCCATTGGTCGCGGGCTTCAGGAAAACGGCTACGCAGCTGAGGCAGGGCGCTGGCCGCCGTGTCCAGGCGCGCCTCCAGTCGAGGCAAGGCGTCGTCTTTCCAGCCGCGCTCGACATCGAAGTATCGCGGCCTGGTGATCAGGTCGTCGACCAGCGGCGTCAGCGCAGCCAACAGTTCGTCCGAGTTTCGAGCGTCGCGCAGGTCGGCGATCCGGTCGGGGTCCTCGATCAGAAAAGGTTGGGCGGTGCTTCGGGTCAGCGCCGGGAGGTTGGTTGGCGGGCTCTCGGCAGTGGACGCATCGGCGGGATCCGAGTCGGCGGACTCCGCTTCGGCCGCCTCGGCCGCGATCCGCCGCCAGGTAGTCTCGAGACGTGCCAGGTCGGTTTCGAGATCCTCAGCCAGGCGCTCGAGAGCCGGCGCGACCATCGACGACGTCTCCTGGCGCACCGCCTCGAGGGCGCCACGCAGCTCCCCGAGGCTGCTCTCGACCGCGGCAAGCCGGGTCCGCTGCAGGCTGGTTTCAGATTCGAGCCGGCTACCGGCGATGTAGGGTGTCACCACCACCGCGTGGATCAACGCCAGCGCCAACAAGGCGAGATAGGCCCAGTGGCTCGAGCCAGCGAGTTGATCGCGGGTGCGGAGGAAGAGTGCGTGGAACGCTCGACTGGCCATCTAGGGAAAGACTTCTCAGAGGTAGAGTGAGGCGGGCTTGGCCTCGCTTGACCCGACACAGAGTGCATTGTACCTTGTCAGCCATCATGTCCCGGAGCGATGCCCCCTACGTGAACGACCCCCGCGCCAGTCCCACAGAGAAGTGGCCCACAGAGAAGTGGCTGGCGATCCTGCTGCGAATCGCAGGCAGCGTCATGATGCTGGCTTTCGGCGCCGTCTTCATGCCCACCGACTGGATGGCCGCCAGTCATCGCTGGCTAGGCCTCGGTGAGTTTCCCGCGTCGCCGCTGGTCGAATATCTCACCCGTTCGGCGTCGGTGCTCTACGGCATCCATGGCGGTCTCTACCTGGTGGTGGCAAGAGACGTGCGGCGCTATGCCGGCGTGCTCGCTTACCTCGCCGCCACGGCCGTGCTGTTCGGGGTTTTCATGATCGGCATCGACCTCTATGCCGGGATGCCCTGGTACTGGACCTGGACCGAAGGCCCGTCAGTGCTCAGCTTCGGTGCGCTGATCCTGTTACTCCAGCGCAAGGTTCCTCGTTTCTGAGACGGCGTGTCAGCCGACCCCGTAAGTAGGCAGTCTCCGAGTCTTCGAAGAGCCGCCCGTCTCGACGTCAGCCGACACGCAAGAACGCGATCTCCGAGTCTTCGAGGAGTCGGGTATCTCGCCCGTGGTGACGTTTCGCTACGTCGAGCCTTGGGCTCGACCGAGCGGATCGTCAGCCCACGAATTTGTACCCTCGGCCATGCACGGTGAGGATGAACTGCGGCTTGCCGGGTATCGGCTCGAGCTTCTGGCGCAGTGACGCGACGTGCACGTCGACGGTGCGGGTATACGGCGTCGCATCATAGCCCCAGACCTCGTCGAGCAGGTGGTCGCGGGACAGGACTTCGCCGCGGTGCTCGACGAAGTGGTGCAGTAGTTTGAACTCGAGCGCCGAAAGCTCGACTTCCTGGTCGTCACGCCAGACTTCAGAACGTTGAAAATCAGCCCGTACGATACCGAAGGTGTAGGAACCTGCCGCCGGGGCGATCGGGGCTCGGGCACGTCGCAACAGCGACTCGATGCGGGCTGACAACTCCATCATATCGAAGGGCTTGGTGAGGTAGTCGTCGGCCCCCAGTTTGAGGCCGACCACCTTGTCGACCACCTGACCTCGAGCGGTCAACATCAGGATCGGTATACCGAGGCCCTTCTGGCGAATGTCGCGGCAAACGTCGAAGCCGTTCTTGCGCGGCAGCATGACGTCGAGAATGATCAGGTCGAAAGGGCCCTCGAGCGCACGCTCCAGGCCGGTTTCACCATCGCCGGCGGTCTCGACCTCGAAGCCTTCGCTGATCAGCCGGTCGCTCAGGGTCAGCACCAGGCTGGGTTCGTCTTCGACCAGCAGAATCCGGGCGCCAGGCCCGATCGTCCTCTCAGAGCTCATCGTGTTCCTCGCTATTGGCAGGACTGGCTGCCGGTAGGTAGAGGGTGAACGTACTACCCAAACCCTCTACGCTCGCCACCGTGATTCGGCCTCCATGACCTTCGACGATGTGCTTGACCAGGCTCAGACCGAGGCCGCTGCCAGGGATAGCACGGCTTTGATTGTCCGACGCCGACCCGTTCTGACCCCGGTAGAAAGGCTCGAATAGGCGCGGTAGGTCAGCGGTCGCGATGCCCGGGCCCTTGTCCTCGACGCTGATTCGCAACTCCGCGCCGTCAGTGTCGTCGGTGGTGCCGACCCGCACGCCGATCCAACCGCCCTGAGCCCCGTACTTGAGGGCGTTGGCGATCAGGTTTTGGATCGCGCGCCGCAGCGCCGGGGCGTCGGCCATGACCTCGAGATTGCTGTCTCCCAGGCTCTTGTCGACTTCGACGCCTTGCTCGTCGAGCACGCCACGATACTCCGCCAGCGCACTGTCGACGATCGGCGCCAATCGAGCTCGACTCAGAGCATAGGATCTCCGGCCGGCCTGCATTCCGGCGAATTCCAGCACCTGTTCCACCATGGTCGAGAGCCGGCGCCCTTCATCCTCGACCAGCCGGCCATAGCGTTGCACCTGCCGGGGTTCGGCGACGACGCCGTCGGCGAGGTTCTGGCCGGCGGAACGCATCGCAGCCAGCGGCGTCAGCAGTTCATGAGTGACGCCGGCGACAAACTCGAGCTGCTGACGGGCCAGAGCCTGGATACGCCGGGTAGAGGCGAGGATCAAGATCAGGCTGGCGGCCAGGAGCAGCAAGATGCCGAAGCTGATCATCAGATTGCGGCGGTGAGCTTTGTCGATTGCCGCGTCCAGCGACCCCTCCGGATGGCTCGCTACCAGTTGCCAAACGGCGTTTTCTTCAGAACTGATGACGCGGTAGATCCGATGGAGATGACCGTCCCACCCACGCCGGTGGCGGGATCGGCCGTGCGGTCCCGCGGAATCGGGATCGTGATCGGGGTCGTCCGCTTCCGGTGGGGCTCGCAATCCTGCTTCGAGTTCCAGAGCTCCCAGCTTCTCCGACGGCAGCAGGCTGAAGAGGGCGGCCTTGGCGTCCCCTTCGGGAAGATCGTCGCCAGAATGCTGCAGCGGTGCAGCGTGGCGGAAGATCACCCGGCGATCTCGAAGCGCGAAGATCGTGACCTCATATTCGGTCCCGGAGCTATCGCTGCTGAGGTGGCGTTGGGTCAATTCGGGCAGGATAGCGTCGCGAATGGTCTCGAGGTCGAGCATCAATATCATCAATCCGCTGAACGGAAGCTCTCCACGGCGCCCCCCGCCCATTCGGCCGCCAAGTCGTGATGCGTCCGTGTTCTCGGCCCCGGTCGCGGGCGTCGATCGAGCCGCCGCCCGACGTTCGTCGGCAGGGCCCGAATCGAACGTCCCGGGGCCGAAGAAACGTCCTTCGGGAGGTCTACCGCCGGATATCGGCAGGATCAATGCAGGGATCTCGTCGGACAGGATCCGAATCCTGCCCATCCCATCCCGTGGTCCCCGGCGCCTGGGCCATCGCCATTCTTTCGCCAGGCGCGATTCTAGAGGCTCCAATTCGTCGGGCCAGAGAACGGGCTCGAAGGTGCCGGTGGCCACAGCGAATCGGGTTGCCTCGAAGGTCCCATCTCCCTTGCGCTGCGCCATGTAGACATCGCGTACCAGATCGGGAAATGGGGCATAGGTTCGCCAGCGCTCATAGCGGCTGGCAAAGCTCTCATCGAGGCGCGAGGCGCTATGCCAGGGCGGAGTCCATATCGTTTGGGGCGGCAGCAGGTAGAAGAACGCGCGGGTCAGCTCTCGATCGAAGTCTTCGGCAAAGCGGTCAACCGCGGCTTGCAGAAGGTCGCGGGACTTTTGGCGGTTGGCCTGGCTGACTTCGTCCAGCCACCGGAACTGCAGCGTAGCCAGGATCAGCAGCAGGATGAGCAACCCTCCTGCCAGGAGCCACGGCGCTATGGGTTTCTGAGGCCCCGCGGGCAAGCGAAGGGCTCTCGGAGAGATTCGCGACGTCATAGCTCAAGGATACCCACGAATCGAGATTCGCCCATCTGTTAGACGCAGATGATTTACATCCCTTACAAATCCATTGCGTCGGCTTAAAGACACGGCTGAAGGCCGGACGCTAGTCTGTTGATAACGACGGCCGGGCTGACAGGGAACCAGCCTCGCTAGCGCCCCAGAAACTCGAGCTTGCAGCTCGACTTCCTGGCCCAACCCATCCGTACCAGGAGGCGTTGCGCTATGCGCAACAACCTCCTGGTAACTATAGGGAGAATGCCATGATCGATCAGACCACGACTTACGATTTGTGCGCCTCGGGCGCGACGTCCCGCTCGCCACTCCTTGGCTTGGCTTGCTTGCTGTTCATGCTTGTCGCTGTTTTCGGCCCGGGTCCGATCTCAGGCGAAGGACCACCGGCGCATGGTCCCAAGTTGTTGGGCGGTCTCGCCGCCGACTTCGACACCGACCAGGATGGAACGGTCAGCCGCGAAGAGTTCGACCGTGGGGCCGATGCTCTCTTCGTCGAGCTCGATCAGAACGGTGACGGCGCCTTGAGCGGTGATGAGCTGCCGCGTTTTCGGGGACCGCGTCACGGTCGTGGGCCGGGCCGTGAAGCCATGGCCGGTATGATCGTCGCCCGAGCGGCAGATAGCGACCTCGACTTCGAGGTGACCGGCGAAGAGTGGCGGAGCTTTCTCGAGGCTCTTGAGATCGGAGCGGACGGCGCGATCAGCGAAGAGAGTCTGCGTGCCTTGTTGCCGAAGCCGCCGGGAATGAGAGAGGCCCCTGAAGGCGCTCGTGGATCGCACACCGGGCGTCTGTCGCGCCTGCTCGACCATGACGGTGATTCGTTGCTCGAAACCGAGGATCTGGAGGCCATTTTTTCCGAGCTCGATCAGGATGGTGATGGAGTCCTGATGGCCGAAGAGCTGCCGCGGTTCCGTGGCCATCGCGGTCCACCGCATCGCTGATCTCAAGACTCAAGACACATAGGGCGGCCCTGGGGCCGCCATCCAGGGCGGCCTCTCAGGCCGCCCTTTTTGCGTCTAGTCTTCGGAGGCGGAAAGATCGCGGACATTCGTTCGTGAGGCGCCGCGTCCACAAGGCTTGCGAGTGA
>JAAUYI010170160.1_pt1 | contig 14791 bp, 15 predicted proteins | sample 7278041 | NCBI WGS metagenome assembly JAAUYI01 (sample SAMN14350216, study PRJNA611818) | marine sediment metagenome | isolation source: surface marine sediment (0.6m) | place: French Polynesia: Moorea | collected 2018-08
ACAATAGAGGGATGAAGTAATGAACCACATTAGCGTGCCTCTTACAGAGGAACTACGTTAACGCGAAGCGTGTGCTTTGCACTCAGCCATGCCCGTAGGGCTTTAGACGCAAAGGACGCAAAGAAAGGATTTTCTGATAGAAAGAGAGAAGAAAATCATCCCGCAAAGGAAGCAACGCCAATTAATTTATTACTTATTACTTATTACTTAATAATGTTATTTGCTGAAGTTGGTATTAATGAAGTTCTTAACAGTGGAGCGATCGCTGCCCGCAGTATTACTGAAAGTTGGGATAAACAATGGTTGGATTTATTACAAAATAATGCTAGTGAAAATTTGTATGGCTCCCTAACTAGATTGGGAACATTTTTTGCCGTTGGCACCCTATTATTCTTTATGATGCAATGGCTGAAAGATGCCATATACAGCGAATTATCTCGCCCTCTATCATCGTTAATTTGGCCCTTTATTGTTGTGGTATTATTGGCAAATGTGGGTAATGGTACCACCCTGTCTAACCTTACCTTGGGTGTAAGGGATTTCCTCAATGGGATTAATCAACAGGTGGTAACAATTGCTGATGCGGATTTAAGTTACCAACAAGCATTAAATATGAGTGTAGCTGAAGAAATTGCTGGCTCTTTCTTGCGTCCTTGTCAATCACTCACAGGAGAATTAAGGAGACAATGTTTTGATAAAGCCACAGAAAAAACAGAAATTCTCTGGCAGGAATATAGAAATTTATATGGCGATCGCTTGTGGATTACTAAACTAGAAACTAAGGTGAATCAAATTGCAGATACACCAGGAGTGGTATCGGATACGGCATTTAATGCTTTGTTAGGTTCTACTTTCCAAACTACTATTAAAAACTTCTTAATTTCCTTACAATATGCTTTTCAAAATCTGATTGAAGGGACAATGTTGTTAGTAGCAGCTTTAGGTCCCTTAGCGGTGGGTGGTTCATTGCTTCCCGTAGCTGGTAAACCTATTTTTGCTTGGATAACTGGATTTTTATCGATGGGAATTGCCAAAATATCTTTTAACCTAATTGTCATCTTAACTGCCAGGGTAATTATAGATGGTCCGGCGCAAGATGCTACCGCAGACCCAGATTTTATGTGGTTCTTAATTTTCCTGGGAATTTTAGCACCGATTTTATCTTTAATGTTAGCTGCTGCGGGGGGATTTGCTGTTTTTAATGGGATTAGTAATACCTCCTCCTGGGTAAGGGAAAGGATTTGATTTATGACACGTTTATTAGAGAAAAAAAAACGCAAAGTCAATACATTAACCACCTTAGCGATCGCTACTTTTGGGTTACATTTATTGACTTTAATTTTACTAGTTTTCCAAGGTTTAACAATTCGCCAATTAAATGCACGTAAACCTCCTACCTTTGTCCAATTAGTTGATGGTCAACTTGTTAAGGAATTGGATAATTTAACCAGGGAACCAGAGAAAATTCGCCAATTTGTGAGTAAAACCATGATGTCCATGTTTGATTGGTCTGGTAAACTACCACCACAAACCATCGAACAGGTATCCCAACCCCAAGCAGATGGGGGTATAATCATTCGCACAACTAATGGTAGTAGTAAAAGGGTTGCCACCAGCAGTTGGTTGGCTAGCTTTGCTTTATCAGAAGACTTTCGCCAGGGTTTTTTAAGCACAATTGCGGAAATGACCCCATCAGAAGTGTTTTCTAGTAATGTCAAGCAAGCTATATCGGCAAAATTAGTGATCAAAAGGGTCGATATACCACAGCAAACAGCACCTGGAGAGTGGCGGGTGAGTATGGTTGCAGACTTAATTCAAAAAAAACGGGGTGACGACAGAAAAGTCATCGTTCCTTTTAATAAAGATTTACTAGTTCGAGCTATAGATACTTTTGATTATCCCCTCCCACAAAGAGCTACAAATCTGCAAAAAGCAATCTACAGCGTCCGCACTGACAAACTAGAGATTTACGAAATGCGCGATTTGTGCTTGGTCGATAAATATGAAGGATTACCCACAAATCAATTGAGTAGTTGTAACAATAGAAGAACATCGGGTAGCTTTACCAGATAACTGTGACCAAACAGTAATCGGTATCAAGCCCCCAAATTCTATTTGTGGAGGTGGAAAAAAATTTTTCCCGTAACCCTTGCCCCTCGATTTATCGATGGGGAAACTGTTAGCGCAGCTCCTCCGTTAGCGCAGCTCTCCCGGAGGGAGCAGGAGGCTAACTGATAACTGATAACTGATAACTGATAACTGATTGGATGCAATTGATTAATCGAGAAAGGAATAAAAAGAATATCTTACCCCTATTTGCCATAGGTACCTTTGGGTTGAATGTATTCGCCTTATTGATACTGATGTTTCATGGTTCCATGTTGCAGCAGTTGAGTCGCCAACTAACTCCCCGCAGCTTAGTACAACTGCTGGATGGTAAAGCAATTACAGCCGACCCTCAAAAGTCCGTAGAACGCAATCCTCAGACCATTCGTCGCTTTGTGGGGGAAACCATGACCCTATTGTTCACTTGGTCCCAGCAGCAACCACCACAAACGGTTTGGCAAGTCAGCTCAGAATTATTATCACCCAGATTCAAACGCAAATTTCAATCACAATTTATTCCCGATGATAGTAGAGCAGCAAATTTTAGCGGTAGAGAGAGCGTGCTGGTAATCCAAAAAGTCTCTCCACCCCAACCTATAGGAGAAGGTAAATGGAAAGTAGAAATCCGCGCTAATCGATTAATGTTTACCAATTATGACAGATTGGGTCAAACCACCCCTTTCAACAAGCAGATTTTGGTCAGAGTGAGAGAAAAACCAGAAATTTCCCTGCCTAATTCCCCAGTTTCATGGAATCTAGCTGCCTACAGACTGGGTGAAGCTAGGCTAGAAATTTATAATGTTTGTGAGATAGAAGATAAAAACTGTTCTCAATAAATTCTGAAAACTAACTCCTATATATATATGGCATAAATCTCATATTTACCTCAATACAGTAAGGTGGGCATTGCCCACCCTACGAAATAATTTTCGCAATAATCATGTGGTGCAAGATGTGAGCGCCCAACATTATCAAAGGTTTGTTGGGTTTCCCTATCGCTCAACCCAATCTACATTCTTTTTAACTAAATCGTATTGCTATTTACCTGTGGAATTAATCCAACATCTAAGAATCCAAAATCAAAAATCTAAAATCTAAAATTGTATGACTCAATCTCCTATGTCCTCCCAACCATCAACAAACGGTGCTAGTAATCCTTCCCTCAATTCAGAATCTCTGGATTGGGAATTACGGATGGCAAAATTGGTGGGATTGGAAGAGAAATATCAAACTCCAGATAATTCACCAACAGAGTCCAATGACTCACAGCCAGCTATCGATGATCAGCCACAGGCTGTTCAGACTCAACAACAATTATCATCTAATCCCTTTGCCAAAGCAGCTTTAGTCGGCACAGGCACCTTAATCATGGTGATGTTTGCCGGGATATTCTTAACCCAGGTAATGAGCGGTGGTGCTAAAAAACCGAAAGTTCAGACCCTAGCACCAGAAGTTAAACCCCAACCAACTGCAAAACCCCGGCTACAGCAACTAGAAACGGAAGTAGAGACCCTAAAAACCAAGCTGGCTTTAGCAGAGCAAGCCAAGGATGTCAAAGCCGCACAGCAACAACTGAGAAGATTAAGAAATAAACCAAGTACCCCCAATGTTACCCAGTTGCCATCCGCAAAAAGGCAACAGGTAGCAACCGTAAAAACACCAACCCCCGTCAGGACAGTTTACCGGGAAGTAGAACGGGTGGTTAGAGTTCCCCAACCCCGGACAACGGTTCCATCCCCTCCACCACAAACCCTTCCTTTCAATAACCAACCACCCGTCGTTACAATTCCACCCAATCCTCCCAGTTCTTCTCCAACTCCCCCTAATCCCATGCAAGAATGGTCGAGGTTGGCAAAATTGGGTAGTTATGGTGAAGTATCTGGCGAGCAACAATCAAGGGTGAGTAATTCGAGTTTTACACCTAGACCAACACCTAGAGCAACACCTAGCAGAAATCTTGACTTTAAAAGACCCGTCGCCATTCAGCCTAGAGATAGAACAAGGTCTACTTTTAGTACAGTTAGCCGACGTACAGGCAAGTCAACGGTTATCGGCAGTAGTGCTAAAGCTGTATTAGCTACAGCAATATCTGGAGAAACCACTAACACTAGAACCAGGTTCCGCAGTCGCCGCCGTAATAGTCAAACCTCTGTGAATAATACAGATAATGTGGATAATAATGTTTTTGTGGTGCGGTTAAAAGAACCATTAAAAACTCAGGATAATGATATTGCTTTACCTAAAGACACAGAACTGTTAGTGAAAGTCGATTCCTTTTCTCGAGAAGGATTAACAAAACTAAAGGTAACTAGAGTTCTGATTCCAGAGAAGAATAAAGTTAGGGAAAGAAGTATCTCTCGAAGTGAGTTAGCAATTCGCGGAGTTAATGGTAAACCTTTAATTGCCAAGAAATATCGTAAAGGTAGTTCTTCCACCGCCTTGAATGATGCCGGATTATTTGTATTAGGGGGAGTGGGTAAAGCGGCGGAAATTATCAATCGTCCAGAATCAAACGTGACTACAACCGCCAATAATACTACCATTACCAGTAGCGATCGCAACCGCGATTTGTTAGCTGGAATATTTGAAGGAGGTGTGAGAACTGTAGTTCCCCAAGTTAGGCGCCGCACTACTCGAAGAACTAGTTCCCGAAGAAGAAATAGGCGCACTAATATTTGGTTTTTACCAGTAGGGACAGAGGTGGAAGTATTTGTCAATCAAAGAGTGCGATTTTAAGGGTTGATGGTTGATAGTTGACAGTTGACAGTTGATAGTTGATAGTTAGGAGTTGAAATAAACTTTTTTCATATATCCTGATACCAGTTACTGGCATGATGTGTTGGTGACAATCTTGCCTTTCTTACAATCTAAATTACGGATGCAATCCAATTTTAATTGGTGATGATAAAACGTATTTCTTTTCCTAGGATTATCCCTAAAAATCCTTATTTACTATCTTTGCTTGGTCTAACTGTGGGAGGTACAATTTTATTTTTTACTGGTCGTGCGCTAGCAAATAATGCTGTTCTCCGTTCTATTTTCTCTTGTCAAGCACAGGGCTTAGGGGGCGCTATACCTACTATCAAAGTCTGGTTTCAGCAAGGGACTAACTTAAGTTTTATTCCAGCAGGAGAAACTATTAGAAAGGTTTGGTTGGATGATCCTTCCCAGGTAACTTTGGATTTTGATGGCCCAATGTGCTTGCAATTTGGTCAATCAAATGGGAATACAGGAAATTGCAATAATTCTGCGGCTAATGTGATTCACCTACGTAGAATCAAAAAATTAAATATTCCTGGACTTCCTCACACTAATAAAACTTTGTTAACTGTGGTAACTGAAAAAGAAGGTCAAAAAAAGTTATATGCTTTCCGAGTACTTTATGGTAATGGTAGTCCAGAGTACAATACACTAGCGGTTTTTCCTGACCCTCCTGCGCCTACTACCCCTTCTTGTGTGAGACTTCCGCAATCATAAAGTGACCAATAAAAAAATCATTACGTGAAATAATCAATGTTACGCTTACCTGTGGGGTAAAATGGCCTATCATACAAAAGTCATTTAGGCAATATCACGCCAATGAGTTTAATTATTTTAATTGCAGCTTTAATTGTCGCTTGGTTAGTATTTAGAGCTTTATTCAAAGTGTTAAAGACGGTAATCAGTACAGCGATCGCAGTTTTGATTATTGTAGTAATTTTAATGGTTTTTGGCGTGACTCCTGAAGATTTAGTTAGGGAATTGTCTAACCTACCCCAAACTATCGCCGATATAGTCACCCAGTTTAGGAATTTGACTGGGTTGTAAAAGTTAGCATATCCCATTTTCCCTCTTTCCCTCCTCCACTCCTTCCCTCCTCCACTCCTCTTTCCCAGTTGGCTATTTCTAAAAAAAATTTTAATTTTGAATTCAGTAGCTAGAAAACGCTTTACCTCAGGGGAATATGTGCATAAAATAACTTCATGGTAATATGCACAGAAATGTAAATGGACTGGATTACCTTACTGCGATCGCTACAGTCTGATTTTATTAGAAGGTTATCGTCTGGTTGTCTGCTGCATTGTCAGAGGGAAGGTGACTATAGCGAATTAACTATTATCTCTGGAGAGAGGTTAAGAAAGCTACGAGATTTTTGCTGGCAGATGGCAGAAAAATATAAACGCAATCACCAAGTCCGCGATGTTTTTATCAATAATCTCAAGGGAAAATTAGGGGAAGAAGTTGTTAAGGAAAGGTTAGCAGATTTTATCACCGAAATCGATTACGAAAAGCGTTACGGTGGTGATGGCAATATGGATTTTACTTTAACTTCTCATCCCTCGATTGGTGTAGAGGTCAAATCCCGCCACGGTACTATTGATAAGGTAAGATGGTCGGTTAGTTCCGATGAAGTGGAAAAAAATGCGGTGGTAGTTTGTATTTTAATTCAAGAAGAAGTGAATGAAGCACAAACAGAATATCACCTATTTTTTGCCGGTTTTCTACCTACCCAAATGATAAAATTAAAAACAGGTAGAATTTCCTTTGGTATTCAGCAATTATTGTATGGTGGTGGATTGCGCTATTATCTAGAACAATTACAGTTATCTACCATTAATTATACTCCCCCAAAAATATCTCAATTCACTCCACCAAAACAGCAAAAATTATCAAGTATTATTTCATCAAATATTCAAATAGTTAAACCTTTATTACCTAATATAAATAGCATTAATTATCCCGATATAAAACAAGGGCAAGAATTATTTAAGCAGGGTAATTATGAAGCAGCAATTGATGTTTTTAATAGATTATTAAATAATCAAAAAAACAATACCGAGCTTTATTATCAACGTGGTTTAGCTCGTTATGAAACAGGGGATTATGAAGGAGCGATCGCAGATTATACCCAAGTTATCCAAATTAATCCCCACCATGCCCAAGCTTATAAAAAAAGCGGTTTAACGCGGTATAAATTAGGAGATTATGAAGGAGCGATCGCAGATTATACCCAAGCCATCCGCATTAATCCCGATGATAGTGCTGCTTATATCAACCGTGGCTATACTCGTTCTTGCATTGGGGATAAACAGGGAGCAATTGAAGATTATACCCAAGCTGTGAAAATTAATCCCCATCACCAACAGGGAGAACATAATCAGCCAGAGGTTGATATATTGCTCCAAGAAATAGAAGTCAATGCCGATGATGCTGATACCTATAAACACCGTGGTAATACCAGATGTGATTTAGGAGACTACCAAGGTGCGATCGCAGATTATACCCAAGCCATCCAGATAAATCCCCAGGATGCCGATGCTTACTACAATCGGGGCAATATCCATTATGATTTAGGAGACTATGAAAATGCGATCGCTGACTATACCCAGGTAATAAATATTTATCCCCAAGATGCAGATGCTTATTATAGCCGTGGTAATTCCCGTTATCAACTCGGAGATAAGCAAGGTTCTAGGGAAGATTTTCAGAAATCAACTGATATTTATCGCCAGCAAGGTAAACTGAAAGAACATAAAAATGCTCGGCAAAGAATTTTAGACTTAGAAATAGAAGCATCCCTTGATATTTTAAATTTTTAACTAATCCATAAATATGTTGGTTGAAAATTCAATTGTGAAGGAATAAGTAAAATGGAAGCCTTATTAAAACAAACTTGCGTTCCCTGCACAGGTAAATCCCTACCAGTAACTGAGGAGGAGATTGCCGAACTCAAACCTCAAATTCCCGATTGGAATATTATCTTAGAAAATGGAGAAGCTCATTTACAGCGCATTTATAAATTTATCGATTTTCAGACAGCGCTCGCCTTTACTCAACGTGTGGGTGAAGCAGCCGAACAAGAAGGACATCACCCTGCTTTACTCACCGAATGGGGTCAGGTAACGGTAACTTGGTGGACACACGCAATTAAAGGACTGCATCGTAACGATTTTGTTATGGCAGCCAAGACTGATAAAATAAGTGCAGAGTTTGCTAGGTAGGAACCATTAACAATGTCAGATGGATTTGAATTAAGAGCAACTCCTGGAAAAGGAGAAGGTATTTTTGCAACTCGCTCGTTTCAAGCTGGAGAAACGGTAATGGTGGGAATCATTGAAAAAGTTCTAGATAAAAATGACTCTCATGCTTCACAAATAGCCAAGGATAAATATGTTCGTCATGCTGGATTAATATCAAAAGTTAATCACTCCTGCGATCCCAATTGTGGTATCAAAGTTAATCAAACTGGTGGTCATGATTTTGTCGCCATGATAAACATCAATGTTAATGAAGAAATAACCTTCGATTACGCGATGAGAAATTACTCGATAGATCATTTTTTGATGCTATGTGAATGTGGCTCGAAAAACTGTCGAAAAAAAATAACTGGATGGAAAGACTTACCAGAAAGCAGAAAAAAAGAATATACAGGTTTTGTAGCTCCTTACCTTCTTGAACTAGATTTACAAAAAGTCTCTTAAAAAGTAACTTATTACTGATAACTTGCACCATTCTTAACTAGCCCCAATGTCCGCCTAGGAATTCATTCCTAGGCTCAAAGACAAAGTCTGATAAATCAGACTGGACAATGATTGACACTCTCCCGCTTCCACTTCGCGAAAAGCGGGAGATTCTTTCACTTACAGGTTTGGGCAATGCAGAGGGGTCTTACTCGACCCGTGCCAAAGCTTAATCCTAGCTACGTTGGTCAAGCAACGTCTATTCAGTCTGGCTAGGTCAACGCCTAACCTACTGCTTACTTTTCTTAAAATGTTCGCACTCCCGTTAAGGTCTGCGTTTATTAAGTATCCTTTCTGAGTGCGATACAAACCGCGTCTAGTCCTGTTACCTGTTCGCGAAGCGTGTCCGAAGGACTTAGCTTTCCACCCACTCGGCTTTTCTCCGTGCTTGGGTAGGGAGTCACCATCAAGGTAGCTAGCCTTGGATGTATACGCTTCCTCTGTTGGGTGGAACTTAATCCTGTGCAGGTTACAAAGCTGTTCTAATCGGTCTTTAAGCTTGCCTAATGGCATCTGAACAAACTTCTGATTGTTAACCCGACCCATGTCAGCATTAACTTTGAAGCTTTCGTTCCAACCTATTACTAGATTGCCGATACCATGCTTTAAACAATGGTTAACAATTAGCTTTGCTGCTTTATTTATGCCGTCTCGTAGTTGATGGTTACGTTTTCTAGTAACTCTATCCAGCCAAGAGTTCCAGAAACCTTGTGGCTTATCTTCCTTATAGGTAGCAACTTTTTTGTTCCATAACTGGTTCATTGCTTTCATATGGCGAGCATCCACCAAAAAAGAGTTACCCAAGGTATCAACACAAGCTGCTAAATTATCCGCTGTACCTAAATCGATAGACAGTGCTTGCTCAAAGTCTAAATCAGGTGTGTGTGATGTTAGTTGGTAGCTACACTCAAGGTAATATGCTCCATTTTTAGGGAAAATAGTAAACTCTTTAACCTTGTTGAAATCTAGGTTTGAGGGCATAGGGAGAAAAAACTCCTTAATCTTGAACCATCTTTTAATAGTCAAACCAAGCGGGAACCTGATATTGTCACCGTTTAAGCTTGGTTTACCTGCTCCACAGTTCGGGTACGCCACCTTAAACAGCTTTGAACCTTTTAGATAGCTTGGAGGCTTTGGTTTAAAGTGCAAGTTTTTAGCGAAATATTTTTTTCTCAACTCTTTAAATGATTTAAAAGCCTCTGCAACTGACAACAAGGTTTGTTGAGCCGGAACAGATGGTAATGATTGAGCAATAGTAGTTTTACCCACAGTCGCTTCATATATCAAATCAAACTTACCAGTCAGTAATTTATCTGTCTTGAAAAATGTCTGACGAGCAAAGTAAACTCCACAGTTATACAACTTGCCGGACTGCTCACACAGATAATCTAATATTGCTTTAGTCTCCTTATCAGGATGTAACAATATCTGTTGCACACCCATTTGTTTCTTAATTTTTTTAGTTTTCTTTTTAGCCATTGACCGACCTTTCAATGTTTATTATGCTAGTATACGAACATATACAGCAAAAGTAAATGCCTTTCCAGAAAAATAATCGATATAGGGCAAAATCTATTGGTGACAAGCCTTTAGGAGAAAAACCAGTTAGTTTTAAACCTCGCCAAGGACAATTAGAAAAACTAAAAGCCATCCCACATTGGCAGGAACGGCTTAGAGATTATATTGATACACTGATTGAAGAATCAGGCACGTAAACGTGCTACCTCGTTCTACATCCCCCAGCTACAAGCCAGGGGTTTTGAACTTCGACCAGTTTTATAAGACTGCGTTGAAACGCACTTCGTTGATGAGCCTGGAAATAAATTTCCAGGTGAATTATCGGGCTAAGTTGTTATACCATTTTTAAAAAAGAGTGGCACAGATGGGTAGGGGCACGGCATCATAATGATAATTTTATACACCAAAATATTGTGGATGCCGTGCCCTTACGAATCATGGATATGTCGCAAACATTATTTGCATTAGGCATATTTTTCCTGTAGGGTGCGTGAGGTGCGCGAAAATATTTGAACGAATCTATAACTGAAAATATACCTATCATAACTGTTGATTCAGCTTTTGATAAATACTCTTAGGACTTACGCACTCGCTACGAAAAATCAGGCGTTTGGGATTGCTTCCTTGCGTCGCAATGACTGTGTTTACGTTGTCCTTGCGTAAGTCCTGACTCTGTAACTGTAATCAATTAGTTACAAAGCACTTTTCCTGTAAATTGCGACGTTCGTAGGGTGGGCAATGCCCACCTTACGCTGTAATTCTCAAGACATTGGTACGGGAACAGGTTCGCCACTCGACAGAAGAATCGGGAAATGATGGGTATTGGGAGCGTGCATTGCTTGTATACCCAAATTAGCACGATTGAGCATCTCCGCATCCGTACTAATGACTGTACCCCGACTATCTAAGATGGCATGGTTAAAGTTAAAGCCATTGAGGTTAAATGCCATAACACATACACCTAAAGCAGCGAACCAAATACCGATAGTTGGCAAAGCTACTAACAGGAAATGAAAAGCGCGGTGATTTTTACTACCAAAGGTAGGAATGAGCAACCTTCCCAAGAAGCTATGGTGTCCAGCAAGATATTTGTAAGTAACTTGAGGTTGACCTAACTCATATCCTAAACTGGGCGATTCATCTGCCTGAGTTTGTCGAATCAGGGTTGATGTAACTAAGGAGCCATGTAAAGCACTCAAGAGCGCCCCACCAAACACTCCTGCGACACCCAACATATGGAAGGGATGCATGAGGATATTATGAGCGGATTGGAATGCCATCATAAAGTGGAAAGTGCCTGCAATGCCTAGGGGTAAACCGACAGAAAAGCTACCTTGACCAATGGGGTAAACTAGCAAAACTGCTGTAGCAGCTGCAACCGGTGCAGAAAAAGCAACAGTAATCCAAGGACGCATTCCTAGGCGATAACTCAACTCCCACAGCCTTCCCAAATAGCACCAAATACCAATTAAAAAGTGGAACACAATTAATTGATATGGTCCGCCATTATACAACCATTCATCAAGGGAACCTGCTGCCCAAATGGGGTAAAAATGTAAACCAATGGCAGCAGAAGTAGGAACCACAGAGGCTGTAATTATATTGTTACCACTCATCAGAGAACCTAAAACTGGTTCCCGAATCCCCTCCATATCAACCCCAGGAGCGGCGATAAAAGCTAGTACAAAACAAATGGTGGCGGCGAGTAGACAAGGAATCATTAGCACGCCAAACCAGCCTATATAGATGCGATTTTCGGTGCTGGTAATCCAAGTACAAAAACGATCCCAGATATCAAAGATGTTAAATTTTTTGCGGCGAAGAATAACTGTATTCATACAACTTCCTCCTCAGCCTATATGCAGCATCATTTGCACGCAGCCAATGAGATGGAGAGGAGAATCAAAACAATTGATATCACTTACCTTTTTGGTTGAGATTAAATCCAAAATCTAAAAGTGAATCACTGAACTGCGATGTTCCAAAGGAACAGCCTTACAGCACCCTATGTTTGCTGCATTTAGCTGATTCAAGAACCTATTTTCTCACTTTAGTTATAGGTGAACAATTTGAGGAATTTGTGAAGAAGTAGTGATGGAGGGAAGGAGGGAAGGAGGGAAGGAGGGAAGGAGGGAAGGAGGGAAGGAGGGAAGGAGGGAAGGATAAAAAATTCCTAACCGTCAACCACCAACCATCAACCATCAACCATTAACCACCAACCACCAACCATCAACCAACAACTGACAACTAACAACTAACAACTATCAACTAACAACTAACAACTCCTAAGGTTGTTCCATCCAACCGCGATAGCCAGTTACAATACGGCTACCATCTTTAAATATATGAATTTCTGTTTGATCGCTTGCCCAAGTAATTTTATCTTGGAAGGCAGGATTGAATATGTGTACTCGCTGGTTACTCGAAGATACAGGAGAGGTGGGATCGTTAATTGCCAGGGACTCTACAAATGCCCCATCGATTAAAATATCTAATTGGTCAATTAATTCTTGTGCCCCAGCAGGGGCATACTCAGATTGTAATCTTTCTAGGGTAAAGCCTGTAAATGACATCACATTTAATCCAGCAGCTTTGAGCTTACGTGCCAAAGCAGCCAATGCTGGTGCTTGCCAAAATGGTTCTCCCCCGGAAAATGTTACACCAGTATTGCGGGGATTACTGAGAATTTTTTCTGCCAAAGCTTCCACAGTAATTAATTGGTTAATCTCAAATGACCAAGAATCGGGATTAAAACAACTAGGACATTCCCGCAGACAACCTTGTACCCAAACAACGGCACGACAACCAGGTCCGTTTACCTCTGATTCATCAATGTAGCCCATGATGTTGAGGTATCCAGCAGGAATTTCCATGAGTGGTAATAATGGGTTGGTTGCCTTTCTTTCCATGTTTTTCTTCCTTGAATTTGATGAAATTTGATTTTTTTTGACCGACCTTCGGTCGAGGGAATAGGGAACGGGCAACAGGCAACAGTCAAAGGTTGTTGCCCTTGAGTTCCCTCGACCCACCAGTGGGTTCCAAGCCCCGTCATGAGTGGGACGATTGCTTTGGACGGGGTTTAAATCCTCGTCCAACGCCTGCACTGTTCCCTGCTCCCTGTTCCCTGTTCCCTTTAATTTTGACCAAGCAGTAATCGGTATCAAGCCCCCAAATTTTATGATGTTGTGGAGCAATGAAGTGAGGGGTCAAATACATCACCCTGAAAACCTCGCTTTGCCGTTCTTGAGCGCCCTGCAATGAATTGCGGGCTAATAAACGAAGTGCGTTTCAACGCACTGAAATACTTGGTATATTCCCCTAGTTACCAGGCTGAGCCTGGTAACTAGAATATAGAGCCTCTGGTTCTTGTCCTTGAATGGTGCCAGTTATCAGTTAGTACCATCTTTCTCTACCACTCCACAGTGGGGAACCATCTGGATTCCGCAAGGTAATAACCTGATCGCCTTTTGCCACTTCAGCTGCAATAATGGCTGGTTTTCCGGCAATGGAAATTCTCCAACCCCGGACTCTAATCTTATCTTGCAGATTTATTTTGATATTTTGGTTATTGATGTACCAAGCGGGTCCAAGATGGACATCAATGTCTTCTTTTGCTGTTTTAACTATTAGATGTACGCCGCCAGAAGTGTTTCTAGGTGAAGTAATATTATGAACACTAATTACTTGACCAGTAATGTCTTCTATGGATTGAGTTTTATACATCCTTTGTTGGTAGTTTCCTCCGTAACAAGACCCATAACCACAGCAACCTCCTGGTTGGGCAAGTGCTGGATTGGCTGGGAGGAGACTAATTACAAATACGCTAGCACTGATGGCGAGCTGATGAATGATTCTGTTCATGATGACCTCCGTGAACTAAATTCGGAGAAGTCAATCAATTTTGGATTTTAGATTGACGATTGGAAATTTTTGCCGTTCATAAAGATAGAAATTAAACAATAGAGCGATCGCAAGATCAAAGATTAATTACACAGCCTCGAATTCTTCTTGCTGGGTTAATTCGGGACTAGTGCGAACTTCTGGGGGTTGGATGGTGAGTACGGAACAGGGGGCATGATGTAATACATAATTACTCACACTACCTAAGAACATTTCGCTTAATCCAGTGTGACCCCGACGACCTAACATAATCAAGTCAGCATTCCAAGTTTTAGCGAGTTCGCAAATCATGCGACTGGGATCGCCAAAATTCAAGGTAAACTCAGTGTGAATGCCTTGATTACTAAATTTTTGAGATAGCGATCGCAACCAGTTTATTTTCTCTTGTTTGAGTTCTTCCCATTGTTTCATATAGTTTTGCACGGCTTCTGTATGCAAACTGGGATAAAGGCTATCTGGTTCGAGAAATACTGGGTTAAGATACCGTTCGTCAAAGGAAGTTTGAACGTATATCAACATCACCCTTGCACCCATATTTTTTGCCAGGGATTGAGCTTCTTCCTGCACTAATTGGGAAATCTCTGAATTGTCTATGGCAACGAGGATCTTTTGAAACATAATTTTACAATTTTGGATTTTGGATTGCTCCCTGAAATAATTTGGGCACGGCGTGGGTGATTATTCCCCTCTATACCAATGGATTGTGGATGCCGTGCCCCGACTCACTCCTTCACTCTATTTGGGCACGGCGTGGGTGATTATTCCCC
>JAAUYI010206732.1_pt1 | contig 14765 bp, 13 predicted proteins | sample 7278041 | NCBI WGS metagenome assembly JAAUYI01 (sample SAMN14350216, study PRJNA611818) | marine sediment metagenome | isolation source: surface marine sediment (0.6m) | place: French Polynesia: Moorea | collected 2018-08
AGGGATGCCCCGCAGTCGCTACAACGGGGGGAACCCCAACGCCAGTTCACTCAACGCGGGAAACCCGCGCACGTGACTGGCTCCGCAACGCGCTGCTCTCCGTTCCACAAAGCAAGATGCCCATCCCACAAAACCATCAAAATTATCCCGCATTTATGCAACGCTCTTTCTCGTAAATACTCAACAAAAGTTATAACAATTCAAAATTCAGAGGTTATTTATAAAGTAAACTTTAAGACCCAAGAAACCGGGTTTCTTTGAGTACGATGCGGATTCAATACTCCACCCACAATACGGTTCGGATAAGCCCACAGGCTAAAGCCTGGGGCTACACGATCAAAACCTGCCTTTGCAGGCTTGGTCTGTGTAGCCGCACCATGCGCGGGTTACGGCTACCCTTAACCGAACTATATTGACTCCACCCATAGAAACCCGGTTTCTCCCTACACCCATAGACTTAATATTTACTTGCGAAATCGTCTCTCAAAATTCAAAATACCCTACGGGAAGCGCACAGAAGTTCTATATTCCTGCTCGCACGTTTCATGGTTTCTAGGGAAACATCTCTTGCATCTGGGAGAAACTCATCGGAAAAAATACGTTCTCCCAAAACTACCATTTCCAACCACACACCAATAGAATCGCCATCAAGGCAACTCTTAACACCGAAGGCGTGTGACGGGGGATTAAACCCATTAATTGGGAGAGGAAACCAACACCCCAACAAATTTCTCTATTTCAACCAAAAATCCTACTGTTGCCTGTTGCCTGTTGCCTGTTGCCTGTTGCCTGTTCCCTGTTCCCTCTCCCGAAAGGAGATCAAGATATCTATCTAACCAAGTCATTTATCTAATACAAGAGTTCTACCATAACCAGACTCGCGGTAGTATTATTAAGGATTGTTTCCTTGCTGCCATCATCCCTGCTGATATGCCAAATTCTAAGTTAAATACATCCCTCAACGGACATATTTCTGACTCCCACAACAGCCAAAATACGATTCGCATTCGGGGTGCTAGGCAGCATAACCTGAAGAATATTGATTTGGAATTACCGCGCGATCGCCTAATTGTTTTGACTGGTGTATCTGGTTCTGGTAAGTCTTCTCTGGCGTTTGACACTATCTTTGCGGAAGGACAACGGCGTTATGTGGAGTCGTTGAGTGCCTATGCCAGACAATTTTTGGGACAAATGGATAAACCGGATGTGGAAGCCATTGAAGGGTTAAGTCCGGCGATTTCTATTGACCAAAAGTCTACTTCCCATAATCCCCGGTCTACGGTGGGAACGGTGACGGAGATTTATGATTACCTGCGGTTGTTATTTGGAAGGGCTGGTGAACCCCATTGTCCTATTTGCGATCGCTCTATTGCCCCCCAAACTATAGACCAGATGTGCGATCGCATTTTGGAGTTACCAGACCGTACTCGCTTCCAAATTCTCGCACCGGTGGTACGGGGAAAGAAGGGGACTCACAAAAAATTATTATCCAGTCTTGCGTCCCAAGGTTTTGTCCGCGTGCGGGTGGATGGGGAGGTCAGAGAGCTATCTGATGTTATAGAGTTAGATAAAAATTTTACACATACTATTGAAGTGGTAATTGACCGCTTGGTGAAAAAAGACGGTATTCAGGAGCGTCTGGTTGATTCTCTTTCTACTTGCTTGAAGCAATCAAGTGGAATTGCGGTTGTTGATATTATAAATGATACTTTGGATAAAGTAGCGCTGGAGCGGGAATACAATAAGTATAGGTTAAATGACCCAGAAAAGCAAGGTATTTCCTATCAAGAACTACCGTCAGAATTGGTGTTTTCAGAAAACTTTGCTTGTCCAGAACATGGGGCAGTAATGGAAGAATTATCACCGCGTTTGTTCTCGTTTAATTCTCCTTATGGTGCTTGTTCTCATTGTCATGGAATTGGAACTTTGAAGAGATTTGCACCGGAGTTGGTGATACCGGATGGGGAAGCGCCTATGTATGCGGCGATCGCTCCTTGGTCGGAGAAGGATAATTCCTATTATTTGGAGTTGTTGTATGGTTTGGGGCAGGTTTATGGGTTTGAGTTGCAGACTCAGTGGTGTAAGTTGACGGATGAGCAGCAGCAGGTGGTTTTACAGGGGGAGGAAGAGAAAGGAACCACAAAGGCACAGAGGAAGCAAAGATTTCGAGGGGTATTGCCCATTTTGCAAGGGCAGTATGAGGGGGGTTCGGAGTTAATTAAGCAAAAGTTGGAGCAATATTTAATTGACCAGCCTTGTCCGGTGTGTGGGGGTAAAAGGTTGAAACCGGAAGCGTTAGCGGTACGGTTGGGACAGTATGGAATTTTGGATTTGGTGGGGGTTTCGATTCGAGAATGTCGGGAGAGGGTTGATAATTTAAGTTTGAGTCCGCGACAGATGCAAATTGCGGATTTGGTGTTGCGGGAAGTAAGGGCAAGGTTACAGTTTTTGTTGGATGTAGGATTGGATTATTTAACATTGGGTCGTCCGGCAATGACTCTTTCTGGTGGGGAAGCACAAAGGATACGTTTAGCAACTCAAATTGGTTCGGGTTTGACGGGGGTTTTATATGTTTTGGATGAACCAAGTATTGGTTTACATCAACGGGATAATGGACGGTTATTGGGAACTTTAAATAGATTACGAGATTTGGGTAATACGTTAATTGTGGTGGAGCATGATGAGGAAACAATTCGTGCTGCTGACCATGTTGTGGATATTGGTCCTGGTGCAGGAATTCATGGGGGAAATATTATTGCAGCAGGAAATTTAGAAGCGTTATTAAATGCAGAAGATTCTTTGACTGGTGCTTATCTTTCGGGACGGAAGGTGATAGCAACTCCAGGAAAGAGAAGGGAAGGGAATGGAATTAATCTGGTAATTAAAAATGCTTGTCGCAATAACCTGAAAAATATAGATGTAGAGATTCCCTTAGGAAAATTGGTAACGGTGACGGGGGTTTCTGGTTCTGGAAAGTCTACCTTAATTAATGAGTTACTTTATCCATCACTGAAACATCATCTGACAAAGAAAGTTCCCTTTCCCAAAGAAATAGATGAAGTTAAAGGATTAACAGCAATTGATAAAGCAATTGTGATTGACCAATCTCCCATTGGTAGAACACCCCGTTCTAATCCAGTTACTTATACGGGGGTATTTGATGCAATTAGAGAAGTTTTTTCCCAAACAGTAGAAGCAAAAGCACGAGGTTATAAACGGGGACAGTTTTCTTTTAACGTTAAAGGTGGACGTTGTGAAGCTTGTAGCGGACAGGGTGTAAATGTCATTGAAATGAACTTTCTTCCGGATGTTTATGTCCAATGCGAAGTTTGTAAGGGTGCGAGATATAACCGAGAAACTTTGCAGGTGAAGTACAAAGGTAAATCCATTTCTGATGTTTTGAATATGACTGTGGAGGAAGCTTTAGACTTTTTCCAAAACATTCCCAAAGCAGTGAACAAATTACAAACTTTGGTAGATGTGGGTTTGGGTTATATTCATTTAGGACAGCCAGCAACTACTCTTTCTGGTGGAGAAGCACAACGAGTGAAGTTAGCCACAGAATTATCTCGTCGTGCAACAGGAAAGACTCTTTATTTAATCGATGAACCCACCACAGGTTTATCTTTTTATGATGTCCACAAATTGTTAGATGTTTTGCAAAGATTGGTAGATAAAGGAAACTCAATTTTAGTAATTGAACACAACTTAGATGTGATTCGTTGTGCTGATTGGGTGATAGATTTGGGACCCGAAGGTGGAGATAAAGGAGGGGAAGTAATTGCTGTGGGTACACCGGAAGAAATAGCACAGAATTCTAACTCTTATACAGGTAAGTATTTAAAGCAGGTTTTGCAGCAGTATCCAGCGAGTAAGGTGGGTTAGTCCCAGGTAATTAGTCAAAAATATTTAAGAGGAAATAAACCACAGAGACGCAGCGAAAAGTGCGGTCTTGTGGGTTTCCCGCAAGAGCAACTTTTCAAGAGAGAGAACACAGAGGAAGAAAAGAGGAGAGTATATATCAAAAGTTGGAGGTAAGCATGATTCCAAAAAATATTAATGATATAACTGAGACTGATTTGGAAATTTTAGTCAATAACTCGGTTCCAGAAGGTAGGACTATCGAATATAAGCAAGAACTTCCAGGAAATTCTGATAAAGACAAAAAAGAATTTCTAAATGATGTTTCTTCTTTTGCAAATGCTAGTGGAGGTGATTTGATTTATGGAATAAAAGAAGATAAGGGAATTCCGATATCAATAGAAGGTTTAACATTAGATGATATGGACAAGGAACGTCTCAGGTTAGATAGCATAATTAGAGATGGAATTAAACCAAGAATACCAGGTGTATTAATCCATCCTGTTAGACTTTTAAACTCTCAATTGGTTTTAATAATTAGAGTTCCCAAAAGCTGGATAAGTCCACATCGCGTAGTATTTAAAGGACATGATAAATTTTATTCAAGAAGTTCAAATGGTAAATACTCTCTTGATGTAGATGAACTGAGAACAGCATTTATTTTATCTGATTCAATTACTGAGAAGATTAAAAAATTTAGGGAGAGTAGAATATCCAATATAGCTGCTGATGAAACACCTGTGACATTGTATCCTGAAAAAGCACCTATAATTATCCTCCATCTCATATCAATTAATTCATTTAATCCTGCTCAAAACTATGACATGAATATGATAGAGGATTGTTCACAAAACCTCAAACCAATTTTATCAACCTCCTTGAGCAGTAGATACAACCTTGATGGATTTGTAAAGTATTCATCTTTCGTTCAAAATAATGAAACTCTAGGTTACATTCAAGTTTTTAGAAACGGAATTATTGAATCTGTCTTTAAGCAGATAATAAGAGATGATAACCAACAAATATTTTATGGTGATTATATAGGAGAAAAATTAATTGAATTTTTCCCTAAGTATTTAAATACATTAAAAAAGCTTGATGTTGGACATCCGATATTTATTTTTTTAACGATTATTGGTGTTCAAGGATTCTCTATGCCACGTTCTCAGATTGATGCATTATTGAACAAAATTCACAAAATTGATCGAGATGTTTTAATACTCCCAGAAGTTCTTGTGGAAAGTTATGATGTTGTACCGTCCCAGATTTTGAAACCATGTTTTGATGCAATGTGGAATGCTGCTGGTTTTAGAGGTTCACCAAATTATAATCAGCAAGGAGTTTGGAATAAACGAAGATAATTTAATATGGAATTTAAGGTAACAAAACCCAAATTATCAAACTTCTTTTTTGTTAAGCTTCACTATCTTTCAAAACTACCTATAGGATTACTATTTGATTTTTGAACAAATACGTAGGGTGTGTTGCCTTTGCGCGCAACGCACCAAAGTCTTTACAGGATGGTGCGTTAGACTAAAGTCATAACGCACTCTACACCTAATAATGAATGATAAGCAAAAATTTGATTAAAAACAGTGGATTTGATTTAACTTTTATCTTACTATTGACGCTTCTGTGCTTCCCTAATTGTCGCAAGAGGGAGAAAGAGGTGAAAGGGGTGCATCTCGGAATTTAATAAAACCAAATTTATCTCTGTAATACTCTTTCGCTTTTTCATCTTTAGCATCAACTCTAACAGCATAAACTCCTGTCTTTTGGGAAATATCAATTGCGTATTCCAAAGCGTGTCTTAAAAGCCTCTTTCCAACACCTTTCTTCTGCATTGATTTATCTACTGCAATTCTCCCAATTAACAAAGCGGGAGTCTCTTTGGGAAAATTCCCCCGTAATTCGTCTGGTATCGCCTCAGTTGAAATAACGCTGGCACTAGATGTATAGTATCCCAATATATTTTGACTTCCTTGAGGAACGCATACAAAAACCTTTGCTACCCCATTTCTATCATTAATTATTGCATACTTATTCAGATAGTCATTTAACAATGGATTCCCGCAGTCAAATTGAATTTTTTTGATACTGCTGCGTGTGACTTCTAAAGAATCTATGGGACAGATAATTAAATCCACATCCACAATGGTAAGCACTCCAGTATGTCTTCTCCAGTACTGAAGTATAAACCTAATCGAAAAGAGATATTAAACTTTCACAAGGTTGAGGAGGGTTTTCCATTACTGAAATGAACAACTTGCTGTCATCCTCAGACAAAACTAATTTGTTATTATTTGAAAGCTGACTTTGTTCTAGTCTAGAATTTTTAGCCTGAAAAGCTTTCATAAATGAACCATAAGCACGAAGGACGACAAAATTATTTACTCTACTCTTGAATCGATAGGTAACCCAACGAAGCTTGTTTTTACCCAAGTTAGCTTCATGCTGCTGATTCAGCGATGTCTTTCTCAGTATCTTAGACATAGGGTTACTTTTTTTAATTTACTTGCTTTTATAGGCTTAAGTCTTACGGATGCCATAATAAACTATTTTAGCATGAGTAAAAAAAACACAAATACTACAATTTTGTCAAGTAGATAGATGAAAGTGCGATTCGTACAAAATTCGAGTCTTCAAGTTATACGAGGTTTATATCACTATTCCAACACTTGAGCTTATTTTTTATAATTTATAACTTACCATTAATGAATAGTCATAATTTCTGTAATCCCACAGGAGACACTAGCTATTTGAATGAATACTATATAAATCGATCTAGCAATCCTGTGAGAAACAAGATCCCCGACTTCTTGAAGAAGTCGGGGATCTGGATACAATTTCAATCGTATTTATAATAGGGTGCAATAACTAGTTAAACAATCATCATAATTATTATGTCACGCCAAAAAAAAGAACCAAATGGATGTGGATGCTTACAAATTCCCTTTTCTGTCATCATACTTATCTTCGCAGGTGGTTATTGGTTGTTTGGTCAGAAAGGATATCTAGAAATCGTTAAGCTTTTACCTCAGAATAAAGATATAAATATCCCTATCTTGAATTCCACTCCAACTGTTTCTCCAACTCCCACTCCAACTATTTCTCTAACTCCCACTCCAACTATTTCTCCAACTCCCACTCCAACTGTTTCTCCAACTCCTACCCCCTCTCCTTCAAGTACTGCAAAACCTAAACCAAATAATCAGCAAACTACACCTAAAACACCCAAAGTTGAGAAAACACCATTACCTCAAACTCCGTGGGAGAAAAAAGTAATTAGAGGAATTTATTTAAGTCGCTACCAAGTCACTAATAACGCTAACGAACAAACAATTCGTCAAAGAGTTCGTTACTATCGTTCTCAAGGTATTAATACAATTATTCATGGTGTTTGGGGTAACGGTTGCACTATGTACAACAGCGAAGTAATGCAAAAAACCCTAGGTTACAAAAGTTGTCCTAATAAGTTTCGAGAAAAATGGTTAGATTGGTTAATTGATGAAGCACACAAACAGGGAATGGAAGTCCATGCTTATTTTGAAAAGGGAATTAAATTAGATAAAAATAGTCCCATATTCGATTTAGCCATTGCTAAAAAATGGATTGTTCCTGGTGTTGATAAAACCTACTCTGGAATTGAACATTATGTGCTTGATGTGGAGATTCCCGAAGTCGCTAACTTTTTTAAAGATATCTTAGTGGAATTTGTACAAAAATATCCCCAGATTGATGCAGTTCAATGGGATGATTATCTGGGTTATCATGCAGAATTACCAGGTAAGGTAGATCGTACTGCTAATTTAACGAATTTTGTCCAACAAATGATAAGTGGGATGAAAAAAGTTAACTCTTCAGTTAGTTTTGATATTTGTCATCATAACCCTTATTGGGCTAAAAGATATTTTGCAGCAGATTGGGAAAACTGGGATGTCGATAGAGTCTTTATTCAAGCTTATAATGATGAAAATTTTCAAGAGGAATTAAATTATGTCCAAAATTCTGCTGGAATTGCGATTACTGAAAAACAATTCCATCGTTTAAAAGAATTGGTAGATAACCAAGCTGTAAAAAGTATTTTAGTTTTTCCTGATTCTGGAAAACCAAAAGAAGTCGCTTCTAGCTTAAAAAAATTGGTACAAAAACATAATTAATACCAAATAACAAAATGTTTGTAAATATTCCTAATAAATTTCGGCAGTCGCATTAAGTCGGGAAACCTGCTGTTAGTGCCTTCCTCCCTTTCTGAGACAGGTACAAAATGTCAGGTAACCCAAACCTTCCACCTTTTTTGTTAACCTTCACTATCTTTCAAAAAAACAAACTCGAATCAACATGAAAAAATCTTCCCAAAGCTTCAGCTTGTTCTTGCGTGATTTCTAACTTACCATTAATCACCCCATCAACAATCTCACTGGAACCTAAAACACTCACTAAATCATCTGCTGACAAATTTTGAGCCTCCATTAAATGAAGCAGTCTTGACTGTGGTGTTGAAGCATTAAGCTGATAGTACTTATCTTCAAAATCTTCAATCAGCTTCACTAATAATTCTAACAAAGCATCTTCTTCCAAAGTCAAATGAGGATGAGATAGTAATTCTTCCACAACTTCTAAGAATTTCTCATTGTCTTCCTCAGTTTTGATAACCCAAGGTTGATGTTGGGATAGCAGTTGACTATAAATTTGAGGATTAAAAGTAAGAGTAATTTTTCCAGTTGTCTTTGTCATATTCTGCATGAGTCAAGACATATTTGATATAGATTACCTGCTTCTCATAATTAATGCTAACGATTAAGCAATATAGTTTTTCAGTACCCTTTATGCTAAAGTTTAAGTCAAAAAGCCCAGACAGCTTGCTATGCAAAGGCAATTATGCTTATTTCCTAACATTATTTCTTAATATTGCCTTTTCCCCCTGTTCCCTATTCCCTCTCTTGAAAAGTTGCTCATGGGGGAAACCCCCAAGACCGCACTTTTCGCTGTTCTCTGTTCCCTTTTTAAGTCATCAAGTGCTTCGCAGAAATCAGCGTGTTCTTTACAGAAATTTCGTCATTTTTTACGACTAATTACCTGCATTAAATTTCCATTTCAACCTATCCTTAACTTCTTAGTCTAAATCTAAAACTTCTTTCAAGAGTCTATCTCACCTATATTAAGCGTAAATGCGATGAGAACATTCAGCAAATCAAAATTATATAAGGCAAGCATTTTATGAATATGTAAATAGTTTTACTTAAGTAAAATAACCGTTTTTTTAAAAAAATTACTATAAAAATACATAAAACTACCCTTGGATACGTACTGAGTCCTTAGTTAGATTGATTCCATAATATAAGGAGTAAATCTATGACATACCAAAACCTGGGACGATGGCTGTCCATCAGTACCATCAGTAGCTGTATTTGTGCAAGTCTTGGTATAGGATTATTTCTGCAACTAGGTAAGGAACAACCATCAGACGCTGCTAGCACTACCATAAAAACGAAACCTGTAGTTATTCAACAGTCTACCAATCAACAACGAGTTACCAAATCAGTCACTATTTAAGCTGTGGGGGATGTTATTCCTGGGACAAATTTCCCTGATTACAGACTACCAAAAGATAGAAATCAACTTATACCCAAATCTATCATAAATCACTTTAAAAGAGCGGATATTTTATTTGCTAACTTTGAAGGCACCCTAACAAATCATCGCTATAGCGCAAAGGATATTAATAAAGGACAAATATATGCTTTTCGCACCCCACCAGCCTATAAAAAACTATTTGCTGAAGTTGGATTTACTGTATTTAATGTAGCTAATAATCATGCATTAGATTTTGGGTAACTAGGTTTTCCTGACACTCCAAATCATTTCGCATCTGTTGATATTCAAACATTAGGACATAAAAATAAAATTCTGATTATTGAAAAGAATAATTTGAAAGTCGCTATGATTGGCTTTGCAGTTTATGATTTTTATAATTTTATCCATAATCTAGAAACAGCAAAATTGTTAGTAAAACAAGCTCGTGCAAAAGCTGATATTGTAGTCATTTCTATCCATGTCGGTGCAGAAGGTAATCAGACTCTACATGTGAAGAATAAAACAGAATTTTTCTATGGTGAAAATCGCGGTAATTCCGTTAAATTTGCCCAAACAATGATTGATGCAGGAGCAGATTTAATCTTAGGACATGGACCTCATGTACCAAGGACTATGGAAATTTATAAATAAAAACTCATTACTTACTCGTTGGGTAATTTTTTGGGATATGAGACTTTATCGACAAGTGGTAAAAAAGGCTATTCAATGATTTTAGAAACTACATTAGATGCCCAAGGAAATCTAGAATCAGCGAAAATTATTCCTGTACTTATGAATAGCCAGGGAATCCCCTATATAGATAATAATTTTAAGACTGTAGGATTGCTACGCTATTTAATTAAACAAGACTTTCCCAATACCCCTATCGAAATTAATCAGCAAGGACAAATTATTGTTAAAACAGGAGAATAATTTGAAAATGGATATTTATCTTCTTTTTGGTTTTATTGCTCTTTATTCCTATGGTGTATGGGCATTATTACATGCAGGCAATGAAATTAATAATTTCCTCAAGCGACATCAAAAAATTATAGACGAACAAGTTTTAGAAGAGTACAAATCCTTGGTAAAACGCAACATGTATATGGCACTTGTGCAAATATTTGTACTCGTCTCTGGAACAATTATGGGATTAATAATTATGGTTCGTAATGGTGGTGCAGGCTTGATAATTTTAATTATTGGTAATTTAAGTATTATTATCACAGCTGAAGGAATCAGAACTCTAGAAACAAAAGTTCGCTCTCTTCCCTGTGCTGAACATTTAGCTAAACAATATAAACGAGTTAATCGAGTCTGGGTAAAACAAGCCTTCCCTCACTTTTAATTTCCCAAAATTTTAGCTCTACCTTACTTGTAATGCTAAATAAATATTTATTCGTTGAGAAGCATGATTTCCCTCATATAATTAGGTTTTTGAGTTTTTTAAAACGTAATCTTAGAGGATATTTGAAAAGTATTGCTATTAACATTAAAACAAGCGTAAACCTAACACCCCTATCCCCCTAGAGGAAACCCTCTCCTACCCTCACCCCTAACCCCTCTCCCATTGGGAGAGGGGAACAAGAGAGGGGAACAAAAGAGGGGAACAAGAGAGGGAAGCAGAAAAACTTTTAATGCTGGAATGGGAGTTTCAAAACCTCTCTCCTAGTAGGAAATAGGTTTACACACATCTTGCACCTGGGTTAAAAACCGGGTTTCTAAACGCAAAATTTAGGCTTTCAACATTAGTCATTCTCAAGAAACCCGGTTTTTCTGGTCTTGTTGAGAATGGTGCAAGATATGACTTTACCACAGAGGTTTTAAGTAAGCTTTTAGACTTGACAAACATCCTCTTAGTATCAAATGTACAGAAAAACCAAAATTTTTACTGTCTTACTGTCTTTGTGGGTAGACAGCAAGAGAGTGTTTATAAAACAAATAAAAACTCTTTTTATACTTGAGAAACCCAGTTTACATGGGTGAATAATCGATAATCAAAATAAACTAAAATCAACCCGATTTTTTTGATGTTTATCTTTATATTTATAAACATCCTCTAAGACAAGAAAATTTATCAAGTTAAAAACTGGGTTTCTCTGGATGAAGTATCGAATATTATCGTACTTATTATCATCAGAGAAATCCGATTTCTTAGGTCTTAAGGCTTACTTTATAAATAACCTCTCAGGATTTTTATTGAACAATTTTAGATTGCACTTTCTGCCATAATAAACGATAAAGTTGTAAAGGATTGTCTTGACCTTTTACTTTCACCAAAGGCATTTTTTCAAAAGGTAAATTCTCCCGTTGCAGACCCTCAAAAGTACTTTGAGATACTACTATTTCGCCACCTTGAGCAACATTACAGATACGACTAGTTACATTGGTGGTATCTCCAATTGTGGCGTACTGAATCATTTTTTGGGAACCAATATTTCCCGCTGCAACTTTTCCCGTGTTCAAACCAATATGAATTTGAATTGGTTGTTTTCCTTGCTGTAACCACCGTTGATTTAACCGTTGTACCCCCCACTGCATATCAATGGCTGCTTGCACAGCTCGTTGTGTATCGTCTATCCTTTGATAAGGAGCACCCCAAACTGCAAATAAAGCATCTCCAATATATTTTTCTAAAGTACCTTCATAGTGAAACACAATGTCCTCTACCATCACCTGGAAGTACTCATTCAACATGGAAATGACTTGACGCGGTTCCATGGTGGAAGACATTTGCGTAAATCCACTAATATCAGAAAATAAAGCCGTTACTTCCGTATCCACAATCCCTAAGCTATTTTCTTCTTCCAATTTCCTCCACACCGCTTTGGGGAAAAAACGCTCTAGTTTATTACGCATCACTGCTTCCGCTTGAATTTTATTATACAGTTGGGCGTTGTCAATGGCGATCGCAGCTTGGTTAGCTAAAGCTGTCAAAAATTCTACATCTTCGTCACTGTAAGCATCAGACATAGATAGATTATCAACGTACAATACCCCAATTACTTTTTCTCTGGGTTTCAAAGGTATGCACATGGAAGCACGGATAGCTTGTGAAAGAATAGATTCGGAATTATGAAAGCGTTGATCTAAACAAGCATCAGAAGTGACAATTGCATCTCCGTTTTCACATACAAAATTGGTAATCTTGGTACTATAAAATTGCTCTTCTGTGGGGATTCCCGAACGCAATTTTACTGCTTGACATTCTAACTGTTTGCTGGTTTCATCAACTATCAAAATTGCAGCTCGATCTATACTGACAATCTCAAACAGTAAGTCAAGAATTTTTTCTAATAATTGTTCTTGTTTCCCAGGAACGGAAAGCTGTTTACTTACTTCCAGCAAGATTTGTAACTTGTCTACTGCGCGCTGATTGCTATCCTGCTGCGGTAACTTTAGAACTGTCCCTCTTTTAGCTGAAGCACCCAGCAAATCCTGCATTGTCCACTGATTCTGTTTGGGAGAAAATTGTTTGACAATTGTATCTGCAATCGGTATTTTCGAGTTCAATTTCTTTGTAGGTTCTGACTCAATCTTCGCTATAGGAAAAGTTTCTTTCGTCTCAACAACGATACTGTCTACAAATTTTAATTCTATGTTTCCAAAACGAATCAAATCTCCGTTTTTGAGTTCGCACTCTTCAATTTTGACATTATTGACAAAAGTATGATTCAGGCTTTGCAAATCCTTAATTAAAACTTTTCCCCTCCCACAGGTAATCTCTGCATGATAACGAGATACACTATCATCCACAATTACAATTCTGTTATCAGTGTAACGTCCGATAGTATTAACACCCAACATCAATTGATGAGTTTTTTCCTTGGGAGTTGCAGGTGCATAGATTAAATAAGACATTTTCTATCCTCAAATTTTGACTTAACCTGAAAATACCCAAATAAACTACAGAAACTTTACTCTAATGGTACTAAGTTAAGGTAAAAACCTTGTTAAATTTAGCTTGAGCAAATTTAGCTTCATCAGTGTTTCTTGACAAGGTTTTACCAAATAGATGCATTTTAGGAAAGACTGCTGTCTCCAGGTTTAATGGAAGGTAGCAACCCCCCAACAGAAGGGTTTCCAGGTTAAGCCTGGAAACGAGTTAAAATATTTAAATAGACTACAAAAATTTTAGTCAAAATTCCTGATTTATTCGATTATTTATTATCCAAGAAAAAAAGCATTTTTTATTGCCACTAATTAAGTAGTATTACTGAAAAATATTACCACATTAGTCCCTGATAAACTGCACCATTATTCCAATCCTTAATTCACTCTGCTGTATCTTAGTTAACAAGCATTCCAACCAAAAGACTCTAGTACCACTGCGCAGAAGTCAACTGCTATTGTGCACCAAACCGGGAAAGGCACAAGTCACCCATTCACGCAGTGGGGTAAGTAATGTTTTCTCTGGCTTTGATTTTAAAGGGGACAATTTTGAATTTCTTCCACCGATACTAGACACCTAACGACTTTGGTGGAGGCTAAAAGTTAAGTAGACGTTAAATACAATTTTAAGCTAAAGTGGTAATGAGTTTGCTTTAGCTGTGATTGGAGAGTAGATAGCCATACAAAAATGTAATTTCCCCAGCAATCACGACTCAGCTGCGGGTAAATAATACTTGACTAGATAAAATTAACGATAAACATTAAAAACCGAAAAATCATCCAAAACTTAAAAAAACTTAAATATGCAAAAACCAACAACAATATCCACAAAGCCAATTCGTTCCCTAGAAGATGCTCTAGAGAGGTGTCAAACCTTGGGAATGCGGGTAAGTCGTCAACGAAAGTTTATTTTAGAATTACTTTGGCAAGCAAAGGAACATCTTTCTGCTAGGGATATTTACGATCGCTTAAATCAACAAGGAAAAGATATTGGTCACACATCAGTTTATCAGAATTTAGAGGCTTTATCTAGTCAGGGTATCATTGAGTGTATAGAACGTTGTGATGGTCGTTTATACGGTAATATCAGCGATTCCCACAGTCATGTTAACTGCCTGGATACCAATCAAATTTTGGATGTACATATAGAATTACCAGAAGATTTAATCCGCCAAGTAGAAGAAAAAATCGGAGTGAAGATTACAGATTATAGTATTAATTTTTACGGTTATCGTGCCCAGGAACAGCAACCTGAAAATGGTGGGTAAATGGGTAAGTAGGTGCTAATATTTCAAGCTATGTTAAGAAGTTTCACTTTAGCTAGACAGTAGTTATCAAAATAACCCCCCATTGCGGGGGAGTTAACAATTAGACTACAACCCCCTTCAATTCCTTAAACAATAACCTACAACCGTAAGCAGCGGTTTGGGAAATAA